>Ga0302324_100000228_pt1 | contig 149105 bp, 130 predicted proteins | sample Palsa_T0_1_FD_201949 | JGI IMG/M metagenome (GOLD analysis project Ga0302324, IMG submission 201949) | Peat permafrost microbial communities from Stordalen Mire near Abisko, Sweden - Palsa_T0_1 | ecosystem: Environmental > Terrestrial > Soil > Palsa > Peat permafrost | place: Sweden: Abisko...
AACAGCAGGGCGCGGCGGAGCTAAAATGAACTTGCCGGGTGAAACGGAGGCAGGCTCTGCAGGGATGCAACCATGCTGAGGGATAACCTAGCGGGCTCATCGAGCCGATGCTCAGCGGCGCGGGGGGGCCTTCTCTCGCGCTGCACGCTGACGGGAGGAAGTCATCGGACGATAGACCCCCTATGCCTTGAAAATCCCCGCCCCGCAGGGGCGGAACCCACACTAACGGAGAACGTCGCTTCTCCATTTCAGGCTGAACCAGGACAACTGTGGACGAGTGGGTCGGGGCGCTCTCGGGCAATTCTCTTGGGAGCCAGCCGTCTTCCCATTCCGTCGGCTTTGCAAAACTTGTCAGTTTTGCGAAAGAATACAGATAACGCTTGGGACCGAGTCAATTCATTCCGGACCGAGGGGAAGGACAGAACAATGTCGTATCAGCCTATCGAAAATTACGGAATCATCGGCAACATGCGCACTGTCGCCCTCGTAGGCATGAACGGTTCGATCGACTGGTACTGCTGCCCACACTTTGATTCGCCCAGCATTTTCGGGGCGATCTTGGATGACAAAAAGGGAGGCCGGTTCCAAGTTTCTGCCGACGCTGATGGCGCGCGGCACAAGCAGTTTTATTGGCCTTCCACCAACGTCTTAGTGACGCGCTTCTTGCTCAAGGACGGAATCGTCGAGCTAGAAGACTTCATGCCGGTGGGGCTACCTTCCGACTTGCCTGAGTACCATCATTTGTACCGGCGCATTCGCTGCGCCAGGGGAGCAGTACGCATTTCGGTTGCGTGCCGTCCAGCTTTCGACTACGGACGACAGATCCACGAGACGCTGATTGAGGCTAACGGTGCGATATTCAAAGCAGGTAGCTTGAACTTGGCTCTCTCAACTACCGTGCCACTTCGGGATGATGGGCAAGGTGGGGTGTCCGCCGAGTTCGTGCTCGCTGAAGGAAAGTCGCAGGTCTTCGTTCTTAGAGACGACTGCGACGAGGCACGCGTGCCCCGTCCCCCGTCCGAAAAAGAGGCTGAGGTATTGCTGCAGCACACCGTGAAATTCTGGCAGGACTGGGTCTCCACATGCACTTACCACGGGCGTTGGCGGGATCAGGTGCAGAGATCAGCCTTAGCATTAAAGCTTCTTACCTTTGAACCCACGGGAGCGATTATTGCCGCCCCAACCACGAGTTTGCCTGAGGTCATCGGAGGCGCTCGCAACTGGGATTACCGCTATACCTGGATGCGCGATGCCGCCTTCACGGTCTATGCCTTTCTGCGCATCGGCTTCACAGACGAGGCGGCTGCCTTCATGCGCTGGATCGAGGATTACGCGTCCACGCACGTCCGTCCGAAAGCGCCTGGCGCGGTGGTCTTCACGATCGCGGGTGACAACCAGCTTCCCGAGCGGACCTTGGATCACTGGGAAGGGTATCGAGGATCTCGGCCCGTCCGCATCGGCAATGCCGCTGTTTCGCAATTTCAGGAAGACATCTACGGCGAGCTCATGGACTCGTTTTACCTTTCCAACAAGTACGTGAGCCCCACGTCATACGACGTTTGGCTAAAGATCCGTAAGCGTCTAGATTGGATCTGTGAGAACTGGCAGCTTCCAGATGCCGGTATTTGGGAGATGCGCAACCGCAAGGAGCATTTCGTCTACTCAAAAGTAATGAACTGGGTAGCTCTGGATCGCGGTCTCCGGCTGGCCGACAAGCGTGCGCTGCCGGCCGACCGAACAAAGTGGATGCGCGAACGGGACCGTATCTACGAAGAAGTGATGACCCAAGGCTGGAACGAGAAACGCCACGCGTTTACCCAGTATTATGGCAGCGAGGACCTGGACGCGTCGCTCCTTATCATGCCGCTCGTGTTCTTCATGGCTCCGACCGATCCGAGGATGCTCAGCACCATAGACGCCATCCTCAAGAATCCGCGGGACGGAGGTCTCGTTAGCGACAGCCTTGTATATCGTTATCCGCCGCAATCCCGCATTGACGGACTCCCAGGCGAGGAAGGCACTTTCAACATGTGCTCTTTTTGGCTCGTAGAGGCGCTCACACGCGCGAGTCTGGCGGTTCCCGAAAAGCTGGATCAGGCAAGGTTGCTCTTTGAACGGGTACTGGGTTATGCCAATCATCTCGGGCTTTATTCAGAACAGACAGGGCCACAAGGCGAGGCGCTGGGTAATTTCCCCCAGGCCTTTACACATCTCGCGTTGATCAGCGCCGCATTCAATCTGGACCGAATGTTGGGGAGCCAGATTTGAAAGACCTGACTTGCACTCCTGAAATCGTGTCTTACCACGGAAGAGCTGTCCGATAACTGCCGTCCCGTCATAATAGCGATGAATTGCAAGTACAATGCCCGGTGCCACACGTTATATCAACGAAGATATACAGGAAAAATCCTTCCCGTTTACGATCTTGACAGTCTCCACTCGGTCCTCTAGAACATCGCCGATCTGCCTTGCCTCCGGTTGCATTTCAACGCTGAGGAGGCACAGCTGCCTCACGAGCGACAGACGGCGGTGCTGCGGTACTCGTGTCGGTCTTGACTAGAGGCTCCGCTAGAGGAGCGCCGTTCTTGACCAAATCGGTCTTGATTTCAACCTTCTGACTAGCAAGCGGGTTGATGTCCGTCTCAAAAGTTTCGTAGCCCGGAAGAGCGATTCTGATCTGATGTGTTCCCGGCGCCACTAGCATCCCTCGACCCATGCCCTCAAACTCCCCGACGTGTCCGACGAAAAGGCCGTCCAAAAAGACTGCGGCCCTCGAAGGGTTGACCGCGATCTTCACTGTAGCCGTCACCTCGGGAAGCGGTCCAGTAGGAGCCTTCTCCATGGCCACGCGAACAACCTCCTTCTGTCCGGGCTGCACAAGAATTCGTTCTGTGAAGTCTTGGTAACCGTCCTGGCGCACGGTAATCACGTGCTCGCCTGGTAGAAGAAGAACCTTCTTCGATCCCTTCAGTTCTTTCAGATAGCCTACGTACGCTCCGTCAACCCAGACTCCAGAAGTCTTTTCGACATGGGATCTTCCTTCAAATTGAATCTCTCCCATCACATCGTTTTCAGCATACATCGGGGCGGGTAGAAGCAAAGCAGAAACCAAGAGCAATACCCACAGGAATGGACCTACTCTTCGGATCGTTTTTTTCATAGTGGCCTCCATACTCGTGAAAAGGGTGGAGCAGTGCAGTTGCCAACACCCGCAGTCCGTCACGCTACTGGCTCCTCTGCTTCCCTTCGTGGTCGCAATCCTGACATGCGCCAACTTTTGATTTCCTCTGGCGCGCCTCTTTCTTTCGGATTGAAGAGAATAGACAAAACTGACCCGATACCCAGGCCAACCAAGAGGAACGTGATCGCAGAATTCAAGTCGTATTCGCTTTTATTCATTGCACCTTCCATAAGCACCTCTCTTTCATGCGCTCTTGCAAAATGCGAAGCAGCGAATCACTTTTTATGACTGCAAGAATCGTGCCACTTTATCAATACCCTTTGTTTTCAGGCTGATGCACGACTCCCAGGGATCCCGAGCACGAAATTTCGACCCCTTCAAACGACAAAACTCCTCGCGCGCCGAATCTAGCAAACACCGGAAATGTTCGATGCTGAATTCACACTGCGACGATGGGCGTTTTCGATTGCAGGTGGGAACTCGACACAGTCCTGCATCGCTCTCTTAATTGTCTTATGCTGCGCGTCTTCCTCGGCCGACAGTTAAATGATCGAGAGGCATAAATAGAAAACGCAGATCCAGCAAATGCTCGACAACCTGTAACAGGTTTGCAGGCGACTCGCTCTTGGACACAAACGCATCTACCCATTTCAGAGCGCTCTCTGGCAGCCCCTCATCTGCGGACAGCAGAGCGATTGGAACATCGGGTTGGCTAGCTTTCATGTGCTCTGCGACCACATCTCCGTTCATTCCAGGCGTGTGATAGTCGAGTAGCACCAAATCGACAGGATGGGAGGCAAACAGTTGCAAAGCCTCTGCTCCGCTGGTGGCGACCAGGACTTTTACACGCAGCTTCCTCCAACAGCATCTTGCGACCTTCAAGTCCGTTCCATTCGTCATCGACACACAGGATTAGAGATTTTCTTGGCATGGCACTCCTCCGATTTTTCGCCGGACAAGCATATGGAGAACTTGCCTTGGCGTCGTTTTCCGGAGCAGCGCCTCCATGTTCCGAGCACGATCTGTACCAAACTCCCAACGCACAGCAGGGGCGAAGCTTGGGTCTGAAAGGAACTTGGGAGTGTAAACACTACCTTGTCCATGCCAAGAAGTCCATCCAGTCTCCCGGATAAAAAAGCAATGCGCATAGCCCCGCTTCGCGTGGCGTGCGGAGCTAACAGTTGCTGTCGCAGGGCGATGTTTTCGCGGATTTGCTGCCCGGCTATGAGACTGATTCGCGATTCGATACGAAGAGATTGAGGTAAAGGACGTGCATGGCCCGATGGAAAGAGAAGTTCAGTTACTGTCCGAATCTGAGGCCAACATACTGTTTTTCTCGTAGACCTGTCGAATCGCAATCGCCAACTCTTGCGGAGCATCTGACTTGAGCAAGTAGCCGTGTGCGCCCGCACGTAAACCTTCCCTAACCATCGGCAAAAGGTCGTGTTCGCTCAACAGAAGTATTTCTGCGGAAGGCGCAGCACTCTTTATCTGCCGGGTCACTTCTAGTCCATTCATGTCAGGCAGGTTGATGTCTAAAAGAATCACATCCGGTTGCAGTTCTCCAGCTTTGGTGATTGCTTCCACTCCGTTCACGGATTGGTGGACGATCGCAAATTCAGTGTACGAGCTCAGCAAAGAGGCCAGAGTCTGCCTGATTGCCGCACTGTCGTCTGCGAGAAGAATACGAATTGCTGGGAAGGTCACCTTTCCTTTAGCTCCTGCTCTCTCCATGGGGCGGGATCGAACAGAACAAGCTATGCACATTCGATCCATCCTGAATGATTCGGTACCATTGGCAAACTTCACGATATGTGCGCGCCTCCATGTTCCGAGCACGATCTGTACCAAACTCGCAAAAGCACGGCAGAGCCTTAGAGCGGGAAAGAACGTGGGAATGTTGACACTACCTGGTAACGACGGACAACGAAACGCTAAGAACAGCGCCTTAGCGAGTGACAGAAGCGTCTTCCTGGGCTGGAAATTTGGGATGCCACCATTCTGTACCAACACTAGCGGGTCATTGCGCATCTGAATGTCAGCATAAAACCTACCCGTTGCTCGTAGAGACGCGTTTTTGAGCGGGGATTTCGTATGCCTGTCAGGTCGGTGCTGGTCGTTGATGACAACCCGCTCGTTCGTCAGGCGGTTTGCGAACTCTTCACCCGCGAGGGAGACTTTGACGTATGCGGAGAAGCTGAAAACGGGAGGGAGGCAATTGAAAAAGCTCAACTGCTCCGCCCCAACTTAATTGTCACGGACCTTTCAATGCCGGTCATGAACGGATTGGAAGAAACCCGCGTGCTAAAGAAGCTCATGCCCGCTGTACCGGTGATTATTTTCACTGCTCACAACGATCCTTTTGTTGAGCAAGAGGCTCGCGTGGCTGGGGTATCCGCCGTCGTCTCCAAATCTGAAGCTGTTTCTGTTCTAATCACAACGGCTCGGGGCTTGCTCGACCAGATCGCCGCCTGATCACTTCGTCTCCTAGTCCGGAAACTGCAACTTATCCCGTTTCAAAACGCGTAGAGTTCTGAGCGCTTCCGCAATAGCCTGCTCTTCAGCTTTATGATCTGTGCTCTCGGAAGTCTGCGCCAACTCCTGGAGATTTCCCAGTTCTCGTGGGAATTATGCGCGCATATGAAGGATATGCGTGAGAAAGTCAGGCCTTAGCGTACACGGTTGAAATCTATGTCTCTTCTAGGTTGAGGCTATATTGGAATGGGTTTACTCGGAATGAGTCAGGACTTGAGCGGAGCCAAGCCTCAGGGTTGTCCAGGTCTTCAACGCGTCATCAATTCGGCGGGTAGATGCTCGACGAGATTGTAGTCGGCCAGCCGTGTTTCCCTGGGCGATATCACGATTCTGCTGACCGATGTGTGCCAGGGACACTCCAAAGGCTCGTCATGAAATTGCTCGAGGAATACCACTTCGATGTCGGCGTGTGTGACGTAGGCGACCCGCTCGCTTGACTGCCCAAACTCGTCTCGCGTACGTCTCAGCAACCGCGCAGCGCGACGTCGCGCCACCGGATAAGCCTCGTAGGGCTTGCACCTCCACCAACCTTGCTCGTCGATATCGGTCGCGACCTTGATACCGGGATACCGGTCTTCGATTTGGGATCGTGTCATGCCCGGACGTCCCTTCAACGCTCGAATACGGGGACCGGCGACGCAGCCGCCCAACTCGTGCAGGTCCACTCGCACCTCGGGGATGAGGTCGAGCCGCTGGCACAAATGCGCCGTCGTTTCCAGAGTCCGCAAGAACGGGCTGGTGATGAGCCGAGTTAGCCTGAGATGGTAAATCCACTCAGCCAGATGGTCCGCTTGTCTTCGCCCATCTTCGGTCAGCGAGGGATCCTCTTCGCGTAGTTTCTCAGGTCGAGCATTGTTCTGCGATTGGCCGTGGCGGATTAGGTAGAGTTCCATTCGCAGAAGGTCTGTGAACGTTCGACTCAGAACATCACCATGGTTGAAGTGCCACAATACTACTAACATGAATCTGTAATGACTGTGATGTTCTGGAGTACTTCCGCCTCGAGTTTGTCCAACGCGGCTACATTGGCCCCGTCCATCAAGAAATACCCGCACCGATCTCTCGACTGTCGAATGCTTCCTAACAGCGCGCCTCTTTGTTTTTCAACCGTCACCTCCCTCAAAGTCGCCGGTTCATGCCGGGCGGAGCAGTCCAGTTCGGCACGCATGCCCGTGTCGAACAAAAACGTCGGCTTAATAGGGAAGCCCTGCAATTGCACGTCCTTCAATCTTCCATTAGGGTGTTCAAAGTAGACCTGTCTGGCCATTCGGGTCGGTTCGGGGTAGGCAGCTGGTTCTTTCAGGGCAATCCGTATCAACGCTTCTTCAAGAGGCCGTCCCGTCGCCAGCTGATACAAGGGCATGATGCCGTCTCCAGGGTTTCTGGCGGCGACTTCCATCAAAAATACTCGACCTTCCGGAGTGATTTTGAACTCGGCGTGCGATACTCCATCTTGAAATCCAAGGCGTTGCACTACGTCTTGATTTGCTTCGTAAAGCCGAGTCAAGCGGCTTTCGTGCACGTCTGGAGCAGGCAAGGTATGCGCCAGTTCCACAAACTGCTTCGAATGCAAATGATTTGTCCGCTTCAACGTCGCGTTTCTAAAGACGATCTCTCCGTCTTGAACAAGACTCTCCACTGAGAATTCATCGCCAGCAACAAGGGCTTCCAACAAGACGTGCTCGTTGGATCCGTAATTAGGCAGCTCTCTTAGCGCCTCGTCGAAAGAATCGACTGAAACAACTCCCGAACTGGCCTGGCGACCGGTCGGCTTCAATACCGCCGGAAACGTTTCGAAACCGCTGCGTGTGGCGGCTTGATTCACGGTTATGAAAGGTGGGCTCCAATCTTCTAGATATGTCCGTTGCAAAAATTTATTGCGGCACACATGGCCGGCTCTCAAACCGGGACCTGGCAGATTCAAGAAATCCGCAACAATTGCAGCCTGTGTGACGAAATACTCGCGGATGGTATAGACGCCCCCTATAATGTATTCCTTCCGCCATGCGTTCACCTGCCGGATAATCGCATGCAGATCCGTCGGATCGACTAGTACGATCTCCCTGGCCCTGTGGAGTACGTGCCCTTCATTACTGTTTCTGCACGCCAGTCTGAGCCTGCTTCGTTCCGTATCTTCATCAATGATGCAGACGAGGAACTCTCTTTCGCGGAGATAGTGTATGAAACGCGGATACTGGGCGGCGTATACTCCGCCGAAAAGGATGAAAGCCTTTTGTTTCGTCCCTGCGATCATTCTCGCGCCCTTCGCAGCGCCGCATTGATTATGCGCCGGAGATTGATTTCGAAACCCGGCGTGCCCCAGATCTTGTTTGTCGAGAGAAGTCCCGGATTCGAATTCGCTTCGATGATGATGATGTTCTCTTCATCGTCCATGCGGAGATCGATCTTCGCATAGCCCCGAAGGTCCAGAACGTTCGCGGTCTTGCGCGCTATTTCCGCCATTCTGGTCTTCAGCCGACGAGGAAGCAAGGCCCGCCGCGCATGAGTCTCGTAGAGACGGCACGGTTTCCCCCACTTCATGAGGAGCTCGGTCTTGAATCCCCGCCCCGGCCTGGCCGAGTCAAAGTGCAGTTCAACAATCTCTGTAATGTAGAAGGCCCAACGTCGTGCCTCGACGAGCCCAACCTGGAACTCCCGCCCGACGATGAACTCGTCGCATACCGCGTGCATTTCCAACTCTCGCCACAGCCGATCGGCGCGTTTCAGCGCCTGGGCGTATGAGTCGACGACGCTGTCGCCGCGGATGCCCTCAGAGTCCCCGCTAGATACGGGCTTTACGATGAACGGCGGGTCGAAATCAAGCGTTTTCGGCCGGCGGCGTGGTGCAAGCTCCGCGAACCTGGGAACCCTGATGCCGGCGGTCCGTAGAAGATGGCGAGATCGAATCTTGTCATTCGCGAGAGCAATGCTCGAAGAGCCTGATCCGGTATAAGGAAGTCCCAAGACCTCCAGAGCGCCCGCGAACGACGGTTCGAGCGGGCAAGCGGAGAACGCCAAGTTGAAGACAACCTCGGGTTGCAGCCGGGCCAACTCTTCGATGGTGCCCTTGCCCTCCACGCCGGGCACGAGGTGTACCACATCCGCCAGACGGCGAAGCCTGCGAACGACGGAGATGTCGAATGCCATGCGCTTGTCCGATTCCGACGTTTCCCCCCGGCTGACGCAGTCAATGATGTCGTCATCGATAACGCACGCAATCGCACGCAGTTTCATTCGAAGCCTCGACACACGACGGCCATCGCGATAAGCCGAGACATCCTCGACTCGGGGCACGGGGTGTGGCGCGCGTCGCGTTGCTCCGCCTCAGGATCATCGATCCACACTGCCAGTGTCTGCATCCAGAAACCCATTCTTCCGCATCCAGTCATCATCGTATACCTTGGAGATATACCGATAGCCGCTGTCCACGAAGATAACCAGCACTTTCTTGCCATCAAGACGGTCGCCTTGGTCAGCGATCCAACGCAATGCGCCGACCACCGCGCTGCCCGATGAAGCCCCCGCAAAGATGCCCTCATCCGTCAATATTTTGCGGGTCATCAGGAACGACTCTTTGTCGTTTATTTGGACGACGTCATCAATCAGCTTGAAATCGAAAATCCCTGGCAACCATTGCTTACCAATCCCTTCAACCAAATAGCTCTTCGACGGCGATCTGGACTCACCATACTTGAACGTGTCGTGGATGACGGAGCCAATAGGGTCGACGGCGATTATGTCAACGCCGGGTTTGTGCTCCTTCAGGAACTTTCCCACGCCCATTACCGTTCCTCCGGTACCGATACCAGCAACAAAGGCATCGATATCCGGCATTTGCCTCAGTATCTCTGGCCCCGTATAGCGGTAGTGGTGGTCCAGATTAGCCGGATTGTTGTACTGGTCAATGTAAATCGCATTTGGCGTTTCGTCGGCGAGCCGTCGGGCCACCGCGTAGTTGCTTCGTGGATCATCAGGAAGCAATCCAGTCGGTGTGACGATCACCCGAGCGCCAAAGGCCCGAAGTGTCTTTTGTTTCTCGGCAGACACTTTTTCTGGGACGACGAAGATACATTGATACCCTTTGACGGCCGCCGCCATCGCCAAGCCCACTCCCGTATTGCCACCCGTTGCCTCTATGACGACTCCGCCCGGCTTGAGAACCCCTCGATGCTCTGCGTCTGCGATCAGCCACCAGCCGACACGATCCTTCAGTGAGCCACCCGGATTGGCAAATTCCAACTTCGCGTAGACGTGGGCTTTAACTCCTGCTGCGACCTTATTCAGTCGCACAATAGGAGTGTTCCCGATGACTTCCAGTACCGAGTTATGAATCATTGCTTCTCATTCAATACAGGCGCGCGTCGAGGCCTTCACGGACGTTCGCGCGGTAGTCGGATACGGGTCTAGAATCGGCGCGCAGATCCTGCAAGGAGACGGGCGCGGGGAAAACCGCGACCTGCTTGTGGCGCGCGCGACAACGGCCCGGAGCCAGGGCCGCAGTCCTTCCGGGAGATGCTCCAGGATGTTGTAAGCTTGTGGACCTTGACAGCGTCGGATCGGAGCCGCGGATCCAATCGCCTGCGTCACCGCTTGGTGCAGCGCCTTCGCGCCATCGAGAGCTACCAAGTGGCTGCGGTCGGTGCGGAGTCCGCAGCGCCGCAAGTCGGCAAGGAGGCTCTGACACACCGCCGCATTCTCCGTCGAGCCGTCCAAGATGCCGAGCGCCTGTCTGCCCAACTACCAGCCCAATCCCTTTCTCAAGAACCACTCGCCAGCGCCCGGTTCGTTGTCTCATCGGCACAACCTAAAGCCTAAGTCACGTGCGCTGAAACTGGGAGGTTCGTGAAATCGATACCGGGAGCGGCACATTTCTGCGTGGGAGTGCATACATCCGCCACGAGTGACCCGATTCGTTTCCTGAGCCCCATCCTTGTTCCTGAAGCCAGGCCCCTTGTTGACGGGTGCGACACCAGCCGGCCGTGAATAGAAACTGTCGTCGTAGTTGTCCTCACACCACTCCCATACGTTGCCGTGCATATCGAATACGCCGCATGAATTGGGCTTCTTCAGGCCAACAGGATGAATGCGGCCGCCGGAGTTTTCGCTATACCAGGCATGTTCAACCAAATCGCTTTCTGATTTACAGCACCACTGCCACTCTTCCCCCCGGCTGCAAGCGAACTCCCACTCCGCTTCGGTCAGCAGCCGACAACCCATCCACAGTGCGAAGAGTTTGGCCTCATACCATGTAACATTGACCTTGGGTTGCGTCCTGTCTTTCACGTGGATATTGGATTGCAAGGACCACTTGCTGAAGAGAGCATCAGTTATGACAAACCGACCAATGCTAAAATCACGAACTGTCACGTGATGCTTTGGCGTCTCGCCGCAATAAGGCCGGGACTTCCCGCGGTCAGTGCCCATCAAGAAGTCCCCTCCTTTCAACGGTATCATGTCCTCGGCCACGAATTCATCATACCGACGTTCGCGGTCTCGAAAGATCCCTGTACTTAGCAACTCCGCAATCAATGATTGATCGTCAGTTGACAGAACGTCTTCAATGGCCGCAATAGTGGTTTGTGGGTCCACATGAAGAGGAAGACCATTCTCGTCGGACCTGAGAAGCTCACGGGCATCGGCTAGGAGTGTGCTCTTGTCCCTCAACGGGATTCCCTTCGGCCTCGCTAGTCGTTCCTCAGTCGTCGGCTTCTCCGAATCTAACAAACGGATTTCACTGACGCCCGAATCGTAAATCTCAAACGCCCGGGCCTGTGGGTAATCAGAGGTCCTCATGGAGAAGATGACATGCCAGAGCTGCTTCCCGACGCTCTTCATGTGCATCTCGTAGTCAACTCTCGAGAAATTGGCTGGGTGTCTTTGATGGCTATGGAAGACGCCGACCTCGAACATGCCACGGGCGCGAGTCTCTTTCTTGAACTTCCAGATTTCCTCCGGTGTTGCGACGAACCCCGCATCGCTATGGTCTACAAAATACTGCCCAAAGCTTTCAAATTCTTCCTTCCAGCCTCTCGCGTTCCGATTATTCCCTTCGAAGATGATGAAATCGGTCGGTATGCCGGCCTTCGTGTCAGAAATGAAATAGCCGAACGACTTAACTGGGTGACGCTTCCGGATGCTTGCCGTGACGCGATCCATCAATCCTGGAGGAAAGACGAGAGTTTTCATGGAGAGAAATCGCCTTTATTCCTGAACCGCGATGTTCTAGCCACCCGAGAAGGGGATGATGACGGATACGACGTCCCCGTGCTCAAAGGGTCTGACTTTGGGGACTCCGCTTGATCCAAACATTTCTTCATTGACAGCGATGGCAATTCCAGGAGCGAGCCCTCCGGAATCGGAGAGAAGACGTTTAGCCAAGTCTGGATGGTTCTCTGTCAGCTCCTTTACGAATCCGTCCCAGTCCAATGCACCTAGCCCAAGCGGAATCTGTTGCCCCGTTTCACCGGCCGCAGATAGCATATCTTCCCATTGTAGAGGTATTTCTAACGTAATGGTTGTCATGGGCTACTCACCTCATTCAATCAAGGATTCCCATTTTGGCTCACTAAGTGAGCTAAGTGTATCACACCCCCTTGAAAAGGTTGATGAGCGCGAGAGGAATCGAACCTCCAACCTACTGATAGTAAGTTGAGGGCTTCGTCAACTTACTCACGATCACTCGAAACCCAATGTTTATCAACATTCTAGAGGGTTCAGCGGCAGTTGTTCAGCAAGCAGTAAACGGTCGCGGAGAGGCAATCTTAGTCGCGGTTGGTAACGGAGTTGGTACCTTGAGCCAACGAGGTTTTATTTCATCTCTCTGTAAAATCGGGAAGTGAGACCTTATTGCTCAAAGCTCCGAGCAGCAGACCGGCAACATAGGCGTTTGGTCCGAGCCTGTCGACCAGTGGCGTGATATCCCGATACTCCCAGAATCCGACTGGAATCTTTCCGCCGGAAAGAATGAACTGCCCAATCCAAAGCATTTCGTTCCTTGATTCTTCTTGCCTGTTTTGCAATGCCAGTGCAATGGCAAGCATAATCCTTCCTAGAATTTGGTAAACGGGTTCTGGGCGTTCTCGGAGTTTTCGCGCCCTGCCCTCGGCCTCGGTTGCATGGCCCTCCAGAAGGGATATTTCAGCCCTAGAAGCAATAGCCGAAATATCATTAGGCACTAGCTCAAGCAGTTCGTCTAAGACCGCTCTCGCAGACCTGAAATCCCGGCTTTTCTGACAGCACAGGACGAGCCAAATCGGATTCAGCAATTGCTTTTCCTGCGGCATCAACTGCGTGACCCGTTTGAAAACCTCAATTTCGCGCTCGTACTGCCCAAGACTGTTGTAACACTGCGCTTCCAGAGCTAAAGCGAAAGGCCTGCCGGAAGATCCTGCGGCACGGACGCAGCAGATCATGGCGGGAGCCGCGAAGCACTTCGATTGCATTGGTTTGCTAGAAATAGCCGGCCAGACTTAGGATATTGCCTCGCGGTACCACCGCGCAAAGATTCGAGGCTAAGGAGTCTCCCTTGAGAATTCACGAGTGCCACCGCGTTTTTCTGTTCTCGGGAGTCTTGATTTGTGGAGCGGCAATATCTGTTGCACAAACTGAGACAACACCCGGTTCGAGCAATCCAGGACAAGCCATTCCCGGGACGAGTGGAGTGAGCCCGTTCGCGGGCAGCGTGCCGGCCAAGCTCGTTCCCGGTGTTATCCCGCTCTCGTTGCAGGACGCCATCAACCGCGGAGTGAAGCAAAATCTCGGACTGCTGCTTTCGCATGCGGATATCCGCTCGGCCCGCGGAGAGCGATGGGAGCAATTGAGCGCTCTCTTACCGCACGTGACGGCAACTCCTTACGTGGCAGAGTCGAAGGTCAACGTCGATGAGATTGGCTTTGCCGGTCTCGCTAACCTCCTCCATATCCCGCCATCCGTGGGCCCTTTTTCCTACTTTGACGCGCGTGCCGCTGTGACCCAAACCTTGTTCGATTGGAAGTCAATCAACGCCACCCGCGCGGCCAGCCAGAGTCTGAAATCCGCCGCTTATACTTTCAAGGACGCTCGGGACCTCGTTGTGCTCGCCGTGGGCTATGTTTATCTACAGGCCATCGCCGACGAAGCCCGCATCGAAACGGCGGAAGCGCAGGTGAAGACAGCGCAGGCGCTCTACGATCAGGCAGCGGACCAGATCGATGCCGGCACTTCGCCGGACATCGACGGCCTGCGCACCAAGGTCGAACTCCAGACCCGGCAACAGCAGTTGATCCAGGCGAAGAACAACTTCGCCATCCAGAAGCTGACTGTGGCTCGCGTCATCGGCCTGGCTCCCGGCCAGGAATTTGAATTCACCGACAAGGCGCCTTACCAGGCGATCGATGCTATCACGGTGGATGAGGCTCTGGGACGCGCTTGCGCTTCGCGTTCCGATTACCAGGCGGCCATGACCGACGTGCGCGCAGCGGAATTTGCCCGAAAGGCAGCCGTGGCCGGCTATCTTCCATCGCTTTCCTTTAACGCGGACTATGGCCTGGGAGGATCGCATCCCTCCACGGCAACGCCGGTAGCAGACGTGCGCGGAACGCTGACGATTCCGATCTTTCAGGGCGGTAGCGTTCATGGTGATGTCTCGCAGGCTGATGCGAGACTCGAACAGAGCCGCGAACGCCTGGAGAATTTGCGCGCGCAGATCGATTCCGACGTGCGTGCCGCGCTGCTGAACCTGCAGTCTTCAGCGGATCAGGTGAAGGTAGCGCGCAGCAACATTGATTTGGCGGAAGAGACGCTGACCCAGTCACGCGATCGTTTCAGCGCGGGCGTCACCGATACCGTGGAAGTGGTGCAATCGCAAGAGGCGGCCGCAAGCGCGCACGAACAGTACATATCGAGCCTCTATCGCTATAATTATGCGAAAATTTCTCTGGTTCGAGCTCTAGGTATCGCGGAACAGGGCGTCAAAGAATTTTTCAAAGGAAAATGAACATGGCGGAAAACCCTCCCCAATTGGCGCCCGAGACGGGCAAGGACCATCCGGTTGAGCCATCGATATTGGCCGACAGAGACAACAAGCCGCCGGTGCGTCGGGGTGCCAAGCGTCGCAGAAACATATTGATTCTGGCGGTCGCTCTGGTGGTGGTTATCGGCGGCGTGTTCTTGTGGCGTTACCTGAGCAGCTATGAATCCACTGACGATGCCCAGGTTGATGTTCACCTCTATCCCGTCAGCGCACGTGTTTCCGGCTACGTGGTGCGGGTCAACGTAGACGACAACCAATGGGTGGAGAAAGGCACGGTGCTGGTGGAGATCGACCCGAAAGACTACGAAGTTGCGGTCGCGCAGGCGCAAGCCAATCTCGCCAATGCCGAAGCGACGGCCCAATCGCTGAATATCACGGTTCCCATTACTTCGGTGAATTCTTCGAGCCAATTGAGGTTCACTGCATCTGGCATCGACGACGCTAACGCCGGAGTCGCCGCTGCTGAGAAGCAACTCACCGCCGCTCACGCCCAACTGGAGGCCGCCGAGGCGAACGATGTGAGAGCGCAAGACGATCTCCACCGCTACAAGTTATTGGTCGACAAGCGCGAGGTATCGGCGCAAATCTATGATCAAGCGTTGGCGGCCGCCAAATCGAGCACGGCGACCGTATCGGCAGCCCGCGCTAGTGAGTCGGCAGCACAGCAATTCGTCCAACAGGCGCGGAGCCACTTGGCGCAAGCTAACGCGAACCACCAGTATGCGGAGACTGGGCCGCAGCAGGTGTCTTCGACCCGAGAGCACGTGCAAGCTTTGATTGCAGATGTCGAACAAAAGCGCGCTCTGCTGGAGCAGGCCCAACTGAATCTCGGATACACGAAGATCGTCGCTCCGGTCAGCGGGGAAGTGAACAAGACGGTGGTGGTTGGGATGAATGTCCAGGACGGGCAGCAACTCCTCACCGTGGTGCCGCTTGACGAAGTGTGGGTCACCGCCAACTTTAAAGAGACGCAGCTTAAGCATATGCAAGTTGGACAAAGAGCGGAAATCCATGTGGATTCGAGCGGACAGACGTTCAAAGGCCATGTAGACAGCATTGCGGGAGCAACCGGCCCGCTGTTCAGTTTGCTTCCGCCGGAAAATGCCACCGGAAACTACGTGAAAATTGTCCAGAGGATTCCGGTAAAGATCGTTCTCGAACCCGGGGAGAACCGGGGTCGCCGGCTTCGACCCGGCATGAACGTAGTGCCGGACGTTTACCTCAAATGAGTTCCGCTGCCCTCACGCTCGATCAGGCAGTTTGGCGGCCCAAGTACAATCCCTGGCTGATTGCGGTTGTCGTGGCGCTGGCGGCCTTCATGGAGGTCCTCGACACCAGCATCGCCAACGTGGCGCTGCCGTACATGGCCGGGAATCTGGGAGCGAGCAACGACCAAAGCACCTGGGTGTTGACTTCTTATCTGGTCTCGAATGCCATCATCCTGCCCATCAGCGGCTGGCTCGCAGGCGCACTGGGCCGGAAGCGTTTTTTCATGTCCTGCCTGGCTGTGTTTACTGTAAGTTCGTTGCTCTGTGGCATCGCACCGAGTCTCGGCTTTCTTCTTCTCTTTCGCGTGTTGCAGGGTGCGGGCGGCGGCGGGCTGCAGCCGATGGCGCAGGCCATCCTGGCAGACACCTTCCCACCGCAGCAGCGAGGCTTGGCATTTGCCCTGTATGGCATTACTGCCATCATGGCGCCCACGATCGGGCCGACCCTGGGCGGGTGGATCACCTTCAATTATTCCTGGCGGTGGATTTTTTTCATCAACCTCCCGGTCGGCTTAGCCACATGGTTTCTCGTGCGACGATTTGTCGAAGACCCTCCCTATTTAGCCAAACTCAAGGCGGCTGGGGTCAAGTTGGACTACATCGGCATCGCACTGCTAACTCTCGGCATCGGGGCGTTGCAGGTACTGCTCGACAAGGGCCAGGAAGATGATTGGTTCGGATCACGCTTCATCACAACTTTAATCGTCGTCGCGACAGTTTGCCTGATCTCGCTGGTGATTTGGGAGTGGTATCAAAAGGCGCCGATCATCGACGTCCGCATGTTCAAGAGCTTTAACTTCGCGAGCTCCAGCCTGATGATGTTCACTCTGGGCATCTTGTTGTTCAGCAGCCTGGTCCTGATGCCGCAGTTCCTGCAGACGCTCGTGGGGTACACCTCCCAACTGGCGGGGCTTGCTCTTTCGGCAGGAGGCCTGGTCTTGCTCTTTGAGATGCCTATCATGGGCCAACTGACAACGAAGATCCAGGCGCGCTACCTGATTGCCTTCGGCTGGCTGGCACTATCCATCGCCATGTTCTATTCCACGAAACGGATTGACTTGCAGATTAGCTTCAGTGCCGCCACCTGGCTGCGCATCACCCAGGTGATTGGTTTGGGGTTCCTGTTCGTACCGATTACGCTGGTGGCTTACATCGGAATTGCGCCGGAGAAGAACAACGCGGTCGCCGGAATCGTAAATTTCATGCGGAATATGGGAAGCAGCGTGGGCACGTCATTAGTCACTACATTGATTGCCCGGCGCTCGCAATTCCATCAGGCCAGGCTGGTGCAGAACGCCAGAGTCGACAACCCTAATTTTGTGAATGCCGCGAAGGGTTTGGCCCAGCACCTGACGAACTCCCGTGTGGGCAAGCACGAAGCGCAAATGACTGCTTACGCCCAGATTTATCAATCCTTGCAAGCACAGGCTGCAAGCCTGGCATACATTGATACGTTTATGGTTCTTTGCGTGGGAGCGGCGATCATGTTCGGCCTGGCTTTTGTTTTGAAGAAGAATGATCCCGGTGGTGGCGGACCGAGGGTAATGGAATAAAGTAATCAATCAACTGTGATGCAGAAGTTCACGGGAGTCCGAGACGCAGATGATCAAAATCATCACCATTGAACGCGAGTATGGAAGTGGCGGCGGCGAAATCGCCCAACTGCTTGCCCAGCAGCTGGGCTGGAAGCTTTGGGATCAGTTGCTGACGGAGGAGATCGCCCGGCTTGCCGACTGTCCTAAATCAGTCGTCGAAGGCCGGGAGGAACGAACGGACCCTCTGTACTACCGGCTCTTCAAGTCGTTCTTGCGCGGAAGTTATGAAGGAAGTATCAACGCGCACAAACTCAAGCTGGTCGACAGCGAATGTATTTTGAAGTTTACGGAGCAGGTCGTTCAGCATGCGGCGAAAACCGGCAACTCGGTCATCGTCGGAAGAGGCTCGCAGCAGTTTCTCAAGAACCGCCAGGACACGTTGCGTGTGTTTCTTTATGCTCCCAGAGAAGATAAAGTGCGGCGCCTGTTAGCTCGAGGCAAGAGCGAGGGGGAAGCCGAACAGCTCGTGGACACCGTTGATCGGGAACGCGTCGATTTCATCCAAAAGTATTTCCACGTCGAATGGCCTGACCGCCCGATTTACCACACCATGATCAATACTGCGATCGGCGATGAGGCGGTCGTTCACATGGTTCTGGATCTTATGAAAACGCTTGAAGCAAGAGTCACCGCCAGCGGTAGCTAACCCCGACCTCAGTTTCAAACTCGATATTAGGCCGTCCCTTTACCCTCAGGAAACGGGTGCTTCACAAGCCTGGCCGAATTGCAGAGTGCCGCAGTTTGCTGAATGGCGCGGCAGATGGCGGGACCATCGTCGTCAAAACAACAATCGATCGCGCCCGCCTCCATCGCCTCGGTCCACATGACGTCGTCCGGCGTGCGGTGCGTGCAAACGATTTCCATGCCCAGTTGACGGCGCAGGCGAAGAACTTCCTGCACCGTTACCAACCCCAGGTCCAGGACTCCGATTGGGATGGCGAACTGCGACACCAGCGTGTGAAGTTCAGGCAGAGACTGCACAATGAACACAGCCTCAGAGACCGACTTGAACCTGGACGACAAATTCTCCGCGCAAGTGGAGTCATTTTGCAGAATTACGATCGCGTTATTCATGTGGCAACTCCTTCCGCCCCAAAACTAAACCGCTCCACCGTGAGTACACTCCGCACAGCGGCGTTACCAAGCGGATCTCAAGTCGCTGGATGTGCCCCCGGCCGCGGGAACGTAGCATTTCAGCGTGTAATCCATCACCATGCGATCGGCATTGAAGCGCCAGCCCAGAGTGCGGATGGTCCGCTTCATGCGCTTGATCCAACCCCGCGGCAGACCATCGCGATCACGCTGGTAGAACAACGGAATCACTTCTTCCCGAAGAGTGTGGTGCAAATCCTCTCCGTCGCGCTTGTCGTGGACGCTCATGTTGGAGTGCGTTCTGCCCGTCCCAATGGAAAATCCGTTCATGCCGTCGTACGCCTCAGCCCACCAGCCGTCAGGAACGGATAGGTTCAGCCCGCCATTCAGGACCACTTTCTGACCGCTTGTACCGGATGCCTCCAAAGGACGCCGCGGATTGTTCAGCCAGACATCCACTCCCTGCACGAAGTGGCGTCCGACATTAATGTCATAGTCTTCGACAAAGACAAATTTGTCGCCGAAGCGTGTGTTGCGCATCAATTCCGCAATCTGCTGCAGAACCTTCTTGCCCGGCTCATCATGGGGATGCGCTTTGCCGGCAAATACGAACTGCACCGGGCGTTTAGGATCGTTCACCATGGAAGCCAGATTCTCGATGTCGGAGAGAATCAGGTTGGCTCGCTTGTAGGTGGCGAAGCGGCGGGCAAATCCGATGGTCAAAGCGTCAGGGCTGAGCACCTTGCCGAGCCTCTGCAAAATCTCACGGGATTCGAAACGGCGCTCAGCTTGTTCCACCGCGCGGCGGCGCACAAACTCGAGCAGTTGCGATTTCAGGCTCAGGTGCGTCTCCCAGAGCTCGCCGTCATCCACATTCTCAATCCCTTCCCAGGTGCGCGCATCGCTGCTGCGCTGATACCAATTCGTGCCCAGATGACGGTCGTACAGGCGGAACATCTGCGGAGCGAGCCAGGACGGAACATGAACTCCGTTCGTGATGTGTCCGATAGGAACTTCGTCTTCCGGCTTGCCGGGGCAGAGTCCAGTCCACATCGCCCGCGACACTTCGCCGTGCAGGGCGGAAACCGCGTTGGCGCGGCGCGAAAGCCTCAGGCCCAGGACCGTCATGCAAAACGTTTCCTGCTGATTGCTTGGTTTCTCCCGTCCCAGCCCCATCAGGCTTTCCGGAGAGAGACCCATCTCTTCGCGCAGGGGCCCGAGATGCTGTTCGATCAGATCCGCATCGAAGCGATCGTGACCGGCGGGAACGGGAGTATGAGTAGTGAAGACCACCTCACGCGACACGCGGGGTACGGCGACATCGAAGCCGATCCCTTCTTCCTGCATCCGGTCGCGGAGCGCTTCCAGCACGGCGAATCCGCTATGCCCCTCATTCAAGTGGAGCACGCCCGGCGTGATGCCCATGGCTTTGAGGGCGCGGAAACCTCCCACGCCGAGTACCAACTCCTGCCGGATTCGAGTGCGCGCATCTCCGCCGTAGAGGCGGGATGTCAGCTTCCTGTCGTCCGGAGTATTGCCTTCCACGTCGGAATCGAGCAGAAACAAATCGCAGCGTCCAACCTTCACCCTCCAGACTCTGGCATGAATGGCGCCTTCGCGGATTTTAATTTGCACCGTGACCGGCTGGCCAGTCATGCTGATCGCGAGTTCCAGAGGCAATTGATTGGCGTCCGTCTCCAGATATTCTTCCTGCTGCCAACCGTCACGATCCAGGCGCTGGCGAAAATATCCCTGCCCGTAAAACAATCCGATGCCGACGAGCGGAATGGCGAGATCGGACGCGCTTTTGATATGGTCACCGGCAAGCACTCCGAGACCGCCGGAATAGACCGGAAGCGATTCGTGGATTCCGAATTCGGCGGAGAAATAGGCTACCGGACACGGCCGCAAGACTCCGGCATGTCTCGTCCCCCAGGTGCGGTCCGCCTGCAAATATTCCTGCAACCGGCGATAGGCGTAGTTGATGCGGCTGTGCAGCACCAGTTCCGCGCAGCGGCTCTCCAGCTTCGCCAGCGGAAGTTCCGCCAGCAGCGAGACCGGATTCTGGTTTAGCTGCCTCCAGCGTACCGGGTCCAGATCGCGAAACAAGCTTACGGCGTCAGGGTCCCAACTCCACCACAGGTTGCGAGCCAGCACCCAAAGACGCTCTTGTGCAGGAGCGATGAAGCGATCCAGCGTCCGCGCCTCGCTCACTACCGGCGCGACCTGAGCCGCCGCCTGAGCCAGCATGTGAATCTCATCTTCGCGGAAAACCCGAGGCTCTATCGTTTGCACCACCAGAACGCCCTGCAGAACCCCGCGATCAATCAGTGGAACTCCTAGGAACGACTGGTAGGCATCTTCGCCGGCTTCCCGGAAATATTTGAAACGCGGATGGCGGTGCGCCTGCTCCACGGCTACGGGGAGCACCTGTTCCGCCACCAGGCCAGCCAACCCTTCGTGCACTGCCATGCGCAGATTGCCGATGCACTCCCTCTGCAGGCCGACGGTTGCGGCCAGCACCAGATTGGCCCGGTCGGGCTCGAGCAAATATGCCGAACAAACGTCGGTCTGAAATCGCTTGGCAATCAATGCGACAACGTTCATCAGGGTCTCGGCGGGTTGGCCCTCCTCCGCCGCTAGGTTGGCTATTTCCTCCAGTGTCAGGACGTGCGTGACCTCGCGCCCGTGACCGGTCAGATCTTTGCTGCTCAGGTCATGGCCGTGCAGATGCGAAGCTTGAACTTCGGCGCGATTCTGTTCCAATTCCAGGCTCTCTGGTTCCATCCCTAATCTTATTCTGACCTTTCTGCTTTTAGACAGTACCCTTGGTCACGTCCGGTTGGGGCATCTAGTTAGACATCCCACAGCATGAAACAAGCTCCGCAATCCACGATGAGAGATGCCGATTCCGCGCGTGCGACGATCTCGACCAAGACACAACTGAGAATCGCTTAATCTTCACCCACCCTCGCGATCTAACTCTAAGTGCGCACGCACACCCAGTCCAATCGAAATTACTGATGGTGATCAGATGCTTGGCGAGAGGATTCGCCGCGGAAAGCTATCGGGCTTTGCCCCGTTACTCGCGTTTCGATCCGGCGGCTGGCTTCTTTCCCACATTCTGCCGCTTGTCTTTGTGGCCAAGGTCCAGGCCGAAGCGCGGTTCCGACTCCGTGCCTGAAATTCTGATCGGGATCTCCGTTCCCGCTCCATTCTTTGTAAAGAACGGATCAATGGGCCTCAGAAGAATCGATTTCCAGCCGGTAGTCATCTGCGACAGCTTCGCATCCAACCGCACCTTCCCACGAAAATCGAACGTTCGTCCGTCTAAACTGTAGTCGCCTGTCATATCGACATGCGTCCCCGGAATCAGAAAATGAAGAGACGAAAAGCTCAGCAATCCCTCCTTCAGAGTGAACACGCCGCGCAGATCAACCGGCACATTTTCCCCGGTGTGCTCCTGCACCTCCTTGGGTTTCCCCTGGCTGCGCAAACTCAGCGAGTCGAGCCGGCTCTGCACTTTTTCGTTCGTAAAGTGCGCACTCAGCACGTGAAAATTGCCCGCTAACTGCAGTTTGTCAGCCACGCTCGCATCGCCGGGAGCCAGACTCAACCGCGTCTTCATCTCCACCGGACCAGTCATAACCGGAGGGTTGGTTCGCACTCCCAGCGTGAGCAAATCTTCAATCCGCGCATGATCCATCACCACATTGAGATGGATGTCGTGACCATTCGGCACGCGCACCACCGAACCCTCTGCGGTAAAGGAAGAATGAAGCAATGTCGCATTCACCGGCCGTAGATACGTGTCGCCGCTGGCGCCGTCAACAACGGCATGAAATTCCGTGTGCAGCGGCACCGGATGCCCGCTGGTCGCAATCTGGAAGTCCGGCGTATCGGTTTTCCCACGCACGGCGATATTGCCGAGAGTTCCCGAATATCGGCCAGTCGACGAGAGCGTCCCTCCAATGCCCTTGATGGTGCTCAGATCTGCGTCGCTGAAGGAATAGTCTCCTTGCACCGGAGTGTCCCGAGGGCTGTCGGGCTGCCATGGGCCGAACAAACCGCTTGACTGAATATTCCCCACCGGCCTCGGATTAACCAAGGTTGCATCAAAATGCATGGGCAGGCCGGGCCCAACATCCTTCATCCTGAGGTCTCCAATAGCAAATTCCAGCGGCGGCTTACCCGGTCTTGAAGTGTTGATCAGCAGCTTCGTATCTTCGCAAACGAACTTGTCGACAATGATCGCCATCTTGCCGGTTCTTGAACCCATCTTCGTTATTTCCCGGCGATCTCCCTTCGGCGGGATATTCAGCTCCAGACCCTTCACGTACACCGTGTCTACGTGCATCGGCGAACGAAACAAACTGCGCAATGCCGTTTGGAACCGGAACTCCCGAACATCGATCAGCGCTTGCACACCCGGCTCATAAGGATTGGGATCCGTTGCGCCAAAAATTTTCAGCCCTTCCCCGGAGACTTCCAGTCCATTGACCACCGAAACATGAAGACTCGCCAGCTCCACTTTGCTCTCGAAGCGATTCGATAAAGTCTCAATGACCCGGGTTCGCAGGATCGGTTCGGCGCGATCGATCACCAGTCGCACCGCTACCACCGCGCCAACCAACAGAATGAGAGCGGCTACGCCGATCCATTTCCAGGGCAGCGCATGGCCCGCCTTCTGCGAAGTTCTTTTGGGTGGAGTTTGCACAACCGCCATTTCAACATTAGATGGGGCATTCGGGATAGGGGATATACGCTAGCTTCTCAAAATTTTGAGTGGATCCCAACAAACTCCCGGATTGCAGCGCTCTTAGAAGTTCTTCTCCAGAAATTCCTTCAGCCGGTCGAGCCGAAAACTGGCATCGCCGATCTCGATTTTCAGCAGCAATTGCGCGGTAGTCAGCTGGTTGCGGAAGTCCAGGGCAGCGGTGGTCTCGGCAGCGGCCACGAGTTGAAGGTTGCTTTCAATTTGTTTTTGCTCTTCCCGGAGAGCCTTAAGCCTGCCGTCTTGAACCGCGATTCCGTCCGTAACCTGCTGCTTAAGAATGTCGGCGTTGCCGATGACATCGCCTTCCTGCACCTTCTTCCACTCGTCGTAGGCGTCCGCGGCTCGGTCCAGATGTTTGTTGATGGCATGGCTGGCCAGGTTGTAACTGATCGACACTTCGCCGTATGCTCCTCTGCTGTCGACCCACGGACTGATCTGCTGGTGTCCACCCACTGAAAGCGCCACGTCCCAGTCATTCTGGCGGCTCAGTTTGTCCAGCGCCTTTTGCTCGTTCACTTCCCGGCCCTGCTTCTCGGTGACCAGTTCTTTCAGCGGCCGGTCACTCCGCGGCGGCGCATAGAGGGACGCGACCTTCGTCTGCGTATCCGCTCGATCCGCATCCAGCTTGATCTTTGTTGTTTGCAAGGCGAAGGCCATGGGCCGGGTCATGTTCTCCGCATCCACCATCTTTGTGGTTGTCGCGAGCAGCGTGTCTAGGTTCGCAGACGCTTCCTGTATCAACCCCAACCTGTGTTGCAGCGCCTGCTTCTCCAGATTCGGCAGCGCGTATTGAATGTCCTGCTGCGTTGAAGTGCTGGCGCCATAGAGTTCGCAGTTCTTGCGCGCCACATCCATCGTCAGTACGCCCTTCCTCACGTTGGCTAAACTGCCGGAAACTCCCCACACCGCCTGCATGGGCAAGCCGGTGTTGGGCTGGGTCACGCCCACAACCGCATTTGGCGTAATCAGAAGCTCGCGCTGCGCCGCAGCCTGCTCTGTCAGGTATTTGCAATAGGTCTGTTGATCCTTGTTCTGCTCCTTGCCGTCAACCGCAAAGGCAGCTGGGATCAGCAGCAGCGCAATCGTGAAGCCTGTACAGAATTTTCCTTTGAATGTCTTGGGGTTCACTTGTGGCTTTAGCTTGCTCGAAGGCATCTAGAGTCTCCTCAGAAGAAGATCAGAAGAAAAGCGGTTTGCGGTTCAGGAATACGGTTTTCGACTTCGCGGATTCTGGATGATCGAGTTGCATTTGGATCAGGAATCCGCGGATGTCCGTCCTGAAGATGGGATGGATCGCATGTTCTTCGCCGGCAAAAATCTGCTTCACCGTGCCCACCTTCCGGCACAGCACCATGTTCAAATAACAGTCATACACCGCGGAGCCAGGGGACGCGCTGCTCTGGTTGTCATAAGGCACAAAGGCGAAGTTGACGACGTTATTTCCCGATACGCTGAGGTAATAGGGAGTCTGCTTAGCCGTAGCCAGCGCCGCTCTCAGCCGCTCGATTTGTTTGTTCTCTTCGTAGATCTGCTTCTGCGCCACAGCAATGGCAATGTCGAGCTGCGCTATCTCCGATATCAACTCGGCCTGCTTGTCGAGCACGTCCAAGGTCTTGGTATCGGTTGTAGTCTTTTCGAGAATATTGTCCGTGAGTAGCACTGCGCCGATCTTGCTGTCGGTATATGAACTCTGCACCTGATTCAGCGCCGCCCGCTGCGTAGCCGCATCCCCTTTCGTGATCAGCCCAGCCGCCAGATCTTTATCGATGGCTGCTTCCACCTCTTTCACCGCCGCCATCACGGCTTGCGTTTTCACGTTGTCGGCCTCTTTCTGCTTATCGAGCTCCAGCAACTGCGGGCCGGTAGCCAGGTTGTGCTGCTTTTCCCGGGCGATGGCAACCTGAAGCTCCGGCTCAAGCGCCTCCAGCGCACTCCGGTGCTTGGTCATTTCAGTGACGCCATCCTGCAGCTTCTTTTCGTCGACGTTCAGATCTTCCAGCGTCTGCCGGCTCGTCACCAGCTTCTCGGTAAAATCGAGACTCTTATCGTCGGCCGGAGAAAGAATCACAGGCGCAGCCCACGATGTGTTCAGCGCGTAGAAGCCCATGACAAAGCCGTACGCCAGTACTCCGAGGAGCACCACGTAAAGCGTCACTATGGCAAAGATGCGGTAGACCGTGACCACCGACTTGTACAGCATCGGCTGGATCACGGAAGGTTTTGCATCAGCCAACACCTTCTTGACTACTGGCGTCGCGGGCGTTGACATCCCTGACCTCCTGTTCCTTCGTCCGTGTGCCCCAGTCTCTGGAGTCCAGCGTGCACAGAGCCAGGGTGGTAAGAAACAAACTGCTGACAACCGTCCAGGCTAAATAAGCCCCGAAGGCGAGCGGGTTATTCACCGCCTCCCGCGCGCTGTATTTCCGGATCACCCAACCGAGAATCGCGGCAATCGCCAGGTACCCAACCAGCGGCCCCGGCCCGGCCAACTCCATCGGATTGCCCGACATCATGGTAAGAACCACCAGCAACCCAAGCAGCGCCCCCAGTGGCGTCAGCACCAGCGTAAACACGGTATTGGGGTGCAGCGTCCAAACGTGTTTGGGCAGAGTCCGCAGCGTATAAAAAAGATCGCGTATGATGCTGCGCTTCCAGCGCAACTGCTGCTTGAATAATTCCGGCAGCGTCGCGGGCACGGTGGTCCAGCACAAGGCGTCGTTATTAATGTAAGTCCCGTAACCTCGCAGCAGCGTCTGGTGAGTCAGAAACCGATCTTCGCCCTGGTTGACCGGAATGCCGAACCAGTGCCGGCTGCGAATCTTGGGCTCTATCTCAAGCAGCAACTCGCGCCGGATCGCGAACAGGCATCCGCTGATGCAGCCCACGCTGCGCGTCCAGTTCTCCGGAACCTTATAAAGCTGGAACGCGGCGTAGTAGATAAATGTCTGGATCGCGGTGATGGCATTCTCGTTGGGATTTCTTACTCCCACTCTGCCGCCCACAGACCCGATCTTCGGCTCCGAGAAGCAAGCCGCCAGTTCCCGGATCGCATCCGGATGAAAAATGCAATCGGAGTCGATCGAAATCATCAGCTCCGCCGTGGAGTGTTGCAAAGCGTTGCAGACGGTACGAGCCTTCCCGCTGTTCACCGCGTTCCGCCCCACCCTCACCCGAATGTTCGAAAAGTCGCGTTGCGCCTTGAGCATCCACTCGTAGCTGTCGTCCACCGAGCAATCGTCCTGCGCGATCACTTCAAACTTCTCTCTCGGATAATTACTGTTACTGATGCTCTCAATCGTCTCGTAGACCGTTTTGCCTTCATTGAAGCAAGGCATCAGAACACTAACAGTGGGCTGGTAGCTGTAATCTTTCTGGACTGTCGCCTTGGGAACCGACCACTTCAGAATGAGCGCAAGTGTGTATTTGAAAACGGAGATCAGCAAGCAGAGGAACAGAATGAGCCAGACTAGGACTGGAGCCATGTGTGCCCTAACATGTGTGCCCTGCTAACGAGTACCGAACCGAGCGCCGCGCAACCTTCGTCTGCGCCATCGATTACCGCGAATGGAAACGCTCGCGCGGACCATGAGGTCCTTGTCTATCGTAGCGCCGCCGTCCCGGCGGCTACCCTCATTAATACACGGGAGAATATCACAACCCTCGCCGGACGCCGCTCTTGGTCAAGCCAGTGAATTCTTGGGTAGTGGCTCAGCTTGAACAGCATCACATTTTGTCATTCCGAACCGGCGTTCTTTGCCGGTGAGAGCTTGCCCTGAGCGAAGCCGAAGGGAATCTGCTGTTGGCCGGCCTCAACTACTCGAAGTCGATCTTTTCGAACCCCAAACCCTGCAGCAGACTGCCGATAGTCGAAGCCGCATTCTGTTGGGCGGTTCGCAAAATGCCGTCGGCCAGGGCGGACTCTCGCAGCTGACGTTCCGCCTGCTGGCGCACTTGCGTTTCCAGATTCGGGTCAGTCGAGACCAGCAATCCAGTTTGCCTCGAATACACCCGCGTCTTCGCGCTGTCGATTCGGGCACTGAAGACTTCCGCCGCGGGAAGATGCAACTGAACCTGCTTGCCCTCCACTCGAACGTCGCCCGGCTTCAGATTCGAGAAATCGATCCCGGCAACCACTTCGCCGTGCACCATCATCAACAGGCGATCTCCCTCCAGAAAATCCGGAAGGACAGGGTTTTCTTTCGCGCCGGTCACGAGCTTGTCCATCGTGTAAACCACGGTCTCCAGCCGTTGTAACCTTTGAATGCGATCGACCACGGTGGGCTGGCTGACATCGATACTTAGGGTTCTGCCGGTCGCCGCCGACCATACATGGCTCAACAGAGCTCGCCCGGAACTTCGCGACAGCATCAGCCACCCCATCGCGCCGAAACACAGCACTCCGGCGAACAATCCGATGATCAGGGCAAACACCACGCCCGCGGAGAATCGAGAAGCTTTAGGGGAGCGAGGGCTAACTTCAGAATCGTGCAGCATCTTGCAAGGTTATCACCACGCGAGTGGTATAACCCTTCCGGCTCGCGATGGCAGGAGTTGCTTGCCGCCCGCTATTTCATCGGTGGCAAGTACGGAATATAACGGGCAAACAGCCAGCACAGAAAAAACACCACCGGCACGTGAACCACCAACTGCAGCATTCCATATCCCACAATGTCTCTGGCCTTCAATTTCAATATGCCCAGCAGCGGCAGCATCCAGAACGGATTCACCAGATTCGGCAGCGCTTCCGACGCGTTGTAGATCTGCACAACCCAGCCCAAATGCACCTGATGCAGGTTCGCGGCTTGCAGCACGTACGGCGCTTCAATGACCCACTTGCCGCCGCCGGAAGGAATGAAGACTCCGAGCACCGTCGAATACATCGCCACCAGCAGCGGGTAAGTGTTGTGCGTGCTAACGGAGGCGAATAGCTTCGCCAGCGAATCCACGATTCCCGTTCCCGCAATCATTCCATAGATCACGGCATAAAACGGAAACTGGATCAGTACGCCACCGGTCGCTGGAATGCACTCCGCCACCGCTCGCATAAAACGCTTCGGGCGCCAATGCAACAAGAGCCCAACTGTGATGAAGATGAGGTTGTAAGTACTAAGGTCAAGCTTTGCCAGCGCGCTTTGTGCAGATGGGCGGAATACGTCGATCAGATACCAGCACAGGAGCGCCGCCACTAGCACCGTCAGCAGCGGACTGTATTCCAGCCACTCCCCGGGCTTGCTCTTGGGCTCCAGGCTCGATCGAATCGGCTCGTACTGAATGCCGTAAGACTCCGCAGTTCTGGCGTTCTCCGCCGACGGCGTCGACAAGTAGGCAATCAGCACCGACAGCACGATCAGGACGACCGTCGTCACGATGCTGGGCCAAAGGAAGAGAGTTTGGGTGAGCGGGATCAGACCGCTGATGCTGAACAAGGACGGCGGTATGGAGGACTTGGTCGCCATCATCATCGCAGCGGAGGAAGACAGCCCCAACGCCCAAACAGCTCCCAACCCTAGATACGCAGCGGCACCAGCAGCGCGGTAGTCCAGCCCTTTTACGCGATGAGCCAGTTCCCGGACAAAGAGTCCGCCGATAATGAGACTCAAGCCCCAATGGATCAGGGACGTCAGCATGGATAACAACGCAACCAATGCCACCGCTCCCCGCGGCGTCTTCGGAATCCCAGCCAGGGCGCGAATAGCTCGATACACGATCGGCGTCGACGCCACAACATATCCACCGATGATGATCATCACCATCTGCATGGTGAAAGGCACAAGGGTCCAGAAGTTCTTCCCGCCCTGGATGGCCAGTTTGCCCGGACCTTGATGAAGCACCAACCCAACCACAAAGACCACCACAATTCCCAGCAGCGCAAAAATCAGCGGATCCGGAAACCACCGTTCACTCCAGTTCGCAAGCCCCAGGCCAACGCGCACAAGGCCTTGCTCCTGAGTCGTCCCGTGCTTTTCTCGTGCCATACTCGATCCTTTCGGTCCGCCAGCACTCGCAAGAACGAAAAGTTCTCAACGCCGCGGCAGACAACCTGGGTCCATACAACCTAGGTCCGGCTTATGCCCGACATTGTAGCCTGTGTTTGAAGAAAGGGAAGTCGTTATGGCACGACGAGCGAAATAAGACTGAACTGGCAACCGCAATGCAGCAGCGGCGCATCCGGCGCACAGGCGCTGGAATTCACCCGTCGAACCGCACCGGGGAAGGACTGCAACGTTTCGTGGAGCGGAATGCTCGCCAGCTACCTACCGCCCTAATAAGGAGATGTAACCACCGCATCCTCGGGATAGCCCAGCATCCCAAACTCCGGAACGTCGAGCCCTTCTTCTTCGGCCTCCGGCGCCACGCGCATGCTCTTCACTTTGTTTACCACCCAGAAAACGCCGTAGGTTGCCCCGAACGCCCACACCGCATACAAAGTTGCTCCCATGAGCTGGCACAAGAACTGCCTCGTATCCCCGTGGATCAATCCCGTCACCCCCTGGCCGGCACGTCCCAGATAAGAAGCTGCGCCCACTCCGTTCCATCCCGCGCCATAAGCTCCATCGGCAAAGATCCCCACGCTGACCGCCCCGAGCCAGCCGCAGTACCCGTGTACCGAAATCGCGCCACAGGGGTCATCTATCTTGAGAACGCGATCATTGAACAGCACACCAAGGCAGACCAGAACTCCAGCCAGCACGCCGATGATCGTCGCCGAAGTCGGCGACACAAAAGCGCACGGCGCGGTAATGGCGACCAACCCCGCCAGCATTCCGTTACAAGCCATGGTGATGTCGGGCTTGCCGAACACCCAGTACCACAGCAACATCGCAGCCGCGGAACCCGCCACGGCGGCCAGGTTCGTATTCACCGCGACTACGGAGATGCGAAGGTCCGTCGCTCCGAGCGTAGAACCAGGATTGAATCCCATCCATCCAAAGAGCAGGATGAACGTACCGGACACGACATAAACAATGTTGTGCGCGGGAAACACTCGAATCTTTCCGCCCGGTCCATACTTACCCAGGCGCGGACCCAAAATAATGGCGAGAGCCATGGCGCAGAACCCGCCCACGGCGTGCACTACAGTCGATCCCGCAAAGTCGACATATCCGTGGCCCAGATTCAACGTGGATCCCACTTGCGACAGCCATCCTCCGCCCCACGTCCAGCAGCCGGAGATCGGATAAAGAATCGCGCCGATAAAGAGTTCACACAACAGGAATGCCCAGAAAGTAATCCTCTCGCACACCGCGCCAACAATAATGTACCCAGCCGTCTCCATGAACACGACTTCAAACAACGTTAGACAATTGCTGGCGCTGTCGTATGCCGGGCCGACAAGAAAGAATCCCTTTCCACCCACGAATCCCCACTGCCCGCTTCCAATCAGAAAATGGTTGAGCGTGGGAATGCCGCCTAGATTAGTGGGTGCGGCATTGATGGCAACCGCTCCAAACTGGAATGCATATCCCACGGCGTAATAAGCCAGAAAGGCAAACACGTAAGCCGCGAAATTCAGCATCATCAAGTGAGCTGCGTTTTTCTTCCGCATCAGTCCGCACGTGAGCAGCGCGAAGCCCGCCTGCATGAACAGTACGAGATAGCCGGTATTCAGGGTCCAGGCAAAATTTGTCGCGACGCGAACGTGCCCCACGCTATCAGCCAGTTTTACCGCCAGCGGCTCCTTCGCCGCCTGCGCCTGATAGTCATCGAATGCCTTCTTGTTGGCCGCGTAGTCCGGTGAGGTCTTGTCAGTGGGCTCGGCGACAACAAAAGAATTTCCGGCAGCGTCCACGGCCGTGGTCTTGTCTCCAGTGGCCGTGCCGGATGGATCCGGCTTCGGTCCATCGTCGGCAAAGCACCGCGTGGAAAGCCCGGTGAATAATCCGAAGGCGAGAACGATGGCGGCAGCGGTCGACACCAACCACAGGCGCAGAGAGAGCCTGTCGGCTCGTTTTGTCATGTTTGCTGGCTCCTGTTTTTGCAGCGTGGATAATTCTCGGTGATGGTACGCCTGCCGGAAAAATACGTGCAACTCCCGATACCACCCACTCGCGAATCTTGGAGGGAAGGGCTGACCCAGGAAAGAGCCGACCCCGATGAGCGCCGTTTGCGTTCAATCGCAGTCCTCTCCCTAATCTGCAGACGATAAAGGGGCGGATCGAGTGAGTCCAATTCAAATTTCTCATTGCGCCGATCAGCCGCTTAAATGGTCCCCCAACAAACGGCATGACTCCCAGGCACGCCTACAAAATTCTCTCGTGAGCGTAGCCCGAGGCCAGCAGCGCCGCGAGCAACTCAGCAATGTGAGCCGGTCCTCGAGTCTCCATGGTGATGTCAATCGCCGTATCGCCCAGATTTACTCCGTGATAAGCGCGGTCGTAGGCGGTCTCAACAATGTTGGCGCGATGCTCCGCCAGGATTCCCGTGAGCCGGTGCAAAGCGCCGGGATAATCCGGCAAATGGACCCGCAGCCGCACCAGCCTGCCGTCTTTCACCAAGCCGCGCTCGATGATCCGGGAAAGCAGCGTAACATCGATATTCCCGCCGCACACCAGCACAGCAACCTTCTTGCCCTCGAGCGGAAGCTTGTGATTCAGCACGGCGGCAATCGAAGCCGCGCCCGCGCCTTCCGCCAGAGTCTTCTCCCGCTCCAGCAGTAGCAGGATCGCATTGGCAATCTCTTCCTCTTCCACCGTGACAATGTCGTCCACATATTTTTGCACCAGGGGAAATGTCCGCTCACCCGCTCGTCGCACCGCAATTCCGTCGGCAATCGTAGATGCCGGTTTAAGGGTTACGGGTTCTCCTTGCGCAACCGCAGCCTTCATGGAAGGCAACCTGACCGGTTGCACTCCGAAGACCTGCACGCGCGGATTCATTTCCTTTACCGCACAAGCGATGCCGCCGATCAGTCCTCCTCCTCCAATCGGCGCAACAATCGCCTCGATGTCAGGTTGCTGTTGCAGAATTTCCAATCCCAGCGTGCCCTGCCCGGCAATCACGGCATCATCATCAAAGGCGTGAATCAGCGTGAGATGCCGTTCCCGGCTCTGCTCGACCGCCTTCTCATACGCCTCGTCATAATTCGTACCATGCAGAACCACCTCAGCCCCATACGCGCGCGTGGCCGAGACTTTTGTGAGCGGCGTGGGCAATGGCATGTAAATGCTTGCCCGGATTCCTTGCCGCCCCGCATGATAAGCCACGCCCTGCGCATGATTGCCGGCAGACGCCGCAATCACGCCCTGCGCCCGTTCTTCGGCAGTCAGCGTAAGTAATTTATTCAGCGCCCCGCGCTCTTTGAAAGCTCCGGTACGCTGTTGGTTATCGAGCTTGAGGAAGATTGCGTTGTTGGTGAGCGCCGAGAAAGTTTCTGAATGCGTGCACGGAGAGATGCGAATGGCGTCGCGAATCCGGCCCATCGCAGTCTGGATATCCTGGATCCCAATCATGGCGTTCGCGAAGTCATCATACCTTGGGATCGTCGCCCACAGTCGGGAGTATCAGGCGATTTGTTGTCCTGCGGAAACAAGCGGAGCAGTGCGCACAGTCTTCGCCTTAAGGTACACATCCACGGCAGCGGCAGCCTTTCGTCCTTCGGAAATGGCCCACACCACCAGCGACTGGCCTCGCCGCATGTCGCCCGCCGCGAACACGCCGGTCACGGAAGACATGTAGTTCTGATCCGTCGCCACGTTTCCGCGCTGGTCGAGCACAACTCCCAATTGCTCGATCATTCCATTCCGCACCGGACCCAGGAAGCCCATCGCGATGAGCACCAAGTCTGCCTCGATCATGAACGCACTGCCAGGAATGGCCTCGAATTTCGGCGCAGGACCAACCCGCACGGCGTGCAGCTTCTTCACGCTTCCCGCCTCGCCACTGAATTTCGTTGTCGCAATGCTCCAGTCGCGAATGCCGCCTTCCTCGTGCGCCGCCTCTGTCCGCAGTTGCATCGGCCACAGCGGCCACGGAGTCTGCGGCGATCGCTCGTCCGGCGGCTTGGGCATGATCTCGAACTGGTGCACCGAAAGCGGCTTCTGCCGATGGCAAGTTCCCAGGCAGTCCGCGCCAGTGTCACCACCGCCAATAATAACCACTCGCTTGCCGGCCGCTAGTATCTCCGCTTCAGGGTCGACCGTATCCCCGAGGCACCGCCGGTTCTGCTGCGGTAGATACTCCATCGCAAAATGAATTCCCTTCAGCTCACGCCCCGGAACCTTGAGGTCGCGCGGATGCTCCGCTCCGCCCGCCAGCATAATCGCATCGAAGTCGCGGCGCAGATCTTCCACCGAAACATTCTTCCCCACTTCCGCGCCGGTAAAAAACTTCACGCCTTCCGCCGACATCTGCTCCAGCCGGCGATCGATAATATGCTTCTCCAGCTTGAACTGCGGAATGCCGTAACGCAGCAATCCACCGATGCGGTCCGCTTTTTCGTACACCACCACCGCGTGCCCGGCGCGACATAGCTGCTGTGCGGCCGCCAGTCCAGCCGGCCCGGAGCCCACAACCGCAACCTTCTTCCCACTGCGAATCTTCGGCGGTTCCGGCCGGATCCAGCCTTCCTGGAATCCGCGCTCAATAATATTTTTTTCGTTTTGCTTGATCGTCACTGGCGGCTGATTGATTCCCAGCACGCACGACGCTTCACAAGGCGCGGGGCAAATGCGTCCCGTGAATTCCGGAAAGTTATTGGTCGCGTGCAACTGCCGCACCGCTTCTTTCCAGCGCCCGCGATACACCAGATCGTTCCAGTCGGGAATCAGGTTGTTCACCGGACAACCCGTCTGGCAGAAAGGAACGCCGCAATCCATGCAGCGCGCGCCCTGCTTCTTGAGAGTCTCTTCCGGAAGATCGAGATAAATCTCGAACCAGTCATTCACCCGTTGGGTCACAGGACGGCGTGGAGCCAACTCGCGCGAGTATTCCAGGAAGCCGGTGGTCTTACCCATGTTGAACCTGCCCATGCTGAACCTGCCCGCTCAGCACCCGCGCATGGTGCGCCTGCTCGGCATGCGTGAGCGCCGCCAGCGGCTGGTTCAATCCATAAGGTTGGCGCCTGCGGCCCATTCCCAGCACCCGCTTGAATTCGTGTGGGAAAACCTTGATGAAGCGGGGCAGCACCTCAGCCCAGTTCTCCAAAATCCATTTCGCACGGCGGCTCCCGGTTAACTCCAGATGCCGGGCTACCAGTTCTCTCACGATCTGCTCATCCAGCGTTTCGGCCACGGGCTCAAGATCGACGGAGCCAAGATTGCAGCGCTCTTCCGCAAAGTTGCGGCGCTCGTCAAATACATAAGCCACACCGCCGCTCATGCCGGCGGCAAAATTCCTCCCGCACGATCCCAATACCAGCACGAGCCCCTTCGTCATGTATTCGCAACCGTGGTCGCCGACTCCTTCCACCACGGCAGTCGCCCCGGAGTTGCGAACCGCGAATCTCTCTCCGGCCACTCCGTTGAAAAACGCTTCTCCGCTGGTTGCGCCGTAGAGCGCAACATTTCCGATCAGGATGTTTTCTTCGGGAGCGAATCCGGAAGCTCGTGGCGGATACACGACTATGCGTCCACCGGACAAGCCTTTGCCGACGTAGTCGTTCGCTTCGCCTTCGAGCGTCAGCGTGACGCCGTTCGCCAGAAATGCACCCAGGCTTTGTCCCGCCGATCCCGTCAGTTGAATCCGAATCGTGTCGTCGGGCAGTCCCGTGGAGCCATACTTGCGCGCAATCTCCCCGCTCAGCATCGTCCCCACGGTGCGGTGCACATTGCGCACCGGCAAGTCGATCTCGACCGGAACCAGCGTATTGATCGCCACCCGCGCCGCATCCAGAATCTTGTGATCGAGCGCCTCCTCCAGCCCATGATCCTGCGCCTGCATACATCGCCGCGCCACGCGCGACGGCATCGGCGGGCTATAGAGAATCGCCGAAAGATCCAGGCCTCGCGCCTTCCAGTGATCGACCGCAGGCTCCACATCGAGCAGGTCGACCCGCCCCACCATCTCATCGAAACTCCGGAACCCTAGCTCGGCCATGTACTGGCGCACTTGCTCGGCCAGAAAGAAAAAGAAATTGATCACATGCTCCGGCTGCCCCTGGAACTGCTTTCGCAGCGCAGGATCTTGCGTCGCAATCCCCACCGAGCAGGTATTGAGATGGCATTTGCGCATCATCACGCAGCCCATCGCAATTAACGGCGTTGTAGCAAAGCCAAACTCTTCCGCTCCCAGCAATGCCGCGATCACAACATCCCGGCCCGTCTGCAGCTTGCCGTCAGTTTGCACTCGAATGCGGCTGCGCAAATCGTTCAGCAACAACACTTGCTGCGTCTCCGCCAATCCCAATTCCCACGGAATGCCTGCATGCTTGATCGAACTCAGCGGCGAAGCTCCGGTTCCACCGCTGTCTCCGCTGATCAAAACCACATCGGCATGCGCCTTCGCCACACCCGCAGCCACCGTACCCACGCCCGACTCGGCCACCAGTTTCACCGCAATGCGAGCCTGCGGGTTGATGTTCTTCAGGTCGTAGATCAACTGCGCCAGGTCTTCAATCGAGTAAATGTCATGATGCGGCGGCGGCGAAATCAGTCCTACCCCTGCGATCGAGTGCCGCAAGCGCGCGATCACCTCGTCTACTTTATGCCCCGGAAGCTGCCCACCCTCCCCGGGTTTCGCGCCCTGCGCCATCTTGATCTGCAATTCGTCCGCATTCACCAGATAATTTGCCGTCACCCCGAAACGCGCAGAGGCCACCTGCTTCACAGCGCTGCGCCGCAGGTCTCCACTCGCATCCGGCGTGAACCGCTCTTCATCTTCTCCGCCCTCGCCGGTATTCGACTTTCCTCCAATACGATTCATCGCGACCGCGAGCGTCTCGTGCGCCTCTTTGCTGATCGACCCGAACGACATCGCGCCAGTGTTGAAGCGCTTCACGATCTCTTTCGCTGGCTCCACTTCTTCGATCGGAACCGGCGCTTCGCTCTTCTTAAACCTCATCAAACCGCGCAACGTACACAACTGGCTGCTCTTCTTATCGACAAGGTCGGCGTATTCCTGGAAAGTCTGAAAGCTCTCCTGCCGCACCGCCTGCTGCAGCTTGCTGATCGTCAACGGATTCAGCAGGTGATACTCGCCATTCGTCCGCTGGTGGTAGTTTCCTCCCACCGCCAACTCGGTCTCAAACTCCGTGACCGGCCGCAGAGAATGCTCGTGCTGAAGCTGCGCTTCGCGAGCCAGAACGTCGAGTCCCAGGCCTTCCAGCCGCGAAGTCGTGCCCGCGAAATAGGCCTCCACCAACTCTTTGTTTAATCCAATTGCTTCGAAAACCTGCGCTCCCTGATAGCTCTGCAAGGTCGAAATGCCCATCTTCGCGAAGGTCTTCAGCAAACCCTTCTTCACCGACTTCATGAAATTCTTGACTGCAAGCTCCGGCGTAACACCGTCCGCCAACTCGCCGCGCCAGGCAAGATTCTCCACCGTCTCCAGCGCCAGATACGGATTGATTGCACTCGCTCCGTATCCGCTGAGTAACGCGAAATGCATCACCTCGCGCGGCTCGCCGGATTCCGTAATGAGCGCCACCTGGGTCCGCGTCTCTTCCCTCACCAGCAGATTGTGCACGGCCGCCAGAGCCAACAAACACGGAATCGGCGCATAGTCCTTGTCCACGCCGCGATCGGAAAGAATGAGCAGAGAGTATCCCGCCCTCACCGATAACGACGCTCTTTGGCAGAGCTCATCGAGTGCCCGCTTCAATCCAGCTTCACCTTCGCTCGCCCGGAACAGCGCCGGCAGAGTGGTGGCCAGCAGATCCCGGTGCGACACCCGGCGTAGCTTCTCCAACTCGCGATTGCTCAGCAGCGGATGCTCCAGCTTCAACATGTGGCAGTTTTCCGGCGCTTCTTCCAGGATGTTGCGCTCGCTGCCGATGTAGCTGATCAGCGACATCACCATTTCTTCGCGAATGGGATCAATTGGCGGATTCGTCACCTGCGCGAACAACTGCTTGAAATAATTGAACAGCGGCTGCGGCCGGTCCGAGAGACAAGCCAGCGGCGTATCCGTACCCATCGAACCAATCGGTTCTTCCCCCGCGGAAGCCATCGGCCCAAGAATCATCTTCAGATCTTCGTCCGTGTAACCGAACGCCCGTTGCCGGCGAAGAAGCGTTTCCGGGTCGGGCGGGTGCGTCCGCGTCGGCTCGGGCAGTTGGCTCATCGCAATCTGATTGTCCTTGAGCCATTGCGCGTACGGCTGCTGCGCGGCCAAACGCCCCTTGATCTCCCGATCCGAAACGATGCGGCCTTCCACCGTGTCCACCAGAAACATTTTTCCCGGTTGCAGCCGGCCTTTCGTCTTAACTTGCTCCGGTGCCACATCCAGCACCCCAGCTTCCGAAGCCATGATCACCACATCATCGTGAGTGACCACATACCTTCCCGGCCGCAGACCATTGCGATCAAGCGTAGCTCCGATCACGCGGCCATCCGTGAACGCGACCGCGGCCGGCCCGTCCCACGGTTCCATCAGGCACGCGTGATATTCGTAAAAAGCCCGCTTCTCCGGCTTCATGTGCGGATTCCCCGCCCACGCTTCCGGAATCAGCATCGCCATGGCATGCGGCAGGCTGCGTCCGCCCTGCAGCAAAAGTTCCAGCGCGTTGTCAAAGTTCGCGGAGTCGCTGCCATCCGGCTCAATGATCGGGAACAGCTTTTTCAGGTCGTCGCCAAACAGCTGCGATGCCAGCAACGACTGCCGGGCATGCATCCAGTTCACATTGCCGCGGAGCGTATTGATCTCTCCGTTATGCGCAATGTATCGATAAGGATGCGCACGCTGCCAACTGGGAAACGTATTCGTCGAAAAACGCTGGTGCACTAGACAGAGCGCACTCGTCACATCCGGATCGGAAAGCTCGCGGTAGAAACTCGTGAGCTGGGAGGCCAGCACCAACCCTTTGTAGACGACCGTTCGGCAAGAAAGTGAAGGACTATAAAACATCCCCGCATCCTCAATGCCAGACTCCCGGATTTCATTTTCCGCGCGCTTGCGTACCACGTACAACTTGCGCTCGAAGGCATCTTCGTCAAGACCCGGTCTGCAGCCGATAAAAATCTGCTGGATGTAAGGCTGCGAAGCCCGCGCCACACGCCCAATCGCCGATGCATAGACGGGCATGTCTCTCCAGCCCAGCACCGACAATCCCTCTTCGCGCACGATTCGCTCAAGAATTCCTTCGCATTGCAGCCGCGGGTGCTTTTCCACCGGCAGAAATGTCATTCCCACGCCGTAAGATCCAGGCCGCGGCAATTCGAATCCCAGCTTCGCGCACTCGCGCGCGTAAAACTTGTGCGGAATCTGAATCAACACACCGGCGCCGTCGCCGGTCTCGGCATCGCAACCGCAAGCGCCGCGGTGCGCCAGATTCAGCAGTACCTGGATTCCCTTAAGCAGGATGTCGTGGCTCTTCTCGCCTCGGATGCTCGCCACAAACCCAATCCCGCAGGCATCGTGCTCCTGCGCAGGGTCGTACAGACCTTGCGCCAGCGGCATGCCATTCTTCAGGCCTACGCGGGACATTGCACCGTCTCCTTTGGGGGGGTGAATCCGTACTGCGAATCGGTTATTCCTGGGCTCAAGCCAAAGGCTGCGGGCGCAGCCCACACCGCCCTCCAAGCCTACTCCGTCGATTCTGTGATAATCCTTAGCTGACGCCAAGTACAACTCAGAATTTCGATGCGGGGGATGGGAATTTCAGAATTGCCGCATTCCGCAGCCAACCGGCATATGGAAAAATTTCCGAATCCGGTATGATTTGTGGCAATCCAAACTTCCTAAGCGGGAACCTGGATGAATTTCCTTGCCTCTAAGACGCTAGCGGCGTTGAATGCGAGAGGAGGTGACTCAGAGTGATCGACAAGGCAAATCCCCCGGCGATCGAAAGCGTTCCCAACTCTGTCTCAAGGCGCGACTTCATTAAGGGCGTCATCACCAGCGGCGTGGCCGTCTCCTCCGCCAGCTATCTATTCCGCGCCTCCACTCTTCTGCACGGCCAACAATTATCCGCAGGCGTAAGCGAGCGGTTGATTACCGTCAACGTCAACGGCCAGCAGCGCCGTGTCGATGTCATGAAGCAGGAGACCTTGGCCTGGACGCTGCGCTATAAACTGGGCCTCACCGGAACCAAGCTGGGCTGCGACCGCGCTGAATGCGGATCTTGCACCGTCCTCATCGACGACATTCCGTATTATTCCTGTTCCGTGCTCACCCATACAGTCCGTAGCCGGAAGGTCCTGACGATCGAAGGCCTGGCTAGTGCCGACGGAACCCTGCATCCCGTACAGCAAGGCGTCATCGATGAACAAGGATTTCAGTGCGCCTTCTGCATGCCCGGCTTCCTCATGACGGCGGTCGGATACCTGAAAACCAATCCCTCTCCCACCCGCCAGCAATTGGCGCAAGGCGTCTCCGGATGCCTCTGCCGCTGCCAGGATTACGACAAAATTCTCACCGCGTTGATGCGCGGCGCAGAAAATACGCGGAGGGCCCAGCTTGGATAACAAAGTTTCGGATAACAAAAACGTCGTCGAGACTAGCCCGGCTAAGCCTGCCGAACGCCAGTACGGCGCCAAGTACAAGCTGATCGGCAAGAACTACCAAACCCCCGACCTCTACGCAAAAGTCACCGGCCAGGCAAAATATGCCGAAGACTTTCGCGCCGATGGCATGCTGTTCTGCAAGTTGCTGCTCAGCCCCATGCCGCACGCGCGCGTAAAGCGCATTCATACTGATGCGGCGCTCGCCATGCCCGGCGTTAAAGCCATTCTCACCGCCAACGATCTTCCCGCTCCAGCCGACACGCTTACCGATAACGGCACAGTAATCAAGGCCAGCAAGTGGGGCGAGCGCGGCCTCACCAACGAACCGCTCTATCAAGGCGAACCGATCCTCGCCGTGGCTGCCGTGGATGAACTCACAGCCGCCGAAGCCATCGAGAAAATTCAGCTCGATCTTGAACCGCTTCCCTTCGTCGTGGATCCCCTCGACACTCTCCGGCCCGGCGGCCCGAATCCGCGAACCGATGGCAATATCTGGGCCCGGCCTGCACCGCCGTCTTCGCCCCACTCCGCACCACCCGCACCGGGACCACCCGAGGTCACGGAACTCAAGTGGACCGCGTCTGACTTTGCCGAGCTAAAACACGGTCGTTTGCCCATGGGCAAGACTCCCGACGAATGGTCCTACGGCGATCTAGATGCAGGCTTCAAGAATGCGGCCCTCGTTCTCGATGAAACCTTCGTCACGCCCGACACCAGCCATCAGACACTCGAAACTCGCAGTGCGATGGCCTATTGGCAGAATGGCAAGGTCTACATCCATACCGGCACGCAAAGCACCGCACAAACCCTGCCTGCAATCGCGCGCTGGCTGAACATTAGTCCAGACAACGTCGTCTTCATCAGCGAATACACCGGAGGCGGATTCGGCAGCAAGATCACCGGCGGCGTGACCATGATCATCCCCGCTCTTCTGGCGAAGAAAACGAACGCTCCCGTAATGATGCGCATCAGCCGCGAGGAGGAAACTTTCATCGGACGCGCCCGCCCCAGCTTTCAAGGAAGGATGAAAGTCGGCTTCTCCAACGAAGGGCGCATCACCGCTCTCGACATGTTCGTGATTTGCGACAACGGCCCTTACGACGCCGTCGGTGACGCCCCGTCGTCCGGCCGCATTGTTTCTCTGCTCTACCAGCCGCAAGCCATGCGCTGGCGCGGCGTCACGGTAATGACCAATACTCCGCCCCGCAGCGCTCAGAGTTCTCCCGGAGGCCTGCAGGGAATCGTCATCCTCGAACCGATCATCGCGAAAGCCGCGCGCAAGCTCGCAGTCGACCAGGTGGCCATCCGCCGCATCAACTGCCCCGAAGGCAAGGCGCCGTTCGGTCCCGCCGTGCAAGGCAAACGGCAGTATGCCACCAGCGCATTCATCAAAGAAGCCCTCGACAGCGGTGCGGAGCAATTCAAATGGAGCGAGCGCGTCGCGCGCACTGCAAAAAGAATCGGCACGAAAGTTCGCGGCGTCGGCGTATCGCTAAGCTGTTATGTCGGCGGCACCATCGGATTCGACGGCCTTCTGGTCGTCAAGCTGGATGGCCGCATCACCTTTCAGTCGGGAATCGGCAATCTGGGCACAGAATCGGTGATCGATGTGCACCGCGCCGGCGCGGAGGTTCTCGGTGTGCCGTGGGAAAAATGCGACGTCGTCTGGGGTAACACCACCAAGAACCTTCCTTTCACCTGCGTCTCCGGCGGCAGCCAGACCACGCACGCGATGACGCGCGCCGCCTACGCCACGGCGATGGACGCGAAGAAAAAATTGCAGGAGATCGCCGCGAAAAAACTCGGCGGCAACCCGGAGCAATACGAGGTCGCGAACGAGCGCGTCTTCCGCAAGGGCGGCGGCTCCGGCATGACCCTGGCACAAGCCGCGACCCATGCGATTCAACTCGGTGGCATCTACGATGGCCACGAGCCTCCGGCCGATGTCCACAAGTTAACTAAGGCGTCAGTCGCGGCCCTGGCCGGCCAGGGCCTGGTGGCCGCAGCCACGGACAACTACCCGCGCGACGGCTCCACGTTTTCCTACGTCGCCAGCTTCGCCGAGATTGAAGTCGATATCGAAACCGGCAAGTACTACATCTTGGATTTCCTCGCCTCCGGCGATGTCGGCACGGTTATCCATCCCCGCGCGCTCGGCGGCCAAATGCTCGGCCGTTCAACATTGGGCATGGGCCATGCGCTCGGTCAGAAATGGGTGTTCGATCCCCACTACGGCCAGATGCTTTCAAAGCGTTTTCACCACAGCAAGCCGCCGACGATTCTCGATGTGCCCGTCGACATGCAGTGGACAGCGCTCGATATTCCCGACCCGGAAACGCCAGTGGGCGCTCGCGGCGTCGGCGAGCCGCCGGTCGCAGGCGGGTGCGGCGCCGTCTTGAACGCACTCTCCGATGCGCTTGGAGACGAAATCTTCCAGCGCGCGCCAGTAAATGCCGACACAATTCTGACTTCGCTGGAAGCGGGCCGCCCCATGCAACATCCGCTGATGGCTCACATTTAAGGAGGCGGTGCAGTTTGATTGTCATCCGAACAAGCGTTCTTCGCGCCGTGAGGAATCTGGGCGAGCCGCGCGACGGGTCGCGCTTTTTGCGACCCATCAATCGCGCGTTTGGCTCGCTTCCTTATTTGATCGACTGCGGAATGCAGATTGAAGGAGAGTTATGGCTGTCATACGAGACGTAATGCCCGCTTTCGAGCTCTTTCAGCCGGGCTCCGTCGCCGACGCGCAGAAGCTTCTCGAACAGCACGGTCCCGACGCCTGGATCCTGGCTGGAGGGCTCGACAGCTTCGACTGGCTCAAGGATCGAATTCGCAAACCCAAGGCCGTGGTCGACCTCAGCGGAATCGAGGAACTGCGGGGAATCCGCACGGCCAGCGATGGCGGCATCGAAATCGGCGCCATGACCACGCTCGCCGAAGTGGTGAATCATCCCGTCATCCAGCAGAAATATGCTCTGCTGGCGCAGGCCGCGGAAGTCGTGGCCTCGCCGCAAATCCGCAACCAGGGCACGCTCGGCGGCAATGTTTCACAGGACACACGCTGCTGGTATTACCGCGGCGGCTGGCCCTGCTACCGCGCCGGCGGCAACATTTGCTATGCCGACACTCCCGAAGGCCGCAACCGCGAACACGCCATTCTTCACGCCGACCGCTGTGTCGCCGTGAATCCCTCCGATACAGCCCCCGCCTTGATCGCACTCGACGCCAAGTTCGTTCTCCGCACCCGCAAAGGCGAGCGCGTGGTCGATGCCGAAGACTACTTCCTCGGTCCCGAGATCGACATCACTCGCCTGCACATCCTGCAGCCCGGAGATCTTCTCACCGCCATTCGCATTCCCTCCACCTGGGCGAGCACACAATTTTATTTTGAAAAAATCCGCGACCGCAATGTCTGGGATTTCCCGCTCATGAATGTAGCCTCGGCCATGGCAACTTCCGGCGAAACGATTGACCGTATCCGCATCGCGGTAAACGGCGCAGCCGCGCGGCCGTTGCGCCTAAAAGCAGTTGAAGATGCGGTTCGCGGCAAACCCCGTAGCGCCGCGACCGGAGAAATGGCAGGAAAGCTCGCTGTGCAAGGCGCGATCCCCTTGCAGTTCAACGCCTACAAAATCCCGCTCATGCGAAATCTTGTAAAGCGCTCCATTAGCGGAGTAGCGGAGGCTACATGGACTTCTTAGAGTGGGCCACCAGCCCGTGGGGACAGACCGTCCCCATCCACATCGCATGGTTCTTGATCTGGGTTTCGGCGATCGCAGGCTTGCTCTTCCTCATCGTCCACGCCACCTGGCTCAGATACTTCGCGAAAGAAAAAGAGTTTGCCGGCAATACTCCTCCCGCAGTCGCCGCCGAAATACCCAGGCACGTTCCCCGGCACTCGCTGGTAGCGCGCCTGTTTCACTGGATCATGGCCGCTTCCATGCTCACGCTGCTGTTCACCGCGTTTCTGCCCAAGGTAGGCGTCCAGTTTCCCTGGGTCACTTATCATTGGATCGCCGGCGTCGTCCTCACCGTCTCAATCCTCTTTCACATCATTCATGCTTCCTTCTGGCTCGATTTTTGGTCGATCTGGCCCGACCGAATCGACGTCGACGACGCCCAGAAAAGAGTTCGCCGTTTTTTCGGAATGTCCGCTCCGCCGCCGCGAAAGTTCGCCAAGTATCCGCTGGAGAACAAACTCTTCCACGGCGTCATCATCTTGTGCGGCCTCTCGGTGATCCTCACCGGCGTGTTCATGATGTCCCGCGTCCGCACCGTCTTCTTTCCCCGGAATCCCTATCTATTCGGCGACATGACCTGGGGACTGATGTACGTCCTGCACGGCCTGGCTGGCGTAGGCTTGATTGCGCTGGTCATGATGCACGTCTACATGGGCCTCCGTCCCGAGAAACGCCCGATCACGAAATCGATGATCTTCGGCTGGATGGACCGCGACTTCTATCTGCAAGAGCACGATCCCGAACGCTGGGTCGTCGAAGCCTCTTCTTCGTCATCCTCGAACTCGGCGCCGTCTTCCAGCCCGGTGAAAGGCCAAGGACTACCCGATGCTGGCTGAGATCTCAAATCGCTGCAACGCCGTGGAAGAGTGCTATGAGTTCATGTTGGCCTACGCCGCCCAAGGCTTCCGCAGTGACCGTGACAGCAAATCCGGCGGCGAAGTCCGCGACTTCCTGCACCGCGCCGTGACCGCCTTAACCGGCCTCGCGGAAACTTGTGCCCTGGCAGCCAAACAGGAAGGCCTTGAGTCCGCCGAGAAATACCTGGCCTTCTTTGCCGTGCTCGATCGCGACGCGCGCGATTCTCTTGCCGCCATCGAGTTGGTTCTCGCCCAACCCGCCATCAGCTCCCAGTTGATCGATAATCTGAACGCCTCCATCCACCTCCGCGCCCTGCTCACCGATTTGTTTCTTGTCGATGAGATCCTGAAAAAGCAAGACCAGCCAGCGGCCCAAGTCGCTACCAGCGAACAGGAATAAAGAGATAGACTGCCGTGCGGAAGCCCAAGGGACAGACCAACTGCGGCGCCGGGCCGTTTCGGGAATCCGCCAAAGACCTACTATTATCTCCTTGACTTTGGGCGAACAAATAACGAATATTACAGCGTGTCGTCATGACGAAGTTATTCCATGAGATTCGAGACCCAATCCACGTCTTCATTCACCTAGACTGGTACGAGAAGAAAGTGCTCGATTCTCGCCCCTTCCAGCGTCTGCGGAACATCACTCAACTCGCCCTAACCTATCTCCTCTATACCCGGCGCAACGCACAAGCGGTTCGAACACTCATTGGGCGTCATGGAACTCGCGAGTCGCGCCTTTGAGGTAATTACAAAACCCGCGAACGTAACGGATGAAGTTAAGGGCCTCCTGCCAGACCTGGGAAATGCCGATGCCCTTCCTTATTGGAAACACGTCTTGCGGATGGCTGCGCTTTGCCACGATATTGGGCACCTGCCGTTCTCCCACGCCGCCGAGGAAGAGTTGCTTCCAAAGGGCTGGACTCATGAGCGGCTGTCTCGCTTATTAATCGAGAGCGAAGAGATGCGCGAGATTTGGGACAACATGGTACCGCCGCTAAAGCCCAAGCACATCGTGAAACTCGCTCTAGGAGCGCGGAAAGCCAAAGATCTGCAGTTTTCCAGATGGGAGACGATTCTGTCCGAGATCATCGTCGGAGATGCGTTTGGAGTCGACCGTGTCGATTACCTTCTCCGCGATTCTCACCACACTGGAGTTGCCTACGGGAAGTTCGACCACTACAGGCTCATAGATGAGCTTCGGATTCTGCCAAGCTTCGAAGGCTCCACCGAGCCCTCCCTCGGCATCAACGGAGGAGGAATATACTCCGCAGAAGCCTTGGCCCTAGCTCGCTACTTCATGTTCTCGCAAGTCTACTATCACCCGATCCGCCTGATCTACGACCATCATCTGAGGGATTTCTTGACCGCTTGGCTGTCCAAGGGGACCCTACTTCCTGAAGGCACTTTCCCGATCGACATTGAAGGCCACCTACGGACTACGGATGACGAAGTAAACGCAGCCCTGCGGATTGCGGCCTCTGATCCGGAATATCCCGGCCATATTTCCGCTCGTTGCATAATGAGGCACTGTCACTTCAAGCGTCTTTACGAAAGAGATCCACAGGATGCTAAGCTAAACTCAGAACCGGGTGCGGCGATTGCGATGGCTGCTAAACGCGAATTCGGAGCAAATGCCGTTCGTTACAGCAAGCCGAAGGTCAAGAATGTTGCCATCGATTTCCCAGTTTGTGGTCCTGACGGCCGCGTGCAACCCGCAATTTCGGCATCCGAGACCTTGTCTAAGCTGCAACCGACTGCGATGGAGTTTGTTTTCATCGACCCGGAGCTAAAAGCAAAAGCTAAATCCTGGCTCGACAGGAATCGAGAAAAGATCCTAGCCGCAGCCGGAGAACAGGAGGATGAAGAACATGAAACACAGCCAAAGAGCAGCAATACTCACGTTGTTGAACCGCGAAATGCAGAGAAGGGGTAGTTGGTGCGGGGAGACGCACATTCAAAAGGCGACATTCTTTCTTCAGGATTTGTTGGGCGTGGACGCGGGCTTCGACTTCATCCTCTATCGGCATGGCCCATTCTCGTTCGATCTCCGCGACGAACTCTCGTCCATGCAAGCAGACGGCCTTCTTGAGCTTGCAGTAAAACGCGAAGGATATGGGCCAACCTATGTCCCTACTCAGTTCAGCGAGATGTTCCTGGAGAGATTCCCCAAGACCACCGCCCGCTACATGAAGCAGATCAGGTTCATAGCAGACGAGCTTGGTGACAAGGGAGTGGCCGAACTTGAGAGGTTAGCAACCGCATTCTTCATCGCTCATCGCGAACGAATAGCCAGCGTCGCACTACGAGCCCAGAGGCTCGTGGAGCTTAAACCGCACATATCCTTGCCGGATGCTCGTTTTGCGTGCCAACAAGTTGACAGTTTGATCGAAAGGGCTCGCCCCTTTAGCCCCAGGGAAGAATAGGAGGTAAGGCCAATGTCAGGTAGAAACCCGCTGGACGGTCGCAGCCGTAATGAGGCAACGGGAAGGATTCGGCAGGATCGTTCCGATACGACCGTGGGGTCGATTCGCGAGGAAATTCCTGATTTCGCACCAGGCGTCAGGAGCGACGCCACCTTGGGCCACCTGCGCGAGATTACAGGAGAGACAGCCATACATCACGTGGCTGCGGCCCTGCGGAGGCCGAAAGGGTAAGAGCCTAATCGGGGTCGCCGTAAGAGCGCTGCCGGCCTTCCGCACTCGCGGCGAATGTGGGCTCCGAATTCCCTTGACTCCCACCCCCAAAAGCGCGATCCTATCTCTATACGCATTAGCTCGTTGACATCCGAATAGCAATGAGATAACTCCCGCAAATCCAATATTTTGCGGGTCGGCCACTTGATTCCAGGGCACTTTGCCCGAGCGAATTCAGTTAAGTCCTTTGCATGGAATATTTTGCGGGTAAGTTATTTACTTTCAATATTTTAGCCAGATTCCAGCCAGACAGGGAACATGCAACTCGCTGATTCCAGAGATTTTACCTCAGATCGATCTGTAATTTTTTTCAATCCAGATCCCGATCCCAAACCGCCGAATGGTGTAGCCTAAGAACATGCCGCCCACCCCACGCCCGCCCCGCTGGTATGCCATTCCGGTGCGCGTCCTGCTGGTGACTTTCATCGGCACGCTTCTCTGTTTCGCCGTCAGCCTGCTGCTGGGAATCATCGGCACCGTGATCTTTTCCGCTCACCGTGGCGTTCATCCCAACATGACCCAGGCCTATCGTCTCATCGCCCTGCCCGCGGCTGTGGTCGCAGGCAGCATCATCTTCGTTCTCGCGCTCACCATGGAAATCCGCCACTACCGCCAGTCCAAGACCTTGGCTGCAATTGCGAGGCTGAGCTGAGTGCCAACCAACTCCCCGCCCCGCATCGCCATCCCCATGCCGCACTCGATTGACCGCGAGTACGCCGAGCGCGCCATTCCGGCCTACGAGCGCGCCGTCGAACTCGCTGGAGGCGACCCGGTTCGCATCGCGCTCGACCAGTCGCAAGCCGAAGTCACGCAACTCATCGAGCGCTGTGACGCCGTGCTCTTGCCGGGCAGCAACGCCGACGTCGATCCCGCCAGGTTCAACGCCGCCCGCTCACCGCACACCGCCTCCGCCGACCCGCGCCGCGACGCCGTCGACAATCTCCTGTTGCAGGACGCCTACACCCTGCGCAAGCCCGTCCTCGGCATCTGCTATGGCCTGCAAAGCCTCAACGTCTACCGCGCTGGATCGCTCATCCAGCACATCCCGGATTTCCTGCCGGAGGATTTGCGCGGTCGTGTGAATCACGAAGCCGGACGCACCGTCGCCGTCGCGCACACAGTTGAACTCTCGCCGGATTCCAAGCTCGCAGGGATTTTATGTGGAGACAGCCGTCCCCGGCTGTCTAGCCGAGCGCAGCTCGGCGGCAAGGCTTCAACCCCCGAGGCAATCGTACTGCAGGTAAACTCTTCGCATCATCAATCCGCCGACACGATCGGCGACGGCCTGCGCATCTCCGCCCTCTGCCCCGACGACGGCATCATCGAAGGTCTGGAAGGAACCGCCCCCAATCACTTCGTCCTCGCCGTGCAATGGCACCCCGAGCGCTCCGTGGACGAAGACGAACCATCCCGCGCCATCTTCCGCGCTTTGATCGGAGCTGCGCAAACCCGCGACAAATAGCTCAAGACCGCTTCGCCTTCTTCCGCGCCTTCTTCAGAATCCGCTTTTCCAGCAACACCACCACATGCGCGATCGCAGTGTTATCCAGGTTCAACCCCTCCGGAGTCTTCGCCTTCAGTCCAACACAATCGGCGGGCACACCCAGCAACTGCGCCACATGCGCCCGAATCGCCATGCTGTGCGGACCAATCTTCGGCGCGGCCAGAATCAGGCTGGCGTCGATATTCGCCACACCATATCCCGCATCCCGCACCCGTTTCAGCGCCTCCCGAAGGAACACGACAGAATCCGCGCCCTTCCACTTCGTATCGGAAGGTGGAAACAGCGCTCCAATATCGGGCGCAGCCACTGCCCCAAGCAGCGCATCAGTAATGGCATGCAGCAGCATGTCGCCGTCGGAATGCCCGCCCAGCCCCTTGTCGTGAGCCAGCGCGACACCGCCGATCTTAAGCGGAATCCCTTCGCGAAACTCGTGCGAATCAAATCCGTAACCGATTCTCATGCGCGGACCTTTGGGCACGGATTCACGCGGACTTTCTTTCTGTCATTACCAAACAGGAAACGATGGAACCGCGGGCGAAGCTCGAAAATCATCCTGCGAAGCATACATGATTACCTTGCGTTTTCAAATCTGTTGACTAATAACTTTTCCCGAGCACAATTGAAGACATGAAGACAACGATATCTCCCAACTCAGAATCTTTCCTCATCGCCGGCCAACTCCGCCGCGCATTCGAAGGCGATGCCTGGCATGGTCCTGCGCTGCTTGAACTGCTGCAAGATGTGGACACAGCCACAGCCGCGGCCAGGCCTCTTCCCAACATTCACAGCATTTGGGAACTGGTGCTGCACATTGCCGCATGGGACGCCGTAGCTTGCCGCCGCATCGCCGGCGAAACGGTCCAGCTCACCGGCACCGCAAATTTTCCCGTCGTTCCCAAGCCCACCGCAGCCGCGTGGCGCAAAGCCGTCGCTCAAACGAAGCGCACGCACGATGCGCTGGTGAAAACGGTTGCAGCTCTGCCCGAGTCACGCCTGCGCGATCGCGTTCCCGGCAAGAAGTACGACTTTTACCACATGTTGCACGGAGTGGCGCAGCACGAGCTCTATCACGCCGGGCAGATCGCCATCCTGAAGAAAGCCAAGAGAAGTGAGTGATTTTGCGATCGGGCGATTGGGCGATTGAAAACCGTCCTAGCTTCTTCAAAATGTTTTTCCAATCGCAAAATCACCCGATCGTTCAATCACTCAATTCTTCACCACTGCTTGAAGATCACTGCTACGGCGGCCACAATCATCCCGAATCCCACAGCATGGTTCCACTTCACCGGCTGCTTCAGGTAAAACACCGAAAACACGGAGAACACAACCAGCGTAATCACTTCCTGAATGGTTTTGAGCTGCGCCGCGCTGAATTCGTAGGAGCCGATGCGGTTGGCCGGCACCTGAAAACAATACTCAAAGAAGGCGATCATCCAACTGATCAAGATCACCTTAAACAGCGGCACCTCGCGGTATTTCAGGTGGCCATACCAGGCGAAGGTCATAAAGATATTGGAAACGGTAAGCAGGACAATGGTTCGCATCGGTGCGACGCTCCTTCACAATTCGGCACTGGGGTTATCGGGTTATTTGGCAACTGAAAACCTTATCGTATAACGCGTTTCAATTGCCCAATGACCGGATCGCCCGATGACCCGATCTATTCCAGATGCTCTTTCCCGCCTTTACGTTTACAATTTGTTGTTCCTGCTGGCAGCCAGCCAGCCGGGAGTTTCCTTCTGCAATCCGACAATCCGATTTCCGTTGCGGTGGTGGGAGTGGGCGTCTTTGGGCACAACCACGCCCGGGTCTATCGAGAGCTTGAGCAGCAAGGCGAACCGGTCCGTCTGGTGGGCGTGGTCGATCCTAATCTCGACCGCGCGGATGCCGTGGCCCGCGAGTTTGGCTGCCGCGCCTTCGGCTCCGTCGACCAGATGCTCACCACGCACAGCGAAATCCGCGCAGCGTCCGTGGCGGCGCCTACGGTTCATCATCTGGAAGTCGCCCGGGCGCTCATGGAAGCTGGGGTTGACGTGCTGATCGAGAAGCCGCTGGCCGCCTCGCTGGCCGAGGCGGATGAATTGGTGCAACTCGCTGCCACGCACCAACGCATTGCGCAGGTCGGTCACCTCGAGCGCTTTAACCCGGCGGTGCGCGCCACCCTCCCGCTGCTCACTCAGCCCATGTTCTTCGAAGTGCACCGGCTGAGCGTCTTCACGCCGCGCTCGCTCGATGTCGATGTCGTCCTCGACCTGATGATCCACGACCTGGACATCGTGCTCTCCTTCGCCGATTCTCCGGTGAAGGAGGTTCGCGCTGTCGGCCTGCCCATTCTGTCCGGCAAAGTGGATATCGCCAACGTGCGGCTGGAATTCGAATCCGGATGCGTGGCCAACCTCACGGCCAGCCGCGTCTCCACCGAGCGCGTGCGCAAGCTGCGCTTCTTCCAGCCCCGCCAGTATGTCTCCGTCGATTACGGACGCCAGGAGGTGCTCGTCTTCACCGTGGGAGAAGATGGACAAGCCTCGAGCACTCCCACGGTGAACCCGCAGATCAAGGTGGCCAAACCGCCGATAACTTCAGAAGAGCCGCTGCACGCGGAATTGAGATCGTTTCTGCACGCCGTGCGGGAGCGTTCCACACCGGTCGTCGCGATCGAAGATGGCCGCCGCGCGCTGGCGTTGGCGCTCGAGATTGTGAGCGCGATTCGGGCACACGGGAAGAAGGTTGGGCTGGCGGGCTTGGCCGGGACGAAGGGCTAGGTTCGTTCCGCTGAGTTGTATCATGATAGCTGCATGGCATTCCCCATCCGAGTCTGCGCCGTTTGCTCGGAAGAGTTCGAGCTGAAGCCGGATAAGCCCGGCTTTGCCAACCGCTGCCCGGCGTGCAGCGAACCCGAACCAGCCGACTCCACAGCGAAGCAAAGCATGGACGCCGACGAACGCAAAGCTCTGACGGAAGCAAACGAGGCGCGGAGACGAGCGATGCGCGACCTGCTCTACCGCAAGGATAGCTAAGACCTTTCCCACGCGCTTGCCACGCTTAGAGCGGCTCAGTTCGACCACGTTTTACAAATGTTTACACACATAAGTCTCGCCCCGTTTGTGAGTGAGCAGAATCCCCTGAAAGATGCGAAAATGAGGTCAGCTTGCTCCGCGCGGTTCGCTGGTGTCGCCCTGAAAAGGACGCATGCAACGAAGCGGCGGAAATCCGTGTCTAACGGACAAGTCTCGCTCGGACAAGCTTTAGGTCAGACAGGCTTAGCTCGCACAAACTAGTTCATGCCCATCACGCAAATTCCATTCCAGGATCCGGTGGCTCCGCCCGAGAAGCCTCAGCCGGAACAGCTTGGCCTGTACGATGCCCAGGGATGGGAGACGGCGTACCGCGAACTGGATGACGATGCCGCCCGCGTACCGCACCTGCTCATCCAGTTGCAGGATGATTTGGCGCGATCGCGGCGCCGCGAAGCCGCCTGGATCTCGATTATCGTCCACCTGATTCTGATCATTTGCATCGTAAAGATTGAGTGGTTGGAAAAATATTTTCCCTGGCACTCGGCGGTCGCGGTGAAAAATGTGACGAATGGCAGGGACCTCACGTTCCTCGAGCTTCCGTCAGATTTGCAAAAAGTTCCGCACAAACCGAACACGAACATCGCGTCCGACAAAGACCGCATCGCGATGACGCGGCATCCTGAGCTGGACGTCAAAGAGCTGCGCAAGATTTTGGCGTCGCCGCCGCCGGGAGCGCCTGGGTTGAGCGGGCCCCAGACGCCGCCGCCTCAGTCGTCCGCAGGATTCGCCCAGAACCAAGCGCCGCCTCAAGCGCAGCAGGCGCCCAATCCGCAGATTGCGCAATTGCAAACGCCGGTCACGCCGAACGTTGCAAGAGAGTTCCAGAAGTATGGCAGTAACATGTCTGCGGGTGCAGCGATTCAGGACGCGGCTCGCGCAGCGGCAGCCCGGCGCGGTGATGGTCAGCAGGGTAATGGCGGCGATCCGTTTGGCTTGGGATCGGGCGCCCATGGCCGCCCCATCGGCAACCTTGAGGTTCTCAGCGATACCATGGGCGTGGATTTCGGCCCCTACCTCAAGCGCATCCTCGAAGACGTGCGGCAGAATTGGTACAACGCGATTCCAGTATCCGCGCAGGATAAGAAGGGAAAGCTTGCCATCGAGTTCGCGATAACCAAGGATGGAAAAGTCGCGGGCATGAAGCTGGTGGCCAGTTCGGGAGATGTTCCGCTCGATCGCGCGGCCTGGGCCGGCATCACGGCGTCGGATCCATTCCCTCCGCTCCCCACCGAATTCGGCGGCGAATATCTCGCACTGCGCTTCCGCTTCTATTACAACCCCTCCAAAGAAGATATGGAGTAGCTTACCTTTCTTCTCGTCCGGAGCCAGCCACTGGCAATCGCGAAGACTTTCCTCTTACCACACCCTGCAACGGTTTTGATTCACCATCGGCGATCCCGCCTTGCAGTGGAACGCTTCCTGAAATTCCGGCATGTTCGAGACCACGCCATTCGTCCGGTATTTCTCCGGCGAGTGCGGATCGACCGTGGCGCGTAACCGCTTGGTCTCGTCGCGAGTTTCGCCGCACCAGCTTTGCCCATAACCGACGAAGAATCTCTGCTCCGGCGTGAGGCCATCGAGCGGCTGCAGGCTTTGTCCCTTGGTGTCGTCCTTCCACGCCATGTAGGCGAGGATCAACCCACCCAGATCGGCAGTATCCTCGCCCAGCGTCAGCTTGCCGTTGATCTTGATGTCGTCGATGATCGTGTAAGTCGAATACTGGTCAGAGATGCAGCTTGCCCGTTTTACAAACTCCTTGCCATCCTCCGCAGTCCACCAGTCGCGCAAGTTGCCGTGGGCATCGAACTGGCGGCCTTCGTCATCGAAGCCGTGCGTGAGTTCGTGGCCAATGGTGCCGCCGGTATCGCCATAATTCGGAGCCGCATCGGAAGCCGGATCGAACGCCGGCGGCTGCAGCACTCCCGCGGGAAAATTAATGTCGTTCATCTGCGGGTTGTAGTACGCGTTCACCGTCGGCGGAGTCATATCCCACTCACCCCGATCCACGGGCTTGCCGATCTTGGCCAGATCGCGGTTGAAATCAAATTTCCGCGCCCGAATCACGTTGCCCAGTTCGTCCCCTCGAATGATTTCCAGCTTGCTGTAGTCGCGCCACTTATCGGGATAGCCGATCTTGTTTGCCATCCCATGCAGCTTAACCAGCGCCTGCTGTTTGGTGACCGCCGACATCCACGGCAACGAGTTGATGTCTTGTTCCATGGCCGTGTCAATTTCCTTCACCATTTTCAAGGCTTGCTGTTTGGCTTCAGGGCTGAAATACTTTTCGACATACACTTGGCCCAGAGCTTCTCCCAAGTCATCGTCCACGTATTCCGTGCAGCGCTTCCACCGCGGTTGCAGTTCCTTCTGGCCGCGCAGAGTCTTTCCGTAGAAGGCAAAGTTCTCGTTCAGAAACGCTGACGATAGAAACGGAGCGTCCACATGCACGAGGTGCCAGCGCAAGTAGACTTTCCAGTCCGCCAGGCTTTCCTTTTCGAGTTCATCGTTCAAAGCCCTGAAGAAGCCCGGGGACGCCACATTCAGCGATCCCAGCGACGGCAGCCCCACTTTGCCGAAGTAAGCCTGCCACTGAAAATCGGGACTGATCTTCTCCAGTTCGGCGCTGGTCATTTTGTGGTCCATGTTCTTGGGCTCACGGCGCTCTACCCGCGTCATCGAACCCTTCGCCAGCCCGGTTTCGATGCGCATTACCGTCCGCGCTTCCGTGGCTGCCGCGTCGGGCTGGTCGCCCAGCAATTCGAACATCTTCTGCACGTGCGCCACATAGGCCTTGCGCAGTTCGACTGACTTGGCATCTTCTTTCACGTAGTAATCGCGGTCGGGCAAGCCGAGTCCGCCCTGGTCGGCTTCCGCAGTCACTTGACTTGCATCCCTGAAGTCCTGGGTGGACCCGAAACGAAACAACACGTGGTCATGAACCAGGCCCGCGGCCACGTCGGCGATCTCCACCTTGGATCCGATCTTCGCGATCTGCTCCAACTCGGGATTTAGCGGCTCCACTCCCTTGGCCTCGATGGCCTTCTCGTCGGTACAGGAAGCATAGAAGTCGCCAATCTTCTGCGTGGCCGGGTTGCGCTTGGCATCGGGCGTCGAAGCCGCCTCAAGAATCTCACGCAACCGGACCCGGTTCTCGTCCTGCATCTTCGAGTAGGTATCCCAGGAAGATTGATCGGGAGGAATCGGATTGCTCTTGATCCACCCTCCGCAGGAATATTGGAAAAAGTCCACGCAAGGGTCCACGCTTCGATCCATCGAGGCCACGTCGAGAGCCGGTTCATATTTCGCAACTCCGGTGGAATTCTGTTGAGCGGCGGCAAAACAAATCAAAGATGCAACCACAGCCAGGATTGGACAACTGCGTGCGAGTGTCATAAGGATCCTCTGACGAATTTGAAATTGCCGCGTCCCAAAATACTATAGTTGCGGAAGAATGCGAAACGAGCGCCCGCGGCTGGTTCGGCAGATGGAGAAGTCTCGTCGACCCAAAGTGAAGATAGCGTCGATTCGTTCGCGCCCTGCCAGATAAACCAAGGCGGCATCGGCAAGGTGCGGCCGGATGCTTTCGTATTTCTCTAATAGTTCTGCAATTGGCCGCACGTCTGGCCCCTCCAGCGAAAGCAACTCCACAAAAGGCGTATTGATGCTGTCCAATAAGCGTCGGGCCGCGCGCGGCGAATGACGCAAGAGCCACGTGGCCTCAGTGACCACCGGCCAGCAGGTGTATAGTGGGCCGTCCAGAGCCCCGAGAGCCTGAACGCAGGCTCGGTGATACTCGTCTTGATCGTCGAGAATCGCAACCAGTGGTCCCGTGTCGACGAGAACCCGGCCCGCCGCTGGCCGTCTCATCGGCTTTTTCCGAAACCTTCAAAATGCCGGCGGTTCGTGCTCAGATCTTTCGGACCATGGCTGACGCAGCCTATAAGCCCCGCCGCCTTCGCGGCTTCATAAGCCGAACCCCGAACCGGTTCTTCTTCAAGGTAGTTCTCAACTGCGAGTCGAATCAGTTCCGAGGGCGTTCGCCCCTTATCGCGAGAAGTCCGGCGAAGCCTTGAACCCAGATCTTTCGGAACCCGAACCGTAAACCGTTGAGTAGCCATGTCAGACGTTATATAACGTTCGTCAGACACGCGCTATTCATCGCTAGCCCTTGCGCAACCGGATCGATCCATCCCCGGTGTGAATCAGCAGCAGATTGCCGCCACCGTTCAGCTTGCCGCGCACCTCGCCTTCACGAATCTTGCCCTCGGTCGTGACCGGCATATCCAGATCGATGTGGCCATCGCCGGTATGCAGATCCACGTCCGCAGCCAGGTTTTCCGGCACCTCAAGCGTCACCGTGCCATCGCCGCTTTCCAGCCTCCATCCCGTGGCCAGGGCCGACCCGGCTGCGGCCCGCGCTTCCACGCGCCCATCGCCCGTCTTGAGTTCGAGTTCATCAAAGCGCCCATTCGCTCGGATGTGGCCATCTCCGGTGGTCGCGTGCAGTTTGCCATCCACGCCGTCGATCTCCTGCGAGCCATCTCCACTGCGCAACTCCATCTCACCCTTAAAATTCCCCAGGTCGATCTTGCCATCGCCGGTGTGCAAGTCCACGCGCCCCTCGCGCGGCATCTGGATGGTAATGTCGACGCGATGATTGCTGTAGTTGCCAAAGTTGACCGTCACACCATGGTGCGGGTAGCGCACGTCGATCTCGACCATGTCGCCCGTCTGGTGCTCTTCGATGCGGATGCCATCGCCGCCAATCTTGTAGCGCGTCGTCGTCACCTTGGCTTCAATCGTGTTCTGGTCCCAGGTGGAGACGTGAATGTTGGCGTCGGATGTGTCGACGCGCAGATCGGGCTTGCCGGTGATGGTATAGGTTTTCGACCAATCGTCGGCGCGGGCCGGCAGCGCGGCCCATAAGCAGACAAAGCCGGCCATCGTCAGAACCAGGAACCAGCGTTCGAGACCCATGCGTTTCATAAGATACCTCTGCCGGGCGCGGACACTGCTGCCCAAGCTCTTAGACGAGCTTACGCGCAAATCGTGAGTTGGTTACCCAGAAAATGCCCGCGTGAAATCCTGAAAACACCTGCTCCTAGTTCTGGCCTGGCGGGACAGACTCTGTCTGTCCGGCGGTCTATTTCTGTTGAAGCTCCCTTTCCTTTTTCTGCTGTTCGACGACCTTAACGTTGTGGTCGGGGGGAAGTCCCAGCGCTTTGAGGGTCTCGTCGTCGTAGAAGGCTTCGTTCCATTCGCGTGCGTACCTGAGGCCTTCGAGGTTCAGATTCCTCGCCCCCCGCAGGTCGCTATAGCCCAGGTGGGTCATGCCCACATTCGCACTACTCAGGTCGGCAGCACGAAGATCGGCTGCCTTCAAATTGGCCTGATACAGGTTGGTGCTGCTCAGGTCGGCAGCGTTCAGGGTAGCCCCGAACAGTTTGGCATCTCGAAAATCGGCGTCGTGCAGGTCGGCGCCGCTCAGGTCCGCTCCTTCCATGTAAGCACCGTTGAAGAAGGCTTCAGGCGCCACCGCATATCGCAGGTTTGCTCCTTTCAACTGGGCCCCAACCACCGAATCTATATCCTTCTCGTTGTTGTTCCAATTCGATTTCTTCTGGGAAACCTCTGCTCCCGTAAGGTCCAGGAAAGGAGAATAGCCGACGAGGGCCATCAGCCTCGGCACCCATGTAAGACGCCCCGTAACCTCTCCTCGATCGCTTCGATGAAGGGGAGGAATGCCGAGAACCGGCGCGTCCGACGGAACCCCCCATCTTGCGCCCCAAGAAACAATTCCAAACAGCACTCCGACAGCGACGGCGAACGCGGCCATCTGATAGCCTCGGCGGTTCGCCGACACACTCCTCCATCTGAACGGTCCCCGCTCAGCGCCACGCAGCGTGGCCACCGCAAGCCGGTAGAGACGTAGCGCAGCGGCCAGCGAGATCGCGAGAAGCGCTACGTGAAACGTCGTACCGGTTCGCTCATGGCGCGGTAGATAGCGTCCCCAGAATAGACACATCGTAACGGGCACAACCCACCATGCCAGCAGCACCGAAATCCATAGCTGGAGATACGATAGAAATGGCCGGTCTGCGCTCAACTTTGGCAAGTGCGCTCGCACCAGGTCGTTCAGCAGCCAAGGGTCGATCTTGGCGTGCAAGGGCCGTCCATCGGGAAGGATCGCCGGTAGTGAGCCCAGTTCTTCCCAGAGCTTCTGCAGATAAAAGTGAAAGTAGAAATAGACGCAGAGCAACAACAGCGGCGCGACCCAATAAAACCCGACAATGGGAATACTCGTCTGAATAATGGGAAGTGGCGAGGAAGCGCGATTGGTGATCAGATTGACGTCTGTGGTGGTGGCGATGGTGAGCCACGAATAAAGACACGCGGCCAGGACTGCCAGGAAAAGCTTGCGCGCGCTCTCGGAGATGTTGTTGACGTTCTCCAACGAGTCGTACAGCTTCGCCAACTCCGGCGGTAGAGTGGCGCCGGTCAGGTCGGCCCCGGCAAGTTGCTCGGTCTGCAATCCTCTTTTTGCGACGCTGAGGTCAACCCCCTGCAGATTGGTCTCACGCAGACTGGCGTCGAATAGGTTCGATCCATCGAAGGTGGCACCGCGCAAGTCGGCACCGCGCAGATTGGCACGTCTCAGGTCGGCACCTGTCAGATCGGCATCGCGCAAATTTCTTTCAACCAAATCCTTGCCATGCAGGTTTGCCCCACTGAGATCTGGCACGAAGGATTGGCTCGCACGCCATTGGTTCCAGTCGTCTCTGGAACCCTCATTCAGCTTCGCGAGATGTTCTGCATTCGCCATGACCAATCCGTGCCGGAAAGTCTACTCCGGAACTGGAATGTAGGCCATGCGAATCAGCGTCCGCTCCGAAAACGGCACGTAGAGCAGCGCCACGCTGGCCGCGAAAGCCGCGCCCAGGCCGATCTTCTGCACCAGCAGAAACGGAGCCACGGCCCAGAGCTGGTCGAGCGCCAGAATGAAAGGAAACATCTGCTGGAATTTTTCGCCCAGGCGCTGGTAGTCGAATCCCACCGCGGAGAGCAGATAACAGCGCAGCGGAATTCCCACTCCCGCCGTCACCATCACGGCACCCGCCAGAGCGGCCGCACGCCATCCGGGCAAGAATGAATCCGCGATTCCCTGCACAGCATGAATGCGAAGAAGCGCAACCGCGTAGAAGATCAGGTACATCACCTGAGCCAGAGCAAACAATCCGCACGTCAGGCCGCGGCGAGGTCGAGCTCGAAGACCCAAAACCGCGCGATTCTAGACGAACGATTGCCTGAGGCAGCGGGCATGAGACGATGGACAACCAGCGACTAATAGCTAGCCACAAATAGCTAACGACGCGTAGTGTAGCACCAGCCGCCGCGCGATGCGTGTAAGTGCGAGCCGCTCGTGCGGGCCCTTTCCGCGCAGCGTACAATTAAATAGTGGTTAACGTTCGACGCCAGAACGACTCCGCCCACAAGCATCAGCGGCATGCAATTTATGGCACGGAAACATCCGGCCTGCTGCTGATCGCCTTCTTGTTGCTCGTCCTCACACTGGTTCGCTACTGGCACGCCATTCACTGGAGCGTGCGCTGACGGTGGCTTTCACCCAGCCTGAACCGCTGCTGGTGGTTGTGCTCGGCCCCACGGCGAGCGGAAAGACATCTCTTTCTCTGGCGCTTGCCGAGCGCTTCCACGGCGAGATCGTGAACTGCGATTCCGTCGCCATGTACCGCGAATTTGACATCGGCACCGCCAAGCCAACCCCTTCGGAGCGGTCTCGGGCGCCACATCACTTACTCGATTGCATTGCGCCGGCCAGCCACATCACAGCCGGTGAATATGCCCGCCAGGCGCGGGAGGTTCTCGGGGAAATCAAGACGCGCGGCCATTTACCCATCGTGGTGGGAGGAACCGGACTCTATCTGCGCGCCCTGCTCGAAGGGCTCTCTCCCGGACCGCAACGCTCCGAAGAACTGCGCCAGAGATTGCGCGAAAGAGCCGCAAGCCGCGGCGGCAACTATCTTCATCGCATTCTGCGCCGGCTCGATCGCGTGGCCGCGGAGAAGATCCACGCCAACGACACGCCGAAGCTCATCCGCGCCATCGAAGTTTGTCTGGCCTCGCGGCGAAAGATGTCGGATCTCTGGCAGCGCGGACGCGACCCGCTACGCGGCTTCCGCATTCTTCGCCTCGGTCTCGATCCCGATCGGCAGGCGCTCTACGATCGAATCAATCGCCGCGCTGAACTGATGTTCGAGGCTGGATTGGTGGAAGAGACGCAACGGCTGCTCGACAAATACGGTGACTCTGCGGGCCCGTTGTCTTCCCTCGGCTACAAGCAGGCGGTGCAATTCCTGCGTGGAGTACTCAAGCGCGAGCAGGCGCTGCCCGCCGCGCAGCAGGCTCATCGCAACTACGCCAAGCGCCAGATGACGTGGTTTCGACGTGAGCCGGAGGTCAAATGGTTGCGCGGCTTCGGGGATGATGCGGAGATTCAGGTGACAGCGGCGGATTGGGTCTTGCTCCTGAGACCTAGGACCTAGCCTTCTGCTATCGTTTTGTGCATGCATCGCACATCCGCCTTCTTACTGCTAGCTCTCATCTTCGCCACGGGTGCATCTGCCAAGGACAAAGACAAATATCAGCACCCTGGCCCCATTTATGTAACTCCGGCCGGCGAAAAATGGGCTGAGAAAACGCTGCACAAACTGACTCTCGAGGAAAAAATCGGACAAGTCTTCATGATCTGGTGCCGCGCCAGCTTTCTCAACGTGGAGAATCCCGAGTACCTGCAGCTGCGCGATGCCATCCAGAAGTATCACGTTGGCTCGTTCGCGATGACGGTGCATGTGGATGGCCCGTATCTCTTGCGCAGCGAACCGTATGAAGCGGCCGAACTTCTCAACCGCTTGCAAAGCGATTCAAAGCTGCCGCTGCTATTCGCCGCCGATTTCGAGCGCGGCGTCTCGATGCGATTGATGGGAACCACCGTCTTTCCTCACGCCATGGCTTTTGGCGGAGATGGCAAAGTCGAAGACGCCGAGAATTTCGGCCGCATCACCGCCGAAGAGTCACGCGCCATCGGCATTCACTGGAACTTCTTTCCCGACGCCGATGTAAACTCGAACCCGGCCAACCCCATCATCAACACCCGCTCGTTCGGCGAAGATCCCAAGCAAGTTGGGGATCTGGTCGTGGCCTATATCAAGGGCGCGCATGAAGCGGGAATGCTGACCACGGTGAAGCATTTCCCCGGTCACGGCGACACCGCAACCGATTCGCATCTCGGCGTCGCCAGCGTGAACGTGGACCGTGCGCATCTCGATTCCATTGAACTGCCGCCGTTTCGTCAGGCGATCGCAGCCGGAGTCGATTCAGTCATGGTGGCGCACGTGACGGTGCCTGCGCTTGATTCCGACCCCAACCACGTGGCTACGATTTCCCCGGCGATCGTTTCCGATCTCCTCGAAAAACACTTCGGCTTCAAGGGAATTGTGGTTACCGATGCGCTCGACATGGCCGGCCTCACTCATCTTTTTGCCAACAACATCGGCCGTGCCGCCGTGGAGGCCTTCAAGGCCGGCAACGACCTGCTGCTGATTCCCGCCGACTTAACCGCTTCCTACAACGCTATGGTGCAAGCCGTTCGTTCCGGCGAAATCTCCCGCGAACGGCTCGACCGCTCCGTACTCAAGATGCTGAAGACAAAGGCCTCTTTGGCTCTGGAGGAGGCCCGCTTGGTAGACCTGAATGCCATCTCCACTTCCGTGGGCAAGCCCGCAAGCCTGGCCTTCGGCCAGCAGGTAGCCGATGCCGCGGTCACGCTGGTACGCGACAACGGCAAGGTCCTGCCCCTCAAGTCTTCTCTCAAATCCCAGGGAACCGCAAAGGCCGGACTTCCGTATACAACACAGGAGGAGACACACAACCAGACGGTTGCAGTGCTTTTCTCCGACGATGTGCGAACAGACTCCGGACGCGCGTTCGGCCGCGAGTTTCGGGCTCGCGTTCCCGACGCTCACGTGATCTACGTGGATCCTCGCATCGCGGCAGGGATGAGCGACGAGGTGCTGAAGGCCGTCGATGAAGCTAAGAATGTAATCGCCGCTGTCTATGTGGTTCCGACCGCGGGCAAGGTGGGAAATACGGTCGCGATGCCGGATGCGACCGGAGCCCTGTTGCAGCAACTGCTGGATCATGCAGCGCAAAGGACTGCAGTGATCGCCATGGGGAATCCGTACCTGGCGGCAGACTTTCCTAAGATCGAGAATTATATGTGTACATTCTCCAACGCGACAGTCTCCGAGGTAGCGGCGGTGAAGGCGTTGTTTGGAGAAATCACCATTCGCGGTCATCTTCCCGTGAGCATTCCCAATGTCGCGCAGCGGGGAGCGGGAATCGAGCGCCCCATCGCCAACGGAGGGTCTGAACATGCGCAGTAATAAATTCTCGGCATTGGTCATGGCAGCAGCCAGCCTGGCCGCACTCCTGCTCCTGCCCGCGTGCAGCGTGAACGTGCAGAAAGAGCGCAATGGCCAGGACAAGCAAGTGGATATCGATACTCCCGTGGGCGGCATTCACGTGAACAAGCAGGCGGATGTGTCCGACGTCGGTCTGGCGGTTTATCCTGGCGCCCGCCCGAAAGAAAAAGATTCCGATGGCAGCGACAAGAGCGCCAACGTAAGAATCTCGGGCTTCGGATACGGAATCAAGGTGGTGGCGGTCGAGTATGAGTCCGAAGACGCCCCCGCCAAGGTCTTGGCGTTTTACAAGGATCAGCTGAAGAGGTATGGCAGCGTGCTCGAATGCCACACTTCCGGTCTGAATCTGGACATGAAGGTCGGTCACGTGAACGTGGAGACAAAGTTGGGAACGCACGAATCGGAAGGGAATTCGAACGAACTGACCTGCGAAGGCGATCACGGCAATAACATCGAACTCAAGGTCGGCAAGAAGGACGACCAGCACATCGTAGCCGTCCAGCCCGAAGGCGAGGGCTCGAGTTTTTCGCTGGTTTACGTGCGTACCCACGGCAAGGACGCGGAGATTTAGCGCGCGACCCTCCTCAAGCGTAGGTGCCGCGTTGCTGTAGCAAGATGGTTTTTTGAGTACTCGGAGGCGAAGTCATGCTTCACCCAATCACGTTTCGATCGCTCGCGTTTGGTTCGGTCCTCGTCGTAGCATTCGCGTCAGTCGCGACCTTATCCAGTTTCGCCGCCCCTCAGCAAAAGCCCGACAGTGACGCGGATAAACATCTGGACGTGCGCAGTTCCGCCGGAGACCTGCACGTGGGCAACGATGCCGACGCTCGAAAAGCTGGATTGCCGCTATATCCTGGGGCGCGCCTCCGCCACGACGATGAGAACTCGAGTGCGGCGAACCTGAGCCTCTTCACCCAGGCCTTCGGAGTGAAGCTGGTGGTCGCGAAGTACGATTCCGACGATCCGCCCGCCAAGGTCATCGACTACTACCGCGAGCACCTGAAGAAATACGGCAAGGTGCTCGAATGCCACACCAGCGAACACGACCGCGACGCTCACGCCGACGTTGACGATGACCACCCCTCCAAGGAGCTTAAATGTGAGGGCGACAACAAGGGCCCGGTCACCGAGTTGAAAGTGGGAACCGAAGACAACCAGCACGTGGTCGCCATTGAGCCGCATGATGGCGGCACAGGTTCAACTTTCGCCCTGGTCTATGTGCACACTCGCGGCAAGCAGGGCGACATCTGAAACACGAATTGGAAGGTCCTTTCTCAATTCCCTTCATCGGCGGGGCGTACGGCTTCCCTTTCCTTGCGCCTGCCGCTGGTCGTGCGATACCTTCAATCTAGCCCAGCCCTGAGCTCTGATGGATCATCCCTGCTACAAGTGCGGACACAGCGTCGAAGACGGTAAACCATTTTGTGCCGAGTGCGGCGCCCCGCAGATTCGCGTGGCCCTCGCCGAATCCCCGGCGCCACCAACTCCTGTGGGCGAGGCACTCGCGTTGCCGCCAGACAGCGGTTCGGGCGCGGTTTTTCCGGGAATTCCAACGGGCGCTCTGCCTGTCGGCTCGGCTCGCACCCTGCAGCCGTCCGCTCTCGGAGCTGCGGTCGCCGCAGTATTGATATTCCTTGGACTGAATCCGTTTGTGGCCGCGCTCGGCGCTGGATTTCTAGCCGTCGCTATTTCTCGAAGTCGCAACCCCGGCACCGCGATCCGAGCCGCAGCGGGAGCCAAGGTCGGAGCCCTTAGCGGCCTCTTATCCTTTGGCATCTCTACCCTCCTCGAGATGTTGGCCGTGCTGGTCCTGCATAAAGGCGCAGAAGTACGCAGCGAAATGATCGACAAATTCCAGCAAGCGGCCACTCGCTATCCCGGTCCTGAGGTCCAACCCTTCCTGGACTTTGTGAAAACCTCCGACGGGTTCGCCATCATGCTGGTGGCTTCGTTGATTTTCGGGCTTGCCGCCTTCCTGGTTCTCGGCGGCCTCGGCGGCGCTCTCGGTGCATCCGTTTTGGGACGGCGCAATCGCCCGTAATGCCTGACTTCTTCGCCCCGGTCTTGCCGTAGGCCGCGCTGGCCGCGTATGATGCACGGTTTGCATTCTTACGCAATGAACAAACCGGCGCGCGGTTCACTGCTCGGTATCGAGCACCTGGAAGACAAGGAAATCCTGGGCCTGCTAAAGCTAGCCCGGCGGATGAATCCGCTCAAGCCGCGCCCGCTATTGCGCAACAAGCGCATCGTGCTGCTGTTCTACGAGGCTTCCACGCGCACGCGGTCGTCTTTCGAGATTGCCGCCAAGTCGCTCGGCGCCATCACCACGCTGGTGCAATCTTCAGGATCGAGCATCGAGAAGGGTGAGTCTTTGCTCGACACCGGCTATACCCTGCGCGCAGTGGGCGCGGACGCCATCGTCATTCGCCATCCCGCCGCCGGCGCTCCCCACCTGATGGCGAAGCACCTCGACATTCCCGTTATCAACGCCGGCGACGGCATGCACGAGCATCCTTCCCAGGCTTTGCTCGACGCCTTCACCATCCTGAAACACAAGAAATCGTTCACGGGTTTGCAGATCGCGATTATCGGCGATATCTTCCACAGCCGCGTGACTCGCTCCAATTGTCACTTGCTGACCAGGTTCGGCGCGAAGATCACGCTCTGCGGACCACCGGAGTTTGTGCCCGAGGTGTCGGCGACACTCGTCCCCGGGCTGCGCATCACCCGCCACGTTGAAGAAGGCCTGCGCGGGGCGGATGTGATCATGCTGTTGCGCCTGCAAAAGGAGCGACTTGCCGGCCAGAAACTTCATCTGCAGGACTACATCGCGCGCTACCAGATGACGGCGGCGCGGCTAAAGCTGGCGAAGCGCGATGCCATCGTCATGCATCCCGGACCAATCATCCGCGGACTGGAGCTGACCGCGGAAGTGGCCGACGGCCCGCAATCGGTAATCGTGGACGAAGTTCACAACGGAGTCCCGACCCGCATGGCGATTCTGGCGCGGGCGTTAGGCAAGGCGAGATGAGTCACAGGTTTTCACGGATCGACACGGACAGTTGCAGCAAGACCGAACAGATTGGACTGAATGCCGAGTGCTGAATGCTGAGTGCTAAGAGCCAAAAACGAGAACCCGCAAGCCTGCTGATCAAAGGCGGCCACGTGATCGATCCCGCGGCGAAGATCAACGCACCCATGGACGTTCTGCTGCGCGATGGCCGCGTGGCGGAGATCGCGCTGCCGAATAAGGTGCGGGGCAGTGCCGACGAGAAGTTCGATGCCCGCGGCCTGATCGTCGCCCCGGGATTCATCGACCTGCATGTTCACCTGCGCGAGCCCGGACAGAATTACAAAGAAACGATCGCCACCGGCACCGCCGCTGCTGCGGCCGGAGGCTTCACTTCGGTCTGCACCATGCCAAACACCGCGCCTGTGGTCGATACAGACGAGTGGGTGGCGTGGTTGCGGCATCCCGAGCGCGGAGCCGTGGTCAATGTCTTTCCCATTGCCGCGGCTACGCGCAGCTCACGGGGCGCGGCGCTCACCGATTTTGCCGCCCTGCAACGAGCGGGCGCCGTGGCTGTTACCGACGATGGCAAGCCCATCCTCGACGACGAAACGATGCGCGCCGCCCTGCGGCTCGGCGCCGAACTGAACCTGCCGGTGGTGCAGCACGCCGAAGATACGCGGCTTACGGAAAGCTGCTCCATGCACGAAGGCCCCACCAGCTTTCGTCTCGGATTGCGCGGCATGTCAGCGGCCGCTGAAGCGAACATTGTGGATCGCGACGTCATGCTGGCGCAGCAGATTCGCGAATCGCGGCTGCATGTCGCGCACTTATCCACTTCCGACGCACTTAAGGCTGTGCGGCGGGGAAAGCGGGCCAAGGCTCGCGTCACCTGCGAAGTGACGCCGCATCACTTCACCCTGCTCGATGAAGATGTGGGCGAGTACAACACGAATTTCAAGATGAACCCTCCGCTGCGCTCGGCGACCGACCGCGAGGCCATCCTGGTTGCGCTTGCCGATGGCACCGTCGACGCTATCGCCACCGACCACGCACCTCACGCCACGCACGAGAAGGAAGTCGAGTTCGAGCGCGCCAGCTTTGGTATCACTGGACTCGAAACTGCGCTCGCATTGGCCATCACGAAGCTTCACCGCGAGCACAAGATTCCTCTGACGCGCATTGTTGAACTTTTCACCGTAGGTCCCGCGCGCGTCTTCGACCTTCGCAGCCGCGGATCGCTTGCCCGCGGCAACTTTGCCGACGTAACCATCTTCGACCCCAAGAAGCGCTGGACGTTTGAAGCGGCCAAGTCACGGTCGTTGTCGCGCAACACTCCGTTCGATGGCTGGCAATTTACGGGGAAAGTTGTGGCGACGATTGTGGGCGGGAGGGTTGTGTATCGGACGCCTTAGGAACGACCGCGGTATACATTTAAATGTATACCGCGGCCTCAATAACTGCTATACTGCCTTGGTGACGAATGGAGTCCAGCGCTCCCAAAGATGCGGTGATTGCTTGGGAAGGCGATTCCAAAGAAGTCATCAGCTCGTTTCCGGATGCGGCAAAGTCCAACCTGGGATTTGACTTGCGGTTGTTACAGCATGGGCAGCCGCCCACGGACTATCGGTCCATGAGTTCCATTGGCCCCGGAGTTTTCGAGTTGCGAGATCAAGACGAGCGGGCGTGATATCGCGTGATTTATTTGTCGAGAGTCCGCGACGTGATTCACGTCCTGCATTGCTTTGAAAAGAGAAGCCGCGAGACGCCGATGAAGGAAATCAACACTGCGCGGCAGCGGCTCAAGATGGTTCGGGCGAGAATGATTCGGGAGAAAAAGCATGGCGCAGAATAGGCCGACTCACGTTACCCGTGGCAACGTGCTCGACGACTTGGGTTTCACGCCAGAGCAGGCCGCGGTCTTGAAGTTCAAAGCAGACCTGTACCAGGCCATCCTGAAACACGCGCGTAAGTATTCGCCAAAGCAATTGCAAGCGATCCTCGCGGAGCCACAGCCGCGCGTCAGCGAGCTGCTCAACGGGAAAATCGCTAACAAGAGCGTAGACAAGTTGCTCTACTACGCCGGGCGGCTGGGGATTGAAGCCAAGGCACGATTCCCCCAAACCAACAAGCAGGTTGTCCAGCGAGAACTGGCGGCTGCCGCGCGCTGAAGGTTCCCTGCGTCGGGGCTGGCAGTTAGAATCAGCGTAGGGTCAACCTCAGCGATGGCATGCCCAATCACGATCTACACAGTCCTGAAGGATTTCTCGCTGCCTCTGGCTGCCCTCATTTGGGCCGTCTTCTCATGGTATCGGGATAATAAGCGACGCTTATCTATTCGCCAAGTAGGTTCCTCTATCACGGACCGGGTCACAAGCGTCGGTGGCTCTTTTAGCACGTTCTCGATTGAGGTTACGATCACAAACGATTCACCCCGGGCCAACGTTGTCATTGCCTACTACGATCTCGAACTGCCGTGGAAGGACGACGAACTCGATCCACTTTGGGACCCGCGAGAACTCTACCCTCCGTCAGACTTCTACGAGATCCCCTTCATGGTGCCTCTAAAGGTGCCTCGGGACAGCGTCCTAAATCACCGCCGCTATCAGAACGGAAAGCTTGCTCCCGGAGAGGCTTTTCGTGGAAGTTTTCTAGCTAAAGGCCATGAGCTGATTCCATCGGATTTGCTCACGCAGGATGGAATTGAGGTTCGTTTCGTCGTGCAGGATACGCTCGGCAGACGGTATCGCTCTGATCCGATGCAAATTTGGCCTGAGGTGAGATGATTCGCAAAAGGCTATCCCAGAATCCCCATCCTCTTTCCCACCGTCCCGAGCACCTCCAGCGCCTGCTGCAACTCTTCTTTCGTGTGCGTCGCGGTCATGATGGTGCGGATGCGGGCTTTGCCTTCGGGCACTGTTGGAAAGGCGATGCCCGTCCCGAGCACGCCTTCTTTGAACAGCTCGCGGGAGAAGTCCATGGTGAGCTTGCCGTCACCGATGATGATCGGGGTGATGGGAGTCTCGCTGGCCGGCGTGGCGCGGCCTCCGATATCGAAACCGAGCAGGCCGAGTTCTTTTTTCCAGAAGCGCGTGTTCTCCCAAAGCTTCTCCATGCGCTCGGGTTCGTTTTCCAGCACGTCGAAGGCCGCGATGCAGGTTGCCGCCACTGACGGCGGATGCGACGTGGAAAACAGGAACGGGCGCGCGCGGTGATAGAGAAAATCGATCAGATCCCGCGTGCCGCAGACGTATCCACCAAGCGCGCCGATAGCTTTCGACAAGGTTCCGACCTGGATATCGACGCGGCCATTCACGTTGAAATGATCGACAGTTCCGCGGCCGTTGCGGCCGAGCACTCCGGAAGCGTGGGCGTCGTCGACCATCATAATGGCGCCGTACTTTTCGGCGACGTCGCAGAGGCCGGGAAGCGGGCCGATGTCGCCATCCATGGAGAAGACGCCGTCGGAGATCAGCAGCTTTTTGCCAGGTTCGGCTTTCACGCTGGCCAGTTGCTCTTCGGCGTGGGCGACGTCTTTGTGGCGGAAGACCAGAATCTTCGCCCTCGACAATCGCGCGCCGTCGATGATCGAGGCGTGATTGAGCGCATCGGAGATGATGAAATCCTCTTTGCCCAGCACGGCCGAGACTGTACCCGCATTGGCCGCGAAGCCTGACTGGAAGACCACGCACGCCTCCACATTTTTGAAGCGTGCGATCTTTTCTTCCAGCTCCATGTGGATCTTCATGGTGCCGGCAATGGTGCGGACCGCGCCTGAACCCACGCCGTACTTGCGCGTGGCTTCGAGCGCGGCTTCGCGCAGCTTGGGATGCGTGGTCAGGCCCAGGTAATTATTCGACGCCAGGTTGATGACTTTCTTGCCGTCGAAGGTGCAGACCGCCGCCTGCTCATCGTCGAGCACACGCAGCTTGAAGTGCGTGCCTTTGGCTTTGAGTTCGTTGAGCTGGGTGGTGAGATAGGAGAGCGGGTTGGTGCGGGTTGCAGTGGTCATGTCGTACCTCGAAACTTCGGTGCCACGGATTCACGCGGATGGACGCGGATTTGGAGCCAGAAACAAAAGATCAGCCTGCATCCTCAAAACATGATCGGGTTCCCGGTTGCGATGCTGGCCTCGCAGAGTTCCTTCATGTTGGTGAAGAATTCTTTCTCGGAATCGGCCAGGATGTCGCTGGAATGCAGGACTGTATTCACTTCTTTCAGCAGCGCCGGCGATTCCTTGATGGGGATCCAGTCGCCGGTGTGCGTGCCGTCGTAGAGGACTTTTTCCAGCAGAATGGGGAATCGCGGTCCGGGCTTCCCCTGCAGAGCGCGCAGAAAGCTGCGCAGGTTGCCCACGCGCGTGATGTTGCCCAGAAACATCGAGAGCAGATATCCGCCGTGCTCGCAGGAATCGGTAAGCCACTGGTCGTGAGCCTCCCACTCGTCGTCGGAAGGGTCACCCGTGAGCATGGGCTCGCCGGATTCGTCGAAGGTGAGCCGATCGGGGAGCGGGTGAGGCTTGGCTTTGCCGTCCCGAATACAGGTGCAGCGTACGAATGCATCAAGACTCATAATTCACTTCCAACGGCAACTATTACTCCGCGCGGCTACGTCTTGGCTGAGAGGTTCGCGGGCAAGAGTTCCTTCGAGTTCGCTCAGGACAGGTCCGCGCCACATCATCATTGCACGCCGTTCGGATACACCAAGATTTTACTGGCTTCGCCGGTTTTCAGGCGTTCCATGGCACGGGAAAAATCTTTCATCGGAATGCGGTCGGTGATCGCGGGATGCAGGTCGAGTTTGCCGGCTTTCAGCAGCGCGGTCATCTGGTACCAGGTTTGGTACATACGGCGTCCGTTGATGCCTTGCACCGTGATGCCTTTGAAAATTATGTCTTCGGAAAAATTGAGAGCGATGGGCTTTGAGGTCAGCCCGAGAAGTGAGATTCTTCCGCCGCGGCGCACGATGTCGAAGGCGGTTCGAATCGAGTCGGGATGGCCGGCCATTTCGAGGACAACATCGACGCCCAGGCCGCCGGTTTTCTCCATCACCATCGCGGCGGCTTTTTCTTTCGATGGATCGATCACATAATCGGCCTTCATCTCACGCGCGATCTTGCGGCGGTGCTCGTTCACTTCGATGGCAAACACCGTGGTCGCGCCGACGGCTCGCGCTACGGCAATGGCAAACAATCCGATGGGCCCGCATCCTGTAATGGCGACGGTTTTCGCGGCGATCTCGCCGGCAAGCACCGTATGGACCGCATTACCCAGCGGATCGAGAATCGATGCGTACTCAAGAGGAATGGCCGGATCGAGCTTCCAGATGTTGGATTCCGGAATCACGACGTACTCGGCGAAAGCGCCATCGGCATCCACACCGATGATCTTCACGTTCTGGCAGATGTGGGCTTCGCCGATGCGGCATTGCAGGCACTTGCCGCAAGCCACGTGCATCTCGGCGGAAACGAAATCGCCTCCCTTTACGCTGGTCACTTCATCGCCGAACGCAGCCACCTCGCCGCAGAATTCGTGCCCCGGAATCAGCGGAGGATGAATGCGGTTCTGCGCCCAGCGGTCCCAGTTGTAAATGTGGAGGTCAGTGCCGCAAATGGATGCGACCTTCACTTTGACCAGGACATCGTTCCGTCCAAAGGCGGGAATCTTGACTTCCCGGATTTCCGCACCGGGGGCGGCTTCCGGTTTTACGACGGCAAACATCGTGGATGGCATGAAGGCTACCTTATGAATTCGGGCTCGGACACAAAACGTATGATTTTAGCACCGTGGAAGACACTCCGGCGGGCTAGCTCTGAGGCTTGTAGGTCTTCGGGGTAACCGTCTTGTAGTCCTCTGACTTCCCTCGCGGAATGCTCAGCGTTTTCCACTTGTCGGAACGGATGTGCTTGGCAAGGAACACGATCTGCCCGGTGTGGTAGGCATAGTGCGCGACTTGGCGGTTGATGGCCTGCAGCAGGGTATGCGGCTCGCCACGGATGGTGACGGTGCGCGTGATGTCTTCGGGCTTGAGTGCCTCGATGGCCGCAAACACACGCGCCCAGCCGTCTTCCCACCAGGTCGTGAGATCGGCGCGCGTGATCGAGGAGTCAAGCTCGAATTCCCGATCGCGATTGCGCTCGGGCTTCTCGCCGTCCGTGGTAAGGAAGTCGGTGAAGCGTGAGCGCATGTTGCCAGCCATGTGCTGCACAATAACGGCGATAGAATTCGACTCGGGATCGAGCGTGAGGAACAGCTCGTGGTCCTTGAGTTGCGCCATCGCGCTCTCGGCCAGACGCTTGTGTCCGCGCATCTGGCGGTGGGCCTCGTCGAGATATTGGGCTGCGATGTCAGTAGTCATGTCTACGTGACCCGTGCTTTCGAGGGCTCAGGCACCCGGGCTCGCTGGCGGAACCAAGGGGTATGGCGCAGTGGTAAACGAGGGCCGCGCCTCAAGCTCCAGCTCAAAGCCGCCCACCCAGCGGGCAAATAAGTTATAGAGCAGCGCGCCGATCAGCCCCGCTATGAAGCCGATTACACCGTAGAACACTGGCATGAGGACGGCAAAGCCCACGCCGAACATCCCCGCGAAAGGAGATCTGCCCTGGCCTGCCAAGGAGCCGACGAGTCCGATGAGCAGGAAAAATGGTGCGAAAATTAGCCCCATACAGCCGTAAATCATGCCCATGATCTTGCCAACCGAGAGCACTCCGACCGATTTGACGATGTGCATGGATGGTTCCTCTTTTCTATTGCGCAAAGGGTACCTTCTGGATCAACGTGTACTCCGCGCGGCGTCTTCAACCGCCGAGTTCGCTTTCTATCAACCGGGGCCCCAGCCGCCACCACCCGGTGATTGAATCCTAATTCGCTCGCCTGGACGAAGACGCGTGCTGAACTTTCCTGGCATGGTTTCCGCCGAACCGTCTTTGCGGATCACACTGGTCTTACCCGGCGCGCCATCGCTGCCGCCGCCCAACCCCCACGGCCCATGCTTGCGCCGTTCCGAGAGCAGAGTCACTTCGCAATCGGCGAGCGCTTCAATCTCGCGGACGATTCCATCCCCGCCACGATGTTTTCCCGCCCCGCCGCTGCCCGGGCGAAGTGAGTATTGCCGAACGCGCAGCGGATAAGCATATTCCAAAGCTTCCGCCGGAGTATTCAGAGAATTCGTCATGTGCGTGTGCACGCCGGAGACGCCGTGTTTGGTAGGCCGCGCTCCCATTCCGCCCGCGACGGTTTCGTAATATGCAAAGGGCTTTCCGGTGCGGGGATCGACGCCACCGATGGTCAGGTTATTCATTGTGCCCGATGCCGCCGCGGGAATCCGTTCAGGAATGGCCTGTGCCAAAGCACGCATCAGAACATCGACAATGCGTTGTGACGTTTCAACGTTTCCTCCGGCCACTGCGGCCGGCGGCTTGGCATTCACGATCGTTCCTTCGGGAGCGATCACCTGGATGGGCCGCATCAACCCCGCTGTAGCCGGAACATCATCCGCCAGCAGGCACCGAAAAACGTAGAAGCACGCCGAATATGTGATCGCCTCGACGGCGTTCACGCTGCCTTCCACCTGCGGATCGCTGCCGGAGAAATCGACCGTGACAACAGAGACCCGGCCGCGCGCACTGCGCTTAAAAGTCAGCTTCACCGTAATTTTCACGGGATTATCGCTGACGCCGTCGTTATCCAGAAAATCCTCGGCGGAATATGTGCCCTGGGGTACCCGCTGCAGAAACACGCGCATCAGTTCTTCGGAATACTCCAGCAGTTCCCGCGCCGCCCGCTGGGCGCGATCGATTTCGTAGCGCGCGCAAACTTCCTGCAATCGCTGGGCCCCGGTGTGGCAAGCCGCAATTTGCGCGCCCAAATCGCCCTCGCGCTCTTCGGGGGTGCGCACGTTGTTGAGCAGCAGCGCCAGCACATCGGGCACAATCACTCCTGCTCGCATAATTTTCACGGGCGGGATGCGGAATCCTTCCTGATAGATTTCGCGGCAAAGCCCCATGGAACCTGCGAATGTCCCTCCAACGTCGGCGTGATGAGCCCGCGATGCGACGTAGAAATCCGGCGTGGTGTGTCGGAGCCGGCCGCGCGATTTCACGTGCACAGGCGCTACTAACGTAATGTCGGGCAGATGTGTGCCTCCGCGGAATGGATCGTTGAGCATGACCACGTCGCCCGGCTCCATCGTGCCCGCTGCAATCGCGGCCCGCACGGACATGGGCATCGAGCCCAGATGCACCGGCATGTGGTCGCCCATGGCAATCACTTCGCCATCGCCGTCGAACACCGCGCAGGAGTAGTCGCGCCGCTCCTTGATGTTGGGCGAAAACGCCGTGCGCCGCAGCGCCGCGCCCATCTCCTCGGCAATCGAGTGATAAATGTTCTTGAAGATTTCCAGCTCAATGGGATCGCGCCGCATGAGGCGAAGTTTACCGGAAACCCGTCGTTGGTCGTTAGTCGCTGGTCGTTGGCCAAAACTCGTTCCGCCAAGATTGGGGCTTCTCTGCCGTCGAAATCCCCACGGCCAACGACCAACGACTGACGACTAACGACGCGCGTGCCGCGAAGATTTCTTCCCTTTCCTGCAAAATTATGTTGACACTGCGTTCATCCTGCCGCAATATCTTGTGTTAAGGACGCTACCCGTACCACAAGTTGGGTGGCTTTTTGCAATCGGGTCCCGATGTTGCAAGGGAAAATCGTTCACGGAGGAACCTTCATGGCAACCAAGAAGAAGGCAAAAAAGAAGAAACACTAACCGTCTGCGAGACGATACTCGCAAGGGCCAAAGACTTAAGCAGCCTCTCAGGAGAAGCACCTCTTGAGAGGCGTTTCCTTTCTGGGGCAGTTAGCAATTGGCAATTAGCAATTGGCAATTAGCGTCTGCCGCCGCGCAGCCCGAGTTGGCTAACTGCTAACTGCCAATTGCTGGCCTTTCAAAATTCTCCATCTCGATCCATCAACTGTGTGTCACAATTGTGCAACCCTGGCTTCGGCGCTGGGTGCGAGCGCGAGAAACCAATGAGTCCGAGAAAAAAGAGCGCGGGCAAAAGCAAGCCGGATGAAGTCTTCATCCCCGACAAGCTTTATTTCCGCATCGGCGAAGTGGCGACTTTGTGCCGCCTGCCGGCTTATGTGCTGCGATTTTGGGAGAGCGAGTTCCCGCAACTTAAGCCGGTGAAAAGCAGCACGGGCCAGCGCATGTACCGCAGGCGCGACGTGGAAAGCGTATTGCGCATCAAGCAACTCCTCTACGAACAGGGATTCACCATCGTAGGCGCGCGGCAACAACTGCGCGCGGAAGCGAAACCCGATAAAGGGCAAGCCGCAATTCCGTTCCCTTCGCAATCGTCCGCCGAAATCCAGCACATCCGCCAGGGTCTGCGCGAGATTTTGAATCTGCTCTCAGCGCGGCGCACGGGATAAAGTTTTCGTCCAAAGCCTGCCGAAAAAATCAGCCATGCTTTATGTTGCCACGGAGTACCGGAATTTCGTGACCGTTATTACACCTTGAGCGGCGGAGTAGCGGATCGGCCATTTCGCTTTTGACCCGCGCAAGGTTAACGGTTGATTTTCACGCGGCGCACTCGGGAGTTGGCTTCTTGGCTTGTCCGGCGTTCGCCGCATCCAGGCGGATGCGGCTGACACGCGCCGTTTCCTGAATCAGGTCCTCAGTGACGCGCGCGCGGTCGCCCGCCATTACCGAACCCGCGGCCAAGGCAAAACGCAGCGCGTCGGCCTGATCGTCGAAATATAGAATGACTTGCCCGGACATAAGAATTTCTCCCGAGTCTGGATTTCTCTCAACTGCATTCTGGAAAGATCTTCGACGCGAGTGGCGTGGCCGAACTGCGTGACGCAGGTGGCAGCTTTCCTCTATTGTCAGGGAACGCTGCTTTCCGTCAAAGTGCTTTTCGTGGTTCATGGGACCCGGGCAGTATTTGCGATTGACAGCGTACCGTCGCCGAACATAATCTTCCTCACGTTTAGGTACATCTGCCCTTTTCGACGGTCATGCTGGATTTCACTTCAGCGCTCTACTTGGGATTTCGTCATCCCAGCCGGTCGCTGCGGCCCTGGTCTCAATTCACGACTGGGGTACCCGCGGCGCTGGCCTCGCCGCCAGAGGCGGACCAGGTAGCGCAACAACTGGCTGCCCTGCAAACCTGTGAGGCTGGGGTGCTCGGCTCCTCCACGTTTCCCCTGTTCTGGGATCTGTTCGGGATGCTGGCGTGCCGTCCGGTAACAATCTATGTCGATGCCGGGTTGTACCCGATCGCGCGCTGGGGAGTCGAGCGGGCCGCGGCACGCGGCGTCCCGGTGCACGAGTTCGCACATCACGATGCGGAAGCGCTTCGCCGCAGGCTCAGGCGCGACGGACGAGACCGGCGGCGCCCGCTTCTGGTAACCGACGGCTTCTGTCCCGCTTGCGGGAAACCGGCGCCGTTGTCCGACTATCTGGATAGCGTGCGCACCTCTGGCGGAATGCTGATCGTGGATGACACGCAGGCATTGGGGATCTTTGGTCATTCCCCTAGCCCCGATGCCCCCTACGGCCGGGAAGGCGGAGGAATGCTCGCGCAGCTGCAAATCGGGGGCCCGGACGTGCTGCTGATCGGCTCGCTGGCGAAAGGATTCGGCGTCCCGGTTGCGGTGCTGGGTGGAAGCCGGACCGCGGTGGAAGAATTCGCGGCCAACAGCCAGACTCGCGTGCACTGCAGTCCGCCGGCGGTGGCTGTGATTCGGGCTGCCGAGCATGCGCTGCAAGTCAATCACAGGAGCGGAGATCGTCTGCGCCTGCGCCTGGCTGGTTTGGTAATGCGCTTTCGGCGCAAGGCGGCAAAGGCGGGCTTCCGCTTCACCGGTGGACTGTTCCCGGTACAGACGCTGGCTCCTACCTCTAAGGCAGACACTCTCCGCCGGCACGAGAGTCTGCTGCGTCGCGGAGTTCGCACCGTTTTGCGCCAGGCCGCGGACGGCGGCGGTCCGCGCATTAGTTTTGTGATTACCGCGCGGCACACCCCGGAAGCAATCGACCGCGCCGCGACCGCTCTAACGGAAATCTGAGGGAGGAGAATTGGTCGGGACGGGCAGATTTGAACTGCCGACCCCTCGCACCCCAAGCGAGTGCTCTACCAGGCTGAGCCACGTCCCGACTAGGAAGAAAACCCGCTGCTTAGGATCTGCAACGGATGGGGTTGACTACACGATTTTACCATTAGTGCAGAGGTTTCGCTGCGGAGGTCAAGCTTTGCTCGACCGGACAGCCGAGAGCCTGTCCTGAGCTTGTCGAAGGGGCGGCTGTCCCCACATCAGTGTTTTGGCGAACGGAAAACTCGCCCGTCACCTTCGTTTGCGTTTTGACTTGCGCCCGGACGCAGCTAACCGTGGCGGAGCTTCTTCCAGAATCGCGAACTGGATTTTCTTTTCCACTGGATCGATGCGGTCGACGAGCACGCGAATTCTTTGTCCCAGGCTGTAAGTCTTGCGTGAGCGCTGGCCTATGATCTGGCGCGTGTTCTCGTGGTAGGTGTAGAAGTCGTCGGTGAGCGTGTTCAGCGGCACCAGGCCTTCGACGAATAAATCGGTGAGCTCGACGAAGAAGCCGAACTTGGTGACGCTGGTGATCAGGCCGTCGAAGTCTTCTCCCACACGGTCCTGCATAAACTTGACCTTCTTCCACTCCATAAGCTCGCGCTCTGCTTCGTCGGCGCGGCGCTCGGACTGGCTGGATTCTTCGGCGATCTCGTGCAGCTCCTCGGTCGTGATCGGGCCGCCGAGAGGCTCGTGCGATTCGCGATGAGCAGCATGATCGCGCCGCTTGGACCAGGGCGTAGCGCCGGCGTCTCGCCGGCTTGACGTGGCCGCCGGTTCAGAATGATCCTCTTCCGGCAAACGAGCCGGCGGGACGCCGGCGCTACGGTCGCCCACGGATGAGACTCCAACTGGCACATCATCTTCCCGCTTTTCCGCCGAACCGCGCAGCACTTCTTTCAAAATGCGATGCACGATCAAGTCGGGATACCGCCGGATCGGCGAAGTGAAGTGCGTGTAGCTGCTCGCGGCCAGCGCGAAGTGGCCGAGGTTTTCTTCGGAGTAGCGCGCCTGCTTGAGCGAGCGCAGCATCAGGTAGCTCAGGATGCGTTCTTCCGGCTTGCCTGCGATTTTGGCGGTCAGCTTCTGGTACATGCGCGGGGTGATGTGAACGTCCTTGGGAATTTCGATGGTGCGCCCCTGCTTGCCCACACCGCGGGCGGCGCGGCGGTCGCTCTTGAACTGCACGCGGTGAATGGGCAGCGCGCCTACGCCCAGGGAATATCCGAAGGTCGCAGCGATCACTTCGAAATCGTAAACCCGCTTGGCATCGGGTTTTTCGTGAACCCGATACAACGATGCGATGCGCTTCGATTCCAGATATTGCGCCACGCACTCGTTGGCCGAGAGCATGAACTCCTCGATCAGACGATGAGCGATGTTGCGCTCCGAGCGGGTAATGCTTTTCATCAGGCCGAATTCGTCGAACTCAATCACCGGCTCGGGCAAGTCGAAGTCAATCGATCCGCGGCGCTGCCGTTTGCGGTTGAGGATCAGCGCCAGATCGCGCATGAGCTCGAAGGTGGGAACCAGAGCTGCGTAACGTTCGCGCGCGGCTGCATCGCCTTCGAGCACGGCATTGACGGCAGTGTAGGTCATGCGCTCAGCGGAACGAATTACACCTTCGCACAGCTCGTAGCCGACGATTTCGCCGCGCGGATCGATCTGCATCACGCACGAGAGCACGAGCCGGTCGAGGTGCGGGCGCAGGCTGCAGATATCGGTCGATAATTCGAGCGGCAGCATGGGCACGGCGCGATCGGGAAAATAGACGCTGGTGCCACGCAACCGCGCTTCCTGGTCGAGCGCGGAGTCCGGCGTAACGTATTGCGCCACGTCGGCAATGTGAACCTGCAATTCGAAATTGCCGCCGGCGAGATTACGCACCGTAACCGCGTCGTCGAAGTCGCGCGCCGTTTCACCGTCGATGGTAACGATGGGCAGCGTGCGGAAGTCGCGGCGGTGGCGGAGTTCCTGCGCCGGAATGACTGCGGAAATGTTCTGCGCCTCTTCGAGCGTTGCCGAGGGAAAGTGGTGCGGCAGGTGAAACTTGCGAATAGTGATTTCGACATCGACGCCGAAATCGTCCTGGAGGCCCAGAATTTCTGTGACGCGGCCCCGCGGATTTTGCGTGGGTGTGGGCCAGTCAGTGATTTCAACGTCGACGACCACGCCTTCGAGATCATCCCATTTCGCGCGGCGCGCGGCTTCGTCGCCCAGCACGCGGTCGACGGATTTTCGTAGCGCCGGCGCCTCGCCGGCCGAAGACTGTACATCCACAGCTTCGGGATACTCCCTTCCCGCCGGAATCACGATATCCATCGCGATCTTGCTGTCGATCGGTTTCACCGAATTGTGGCGGCTGCCGTAGTGAAAAATGCCGACCACCGTGGGATGCGCGCGCACCACCGGGCGCACGATGCGGCCTTCGGCGCGACCTTCGGGACGAGTGGCAACGATATCGACCAGTACGCGATCGCCGTGCATCGCGTTGCCGATGGCGTGGGGAGCGATGAAGATATCACCGACGAGCCGGGATTTGAGAGACGGGCTCAGCGAGCTTGCGTCGGGAATGACGAAGCCGAAGCCATCGCGGTGCATGGTGAGACGACCGACCACCAGATTCCTCTCATTCTTGTCGGCGGCGGGCTGCGGCATGGCGTAGCGATCGGAATTCAGTTGAACGAGTTCGCCCGCTGCGACCAGCTTCTGAAGATGCGCGTCGAGATCGCCGCGAGCTTCGCCGTGCAGGCCGAGTTCGCGCACGAGCTGCTTGAATCCAGCCGAGCGCTTGGGCTGGCGGGCAATGTGTTTCAGGATGGTGGAATCGGAAAGCATGGGAAGCTATCAGCTATCGGCCGTCAGCTCTCAGGATACCCCACCTACAGAGGCATTCCTTCATTTCGGCGGTGGCGGAAGCGCCGAGATGTCCAGATTGTGCATCACCACGATTTCCCATTGCCCCGCATTCTTGGCCATCACGAAATTCAGCAAGCCCTCCCGGTCCGGCCTTGGATTGCCTTGTGCGTCCATAGCGCCTGTCATCTTCCACCGTACATCGACGGCAGCAACGTCCCCGCGGATGAATCGCGTCTTGATGCCGGTGTATTCCTGATGGCTCTTGCTGAAGATGGTGGCGAACATGGGTGCGTGGAAGGCTTCAATCTTGGCGCGGCCGCTTGCGTCCGCGCCTCGCCAGTTGGTGAAATCCGCATCCTCGGAAAACAACGCCGCAAATGCCTTGGCGTCGTGATGGTTCCATGCGTCCATGAATCGATCCATCACTGTGCGGATGGCGTGCTCATCCATTTCTCCGCCGGTCTGGCCCATGAGCAGAAGCGGAAACAACAGAAAGCAAATTGCGATGATCCTCATCGTCTTGTCCTCCTCGGGCCAACCAGCAACGACAAGCTAACGATTGTGCCTACCACGTATCTCCGCCGCCGCGCGGCGGCCAAGCGCCCAGCATACGGCGGATCATGGCGATCTGGCCCACATGATAGCTATTGTGCGCGACCATCTGCCAGAGCACGGCTTCAAGGGATCCCGCGACGTTCTCGTGGACTTCATGCCCGGTTTCGATCTGGCGGTCGAGTTCCTGCCGGGATGATGCCGCCAGCTCGGCAAACTCGGCCAGCAATGATGCGAACTGTTTTCTCGACCTGCCCCACTCCTGGGCGTCGACGGGCGAGGATACGGGGAAGCTCTCCGAGTTGTGCTCCGGATACGCCGGCCTTTGGCCGCGAATGCGGCGCAGCTCGTAGTCCATCCAGTAATTCATGTGGAAGACGAGCTGTCCGATCGAGTGCGGAAAGCCTTGCACATTGCGTGCAGCCAATTCGGCGGAAAGATCTTCTACGCAAGCCACCGGATCGGAGTGGGCTCCCTTGCCGTGGAGTAGTTCCGTGAGTGCGCGGCATGACATAGGAAGATCAGATCTGAGTTGCCGCAGGCGGAAACCGAGGTCCCTCACTTCGCTCGGGATGACCGCCTTAGCACCAGGGATTACGGTCCGAGCACCCGGGATGACAGCCGGATGCGAGAGTGTCGCCGCTCACATCACCGTTCGGCGAAATATTTCTCTTCCAGAATCCTGCGATGATGCAACTCGTGCCCCGCGATGATGTAAGCCAGCGCGCGCACGCTGACTTCATTCTTATTGGCGGTGCCGCGCCGCAGCCACGCCGCTTCGTCGAGATTGCGCAGCAGAGAAAGCGTGGCGCGCCGTACGGCGATGAAATCCTCCACCTGGTCCGCCAGCGGACGCTGTGCGAAAGGACCATTGCGCACGTAATCGTCCTGCTCGAAACCTTCAAGCGGAGTGGCATCGGCGCGCGCGATGCGCAGCGCCCGGTAAGCGAAGACTCGCTCGGTGTCGCAGACGTGGCCCAGCACTTCCTTGGCGCTCCACTTCTCCGGCGCGTAGCGGAAGTCGCCGTCTTGGTCGTCACGGCAAGAGAGCAGCAACATGGTGTCGCGGCGCTGCTGGTCAAGCGTGCCGAGAATGTCATCTCCATGAATCAGAGAAATGTAGCGGTCGTAATAAGGCGCGAACTCGCCGGCCTGGGGCCGGGCAACGGTATAGGCTGGAGGAGTAATCACGGCTGGTTCTAACATGTTCTGCTCCTGCAAGGCTGGGATTACGTCTTCGATAAATCTTCGGTGCCAGAAGCATACTCCGAGTGCCTGTGGAACTGTGACCCCGGCCCAATCTTTTTCGGAAATCCTTACACGGTAGGTGTCTCAAAATGAATAGCCGAGAGACCCTCTGGCGCGGCTCGAGAGGACTCCTAAGCCGGTACCAAGGTAGGAAACTCTGTTGAAAATAAAGGCTTTTCCACAGCGCTTAGCGCAGGACGGCGGAGTACAATTCGATTTGGTCACGTAAGTGCGGCACGTGGTCCCTTAATCCCAACTAGGAAAGGAACTTTGTATCCATGTGGAAGCCGACGAATCAGCCTCAGATCCCTGGCCGGCCGGCCGAACCGGAGCGTCCAACTATGTCTACCCCGAGCGCGCCTGCAATTACCATGGCGAATGAACCCGCCGCTGCTGCGCCGCGTCCGGCGGGCACCACCACTACCACTGCGGACCAGGCGACCATCGGCAAATCGCTGGTGATCAAAGGCGAGGTCACAGGATCGGAGTCGCTCTACATCGATGGCCGTGTGGAAGGCTCGATCAGCCTGGCCGGCAACCGCGTCACCATCGGGCGTAACGGCGTGGTCGCCGCCAACATCAATGCCCGCGAGATTGTCGTGCTGGGCAAAGTGCGCGGCAACCTCACCGCCAGCGACCGTGTGGATATCCGCAGCGACGGCTCGCTCACCGGAGACGTGGTAGCGGCGCGCATCTCCATCGAAGACGGCGCCTACTTCAAGGGCGGCATCGACATCCGCAAGGGTGGTACGCCTGTGCAGACCAAGCCCAACGGCAAGGACGAGAGCGCTCCAGTGCCCGAGCCGGTAGCGGCTAGCGCAAGGGCGTAGGGTTGGCGTAGAAGCGCTTCGCGAGTTCCTATAGGGAAGATCAGCGGCGGCGTTCGCAGAGAATGCGAATGTCCGCCGTTTTGTTGTTCCGCCCTTACTGGCAAGGTCTGGATCAGCATCATTCGTTGACTCGCGTAGGTCCGCGTCCGTAAGATGAACCGACCCGCAACCCCGAGCGTCTTCCCGCGGATCAGCCCAACATGATCGGCCAAACCATCTCCCATTACCGCATCGTAGAAAAGCTCGGCGGCGGCGGGATGGGCGTTGTCTATAAGGCTGAAGACACGCGCCTTCATCGCTTTGTCGCGCTGAAGTTCCTGCCCGAGGAAGTCGCGAGTGATCCTCAGGCTCTGGAGCGCTTTCGCCGCGAGGCCCAGGCCGCGTCGGCGCTAAACCATCCCAACATTTGCACTATCTACGACATCGGCGAAGACCGTTCTTCAGAAGCTCAATCCCGGCACTACATCGTGATGGAGCACCTCGAAGGCGGCACGCTGAAATACCGCATCGAGGGCAAACCGCTTTCGATGGAGCAACTGGTGGACTTCGGCGTGCAAATCGCCGACGCGCTCGATGTTGCGCACACGGCGGGCATCGTTCACCGCGATATGAAGCCGGCAAATTTGTTCATCACCAAGCGCGGACAGGCAAAGGTGCTCGATTTCGGCCTGGCCAAAGTGGCGGGACAGCCGCACGCGCACCTGGAACCGGCGGGCGTAACGCTGGCCACGGCGGCGGTCGATGTGGCGAACCTGACCAGCCCGGGCAGCACCGTAGGCACGGTGGCTTATATGTCGCCGGAGCAGGCGCGCGGCGAAGATCTCGATGTACGCACCGACCTGTTTTCTTTTGGCGCCGTGCTGTACGAAGCGGCCACCGGCAAGCAGCCGTTTGTGGGCAACACCTCGGCCGTAATCTTTGATGCCATCCTGAACCGCGCGCCCACCGCGCCGGTGCGGCTGAATCCGAATCTGCCGGCGGAGTTGGAACGGATCATCAACAAGGCTCTGGAGAAGGATCGCGACTTGCGCTATCAGGTAGCTTCGGAGATGCGTGCCGACCTGAAGCGGCTGAAGCGCGAGATTGATTCCGGACGAAGCTCGGCGGTGAGCGTAAGCGCAGCGAATACGGCTCCCGCGTCGATCTCTGCTCCCGTCGCGGCAACACCTTCGCCGCAAACAGGTCAGCAGGTAGCTGCGGTTTCAGGCCCGGCATCGGCAGCGTCCGATTTAGGCTCGGGCGCAACGCGCGGCAGCGGATCAGGATCATCGGTCGCAGTGTCGCCGGCCGCGATCCAAACGTCGTCGGCGCGCAAGTATTGGATCGCGGGCGTATTCGTATTGGTGATCGCGGCCGCCGTTGGAGCCTGGTACTGGCGTAGCAAGTCGAGCGCAGCGCAAATCGAATCCATCGCCGTGATTCCATTCGCCAACGTCGGCGGCAACGCGGACGCCGACTTCCTCACCGACGGCCTCACCGAATCGCTAATCGCAGGCCTCGCCCACGTGCCCGACCTGAAAGTGAAATCGCGCAACTCGGTCTTCCGCTACAAGGGCAAAGATGTCGATGTCGAAAAAGTTGGCAAGGACCTGACCGTAGATGCCTTGCTCACCGGAAGAGTCGTGCAACACGGCGACACGATCCAGGTAAGCGCCGACCTCACCAACGTGCAGGACAACACGGAGATCTGGGGCGGGCAGTATGAGCGCAAGGCTTCCGACATTATTTCGCTACAGCAGCAGATCGCGGGCGACATTGCGGGCAAGCTGCGTACGAAAATGAGTGGCGCAGAAAAGCAGGAAGTTGCCCGGCAGGGCACGCAGAATCCCGAGGCGTACCAGCTTTACGTGAAGGGGCGGTACTACTGGAACAAGCGCACCAACGCCGACATTAAGGCTGCCATTTCCTACTTTAATCAAGCCATCGACAAAGATCCTGGCTATGCGTCGGCCTATTCAGGACTGGCGGACGCCTATGGCACACTGACCAGTTATGGGGGCGACCCCAATGACTTCGTTCCGAAAGCAGACGCTGCGGCCAAAAAAGCCCTGGAACTCGATCCCACGCTCGGGCATCCCCACGCGGTCTTAGGTGCCAACAGAATGCAATACACCTGGGATTTTTCCGATGGGGAAGCTGAGTTCCGAAAGGCCTTGGATCTCGATCCCAGCGATGCCACTGCCCACCAATGGTTTTCCGAGAGCCTGTGCTGGATCGGCGGCAGAGCCCAGGAAGCGATCGAGGAAGGCGATCGCGCCCACCAACTTGATCCGCTATCTCCAATCATAGGTGCCCAACAGGCTCAGGCCTACACCTACGCCCACCAATTTGACAGGGCCATCGAGATCTTCAAGAAAGTCATTGCCGACAATCCAACCTTTGGCAGAGCACACTCAGAGCTGGCATTAGCGTATTGGGGCGCGCATAAATATCCCGAGGCCATCCAGGAATGGAAGACCGGTGCCCAATTGGAAGGCGATAAGAATGGAATCGAATTCGCCGCCGCTATGGACGCGGGCTTCCGCTCCGGAGGATGGCCAGCTGCGCTGCGCAAGGGCATCGCGGTCTCGGTGGCGCAGCGCGACTCCAAGGCTGAATACGCTTCTCCTTACAGCATCGCGGCGTTGTATGCCGATTTGGGCGACAAAGACAACGCCTTCGAGTGGCTCAGTACTGCATACCAGGAACACGACGTGAATCTGCTCGCGCTCCGGACCGACCCCGCGTTCGACTCTCTGCGCTCCGATCCGCGCTACACCGATCTGGTGCGCAAGGTCGGCTTCCCGAAGTGACCTTCAGGGCTGCACTCCCGCTCCCATGATTTCTTTACCCTCGCCCTCGGCGACCGCGGGATATGCCGTAGCCTTGCGCCGCCGCAGGTCACTGGGCAATTGTGAGCGCAGCAGCCACAACCCCACCGCGACCGCTGCGGCCCAGGTGACCGAAATCAATCCTAGCTGCAGCACGTCAGCCGCGCGGCTGCCGTGACCGGAAACCAACGGCGTTACGCTTCTTGCCACTTCCAGGCTGATGCCGCCGGCGGCCACCGCGGTCACCGCCGACTTTCCTAGCTCGTCCCAACGCAGGGCTCCCAGCGAAACCAGTTTGTGGCGATGCAGCAGCACGGCCAGCGCCAGTAGATTCGCGCCGATCCCAATGTCCGAGGCCCAGGCCAGGCCGACCACTCCATACCTGTGGAACAGCAGCGAATAGACCGGCAACGAAGCGCTCGTGATCACGCTGACCGCGACCATCGGAGTCAACGTGTCGCCGGCAGCGTAGAAGGCGCGGGCGTAGAGTCCTTGCGCGGACCAGAGAGCGAGCGAAAGCGAGAACCAGAAGAAATACACTGCCGTCGTTTGCGTATCGGAAACCAGGAATCTTCCGCGCCGGTACACCAGATCGATCAGCGGGAAGGCGGCAGCCATCATCCATCCCGTGGCGAGAAACGACGCGGCGGAGACGCGGTAGACCGCATCGTTCACCGTAACGGCAAATTCTTTCAGGCGTTTCTCGTTAAACAATCGCGCAAAAAACGGCAGGGAAGCTTGTCCCGTCGCCTGCCCCAGCACCGCGATCGGGACGGCAAACAATCGCTTGGCATAGTTCAGCCGCGCAATGTCGCCAACGCCGCTGGAGGCGTAATGGCGCAGGATCCAGTCATCGGCCGTGACCAACGAGACTCCGAGCATCAGCGGGACGGAGAGCCGCACCCACTCGCGGAAGGCAGGGTTCATAACGTCGAACGAAGGCTTGTAGCCCGTGCCGATGCGCGCAGCGCCGATCACGCTGGCCAGAAACGGCCCTACTACGCTGCCGATCAACGCGCCATAGGCCAGCGAAGCGATCCCGAAGTGCCGGCCGCCGATGACTCCGCCGACGATGATGAATATGTTGTAGAGCAGCGGCCCGAAAGCGGGGAAGAGAAACAGGCGATGGGAGAGCAGAACGGCCGAGACAACGCCGCCCACGTAGAAGAAGATCTGCGCCGGCAGTAGGATGCGCGTGAGATGGACCGTCAGTTCCACCTCCGCGGGCGAGAAACCGTGAAACATCCAACGCACAAACTGCGGCGTGAAGATTTCAGTGATGATTGTGCCGACAACCATTACCGCCGTCATAACGGTAATAACGACAGAAAAAGTCTTCTGCGCGTCGGCGTCGCGCTTCTGGGCCAGAAAACGCGTATAGATGGAGATAAATGTAATCGAAGCCGCGCCCCCGGCTACGATGTAGTTGAGCCAGTCCGGCAGCGTGAAGGCGGCGACGTAGGCGTCCGTCTGCGGCCCGGCGCCGAACGCGTAGGCAATATACGCCTCGCGGATGTAGCCAATCACCCGCGACAGCATCACCGCCGACATCAGCAACAGAGTCGCCGAGAAAGCCGTGTGCTGATGGGACGGTCGGAAGAACCGTAGAAGTCTGGTCATGATCATCGAGAAGCAGGGCCGCAGATTTACGCTGGCAACGCCGAACCTTTGTTATCCGTGCGCGAAACCGGAATTTTCCCTCAAAGCCTACCAGAGGCTCGTCTCCGCGACGGAGTTTATCGTTCGAATCCGGCGGCAGTGGTTCCTTTATTGACACTGGAGAGAATTCTTCTGCGAGCCGTTGGCCGAAGCGCAGCCTGCTCCCAGTCGAATCAGGTCATAGCGCTCCGCCGGGACGGGACCGATTGCAAAAGGCAAAGGCCCCGAATCAGCGGAATAGAAGCCAGCACCTAGCTCGCCACTCGCCGTCGTGATGCCAAGTCTCATGGGTATTTGAATGACCTCGTGCGAAGCCACGAATTCCGGACGCACTTCGAAAAGCCGACTAGTCTCGGCAATGGCGAGGTAATCTCCCGGAAGGCGCGGCGGGTCATTCACTACCACGGCATGCGCCCCGAACGACTCCATGTAATATTGAAATCCCCAATGGCCCATGAACCAGACCCCGCCTGGTGGGTTCCGCGTCTTCTCCTCGATCAGGTTTGCTGCCGTGCGCGCCGAGTTCGCCAGCTCGGCGTCAGCCCAAGTGAGCCAGAGCGAGACCGCTCCGCCCGCAGCCAATGCTATGCCCAACGCGGCAGGACGCCAGCGCATCGAGCTTAGCCGCAGCGTATCCTCGCGTCGCGCGAGTAGAATGCCAACTGCCGGAACCAGCGGCAGCACGGAACGGACGTTGATGGTCCAGTTCACGAAGCCGGTAAAGAGGAATGTCCCGAAAACCCAAAGCATCAGCAATAAGGAGTCGGCGTCTCTGCGTTTCCATGCGTCCGTAGCCGCCAGCGCCATCACGGAGAATCCGGCGGCGATGAAGAATGTCAACTCGATGCCGACCACGATCCAGTGCTGATAAAAATCGAACGGCCACAGGGTTTCGCCGAGAAAGAGCCGGCCAGTACTGATGAAAAATCCCGCAATTCCGCTCCCCACGCAGACTGCGAGAATTTTCTTACGCGTCCAGATCAGGGGCGCCAGCGTTAGCGCAGGCAGCGCGCAACCGCCTACGAAGCTGAGATCGACCAGGGTCTTGGCCAGGAGCGAAGACTGCCTCGCTCGCCGCATCCCGGTGGAGTGATGGGCTGCGCTCGTAATCATGCGCAGTCCGTAGACCGCCTTCGTCCAGTGTTGATATCCAGTCAGAATCAGGATGGGCGCCAGCAGGTACCAGGCCCAGCTTCCGAAACGGCGTAACCGCGCCAGCGAATACGCCGCGAGCAGCAGAATCAACGCTGCTCCGAAATACTTTGTCAGAGCGCACAAAGCGATCAGCAAGGCAGACGTGGCCAGATACACCGGCCTCCGCGGCTCAAGCCCTTCGATCCAGAAGATGATGGCCCAGATCCAGAGTGCCACCATCATCGTGTCGCACATTACGCTGTTGGCCGATACAAGGAATGCTGGCGCGAGAAGTGTGGCTGCGGCAGCCAGCAGCGGTGAATCTGTAAGCCGCTGCGCCAGCCGGTATGTGCCCCATAGCACCGCCAGCGCGGGCAGAAGAAACGCGAGATGCAAGGCCCGTTCCGACCATCCAACGATGCTCGCGGCCGCGGCAATGTAATAGCCCGCCAGCGGAGGATTCTTGGTTTCATACGCCATGGAAACCGCGTCGAGAAACCAATTGACTTTGAATCCGAAGGGATCAAGCGGGTGCTGAGTGATCTGCCGCGCCACATAAAGGAACAAGGTGTCGTCAATGTTGAACGCTTTTCCAGAAAATGGCAGCAGGCAGGCGAACAAGGCCACCGTGAGAAATAGGTAGGAACGAAGGTGCGAACGCTTAGCCTGAACTGTCTCGGTCGCCGATGCCATCAAGGGAGTGTAGCAAGGCGCCCGGAAATCTCGTCAGTGGCAAAGCAGGCTTTCCCGCCAGGATGATCTCTGACTCTAACCCACTAATTCCGCAATCACTTGCGCGATGAGGCGCGTTTGAGCATCGCTTGAGCGGTGGTGCATTGCCGCCACACGCCGTCACGCCGCAAAGTGGCTTCCAGGCGCAGTATGCAGGCGATCAAGCAAAGCCGCGAGGAGGCAAGCATGGCGAGTGGGATGACGGAGTTTTGTGAGCAGGTGAACCCGCGTGTGTTACTCGAGATAAGAAGACTGCGGCCCTTTCCAGAGATGCGGCGGCTGCAGGAAAGCTGGATGGCTGGGGCTGAGAGGCAGGCGTTGCTGTGGTTGGCCGCACGCACGCCGCAGTGGGTCGGTCCCGATCATCTGACGGTTCTTGGGCTCGCTGCGCAGGTCGGGGCGGCTGTGTGCTACGCGCTGGCTGCAGTAAACAGGCTTGCCCTTCTCGCCGTGATTGCCTGCCTGGCGCTGAATTGGCTGGGTGATTCACTCGACGGCACCCTGGCACGCTTCCGGCAACAACTGCGTCCGCGCTACGGCTTTTATGTCGATCACATGGTCGATACCTTCGGCGCGCTGGCGCTGATGGGTGGGCTGGCTTTATCGGCATACATGCACCCATCGATCGCCTTCGGCCTGCTGGTTGCGTTCCTCACACTCTCGATTCAGTCTTACTTAGCGACGCACGCCCTGGGAGAGTTTCGGTTGTCATTCTGGCGCTTCGGACCCACGGAGCTGCATTCTGCTGGCGATAGGCAACCTGGCGCTGCTTTGGAAGCCGCAAGTGCATTTCCTCGGCAGCGAATACCGGCTTTTCGACGTAGGCGGAGCGATTGGTCTGGCGGCAATGGCGCTCATCCTGGTTTTCTTCACTGGACAGAACACGGTGCGGCTTTATTGCGAAGAGAGGATCCCGAAGTGAGTCTCGCAAACTTGAGAAACGCGCGAGCAATCACGAATCGGGAAGGGCACGACTTCAGTGGCTGCGGAAAAACTCAATTCGCGGCGGCCTTGAAAGGGCGCGACTTCCAGTCGCGCCGCAAGAGCCCAATAAAATGAGCAGCGGCTTCGGCCGCGGAGAGAACACAACACAATCGCTGGAGTCCCACCCTCCTGCGCTGGTTGAAGTTCAATGCCGTGGGAGCGCTCGGCATCGGAGTGCAGCTGATCATGCTGTTTGTCCTGAACCGAGGATTCCACCTCAGCTACCTACCGGCGACTGCCCTCGCCCTAGAAGCCGCACTCATGCACAACTTCTTTTGGCACGAGCGCTACACGTGGGCGGACCGGGTTCGTCCCTCGTGGCACGAATCGCTGCCGCGGCTGCTACGCTTCAATCTCACCACCGGCGGCGTCTCCATCGCCGGCAATCTCGCCCTGATGCGAGTGCTGCTCGGTCTCGTCCACGTAAATTATCTGCTCGCAAACGGCGTCGCTATCGCGCTGTGCTCACTGGCGAACTTTCTGGTGAGCGAGGAGTGGGTGTTCGGAACGCGATAGAAACTCATCCGACCTCCAGCACAACCTTTCCGTAATTCTTGCCTTCCTGCAGCAGCTTGTACGCCTCCACGGCGCGGTCCAACGGAAACACCTGGCCGATGACCGGCGCCAGCTTCCGTTGCGCAATCCATTCCGAGAGCCGGATCCATGCGGGATTCATGATCTCAGGCTTCTGCGACAGGTAGGTCAGCCACAAGCCCTGGATGCTGGCCGACTTTGCATACAGCGCCCGCACATCGAGCTGCGGCTGCTTGCCAGTAGCCGTGCCGTATTGAATGACGCGTCCAAAATCGCGCAGGCAGCGCAGGCTCTTGGCGGTGTGCTCTCCGCCCAGCATTTCGAAGACGGCATCCACGCCTTCTCCGTGGGTAAGGTCCTTTACCACTTCCTCATAGTCGTGCTGCTTGTAGTTAATGCCGTGCTGCAGGCCGAGTTCTTTCACGCGCGCCAACTTTTCGTCGGATGAGGAAGTCCCGTACATTTCAACGCCCAGAATGCGGCCGATCTGTACCGCTGCGGTGCCCACGCCTCCGGCAACGGCGTGGATGAGCACGCGGTGGGTCTTACCCGCACTCGGCGGCTCGGTCATACCGGCCTGCCAGTAGGCAAGATAAGCGGTGAAATAATTCACGGGAAAAGCGGCGGCGTGTTCGTCGCTCCAGTGCTCGGGGACGGGCCAGAGCATGTTGGCGTTGGCGGCGACTCTTTCGGCGAAAGCTCCCCACTGGATGTAACCCATCACCCGGTGTCCGCTGCTGACTTCTACGCCGGAGAATTCGCGCCCGGCGATCAGCGGTGGCGCGGGTGTTCCGGGGTAGCCGCCTTGAGCGGTCATGAAGTCGGCAAAATTCAAGCCCCCGGCGGCGACGCGAACCAGCGTTTGTCCCGGCTTCAGAATCGGTTCGGCGGTATCTTCGACGGCGAGCCCCTCCGGACCGGACAGGCGGGTAATCATTAAAGCTTTCATGGAAGAAGTCTAGCAGGACGTACTCTTCGATTCGATTCCGCGAAACGCCTACTCCGTGATGCCCACCAAACCGTACCTCCGCGTTTTCTTGTCGGGGAAGAGGAACTCGTAGGTGCCGTAAACATCGTAGGGGTGGACGTCTTTCACTTTAGGTGGAAGATCCCTGGCTTTGTAGTCGCCCGGCATCAGGAGTGAGCTTTCAGCATCGAGGCCTTCGAGTTCATATTTCTTACCGTCCAAGATCACCTTCAGCCTTATCAGGCCGCGGCCGTTCACCCGCGCCGAAGTGACGTGGACGTTGATGGTGTAGGCGGCCGGGTTGGGTTCCGTGCCCGCCGAGGCCAACGCGGAGCAAACAAGCAGGACAACCAATGCCATCTTCTTCATATTTCCTCATTTCGATTTTCAGATCTGCCCGGTATTACAAAGCTGGCCGGCACACAAAAGTTGCGTCGCTCAAGGCCGGCTGACAATACTTTACCTAATAGGACTTTAGGGCTGATCTGGAGATGAGGCATTTCCGCGCATTGGCCGGGTTTCGAAGCACCCTCGGGCGCCGCATCAGGGGCGGAAAAAACAATAAGGTGGACCCTCGTTAGGTTAAATCCAGCAGAGCTGAATCCCAACTGAAAGAGTCCACCTTCCCGGATAAATCTGCCACCTACAGAACGCCGCCTACAGTGTAACGACCAGCGCGATCCGAACGCCGGGGTGCAGCAAGTCAAACAGGAAGTACTCTCCATCGATGTAGTCGATGTAACAGTCGTCCGTGTAAGCCCAGCCCGCAGGCCAGGCATCGACGAACTCGAAGGTGTAGCCGCCGTACTGAAACCTCGGCTGGCCCGCCACAATCACGCCGCGCGCGCTGAAGTGGTGGCCCTGGCCAAAGTGGGCCCGGAATTTGTCGTCAGGAATATGTCCGCCTTTGCCGGCCGGACGCGCTTGATCGCCCTTCACCTCGGGATGTTCCTGCTTGTCTTTTTCGGGCACGGCCTGATCGCGCGACTGTTCCTCGCGCTTCTGATCCTGTTTCTCCATCTCCTTATCTTGCTTGGTCGGCTTCGCCTCGTCCTGCTTCGGCTGAGGCTTGGGTTCTTCCTGCTTTGCCGTTCTGTCATCTTGCGGCTTGTCGTCTTGCGCATAGACAAAGGCTGCACTTCCGACCAACAGCGAGAGTATCGCTACGTTCAAAAATCTTAGAGCTCGCATGAGCATCCTCCAAACCATCGTGAATGGCTTTTTCCCTGGCCATCTGCACGCCCGTTCTGCAGTTCGCCGGAATCGTGACTTCAGATGCCAACGCGGCTAACTCAGGTCAGGGGATAAGACTGTAAAGGCGAACCGGGGAAACTGTAGGTTGGCGCTTTTTGAAGGTAGGCAGCGGGGCTTGTTTGTTCGTCCGGTTATTTAACTTCCGGTATATACTCTTGGCGTTGGATTACTGAGGTCCTCCCGGCCACGCCTCCATGGGCCGGGACGGGGCGTACATTCATCCCCCTAATTCTTGCGCGCCCCGCATACTGATTTGCCGATTCCTGCCCGGGGCGGCCAGGAGATGGCACCGGTGCATCCGCCCGAGTTCGGCGGAGCTGCATCCGGAGGAGGTCTTACTGTGGATTTGATTCTTGTACGTCTTCTTTTTGTCATCGTAGTTGCGGTTACCTGTTATGTGATCGCTCCCTTCGGACTACCTCGCGACCTGGATGCCGGGATCGGCGCACTGGTTGGGGCAGGGATTATCCTGTTCGAATGGAAGCTGCGCGGGGTGAGCCTGAAGCGGCTGATCGGCGCGGCCATCGGGAGCATCCTCGGCATCTGCGGCGCCTACCTGTTTGCCTTGGTGATCCGCAGCAGTGTGCCGCCCGGCAACACCCAGAGTTTCCTGCAAATCCTGGTCATGTTGCTGATGGCCTACGTGGGCTTGATCGTGGGCGCGAGCAAGGGCGACCTGCTAAATCTGGCGGCTTTGGGCGGGATATTTGGCGGCGAGAAGCAGGGCAAAAAAAGCTACAAGATCCTCGACACCAGCGTCATCATCGACGGCCGCATCGCCGACATTGCCGAAACCGGATTCCTCGATGGCATCATCGTCACACCGCAGTTCGTATTGCGCGAACTGCAACTGGTCGCCGATTCGGCCGATTCGCTGAAGCGCAACCGCGGCCGCCGCGGGCTCGACGTTCTGCAGCGCCTGCAGAAAATGGCCACGCTATCGATCCAGATTGTAGAGGATGATTTCCCCGCCGTCCGCGAAGTCGATCTCAAGCTGATCGAGCTGGCCAAGGTCTATGAAGGCAAGATCATCACCAACGATTTCAACCTGAACAAAGTGGCGCAGCTGCAGGGCGTCGAGGTGCTGAACATCAACGAACTGGCCAACTCGCTCAAGCCCATCGTGTTGCCGGGCGAGATCATGAAGGTCTTCATCCTGAAGGAAGGCAAGGAATACAACCAGGGCGTCGCCTACCTCGATGACGGCACCATGGTGGTCGTGGACAACGCCCGAAAAATGATCGGCAAGACGATTGACGTGTCGGTCACGTCGGTCTTGCAGACCACGGCGGGAAAGATGATCTTCGGCAAGTGGGATGAACGCGCCTTTGCGCGGACGAGTGCGCCTGCCGTGCCCACAGTGCCGGCAATTCCCGCGGCGGTGGTGCCTGTGCCGCCGGTGTCGAGTGCCCTGGTGGAGACCAAGCCCACGCAGCCTTGAGAGGCCTGAGGGCCGTGCGGATTTGAACTCGCACCTCCGCACTCGTATACTTACAGCCCGCGATGAAGGTAGTTGTAATAATTCCGGCTGCGGGTCTGGGAACCCGCATGGCGCCCATGCCCGTCGGTGCCAAGGGCAAGCTAAAGAAGTCGCCGCCCTCCAAGCAGTTCACCGAACTGGGCGGTACGCCGATTCTCATCCATACCCTGCGCAAGTTCGCCGCGGTCGATGCGGTCAGCGAGATCTGGATCGCTCTGCGGGAAAATGAGATTGCAGGATTTCGCGCGCGCCTCGAGACCGAAGCCGGAGACGTCCTGAAGAAGAGAGTGGAACTCGTCGTCGGCGGCGAGCACCGCCAGCAATCGGTGGAGCACGCCCTCAACGCGGTTGCAGCCGCCGCGCATGACGATGACATCGTTCTCGTGCACGACGCGGTACGCCCATTTGTGACGCCGGAAATCATTCGGGACGTGATCGAGGCGGCGCGGAAATACGGTGCGGCCATTGCCGGCCTGCCTGCCGTCGACACCGTGAAGCAAGTCGAGCGCACGGCCGAGGGCGCACTGATCAAGGCGACGATTCCGCGCGCCGGCATCGTGATGGCCCAGACGCCGCAAGGGTTTCGCTACAGCATAATTAAGAAGGCCTTCGACGAAGCTTCAGCAGACGGACTCCTCGGCACCGACGAAGCTTCACTGGTGGAAAGATCGGGACACGACGTGGCCGTGGTGATGGGCTCGCCCCGGAATATCAAGATCACGGCCCCCGCAGACATGGAGCTGGCCGAGTTCTATCTAAAGAAATGAATATCTAGAAGCCATCTGGCTCGGTTGACATCCCACAGTTGTGTCATGCTGAGCGAGGATTGAGCTTCGCGAATGCGAAGCTCAACCGCAGTCGAAGCATCCCTACCTGTCACGAAGAGGGGAAGCAGAATGTCAAGATATCCAATACAGCTAGTCGAAGGCTGATCGGCAACGGGTGTGCCAATCGAGCCGCTTACCCGGAATCCGCTACCACCGCGATTCCAGCCCCATTCGCCGCGTCCAGAATCTTCTCTCCATCCAACAGCAAACATTTCCCCGCATCCAGCGCCAGGCAGGTTGCGCCCGCGGCCTGCATCACTTCGATGGTCTTCACTCCGATCACGGGAACATCGAACCGCATATCCTGATTGGGCTTGGCGATCTTCACCACCGTAAGGGCGCGGCTTAACGTGGAAGCGTCGCCTCCGCGCAGCGAGCCCATGATGTGCCCCGCGCGTTCGATAGCGGCGTCGGTCCCCTCCATGGCTTCGACCGCCACGCACGCCGCTTCGGCGATCACCACGGTCTGGCCAATATCATGTTGCGCCAACTGCCGCGCCACAACGCGGCCGTAGTCGATGTTCTTGCGCTCCTGCTCGGTAGGAGCGCGCTGGGTGAGCACTCCGGATTTCACCAGCAGCGGTTCGAGCAGCCATGTCGAATTCTCCAGCGTGATCCCTTCTTCCGCAAGAACGTTGGCCACGCCGCCCAGCAGACTGTCCGTGTTGCGCGTGGCCAGTGAGAGCAGAAGCTTGGCCAGCCTCCAATCCGGGCGTATGGAGGAAAAAATCTGTTTGTGCTTCACCTGCCCCGCCATCACGGCGCGCCGCACGCCTTCCCGCTGGAAAGTCTCGATCAGCTTCGAAAGCTCGCCCAGCGACAGCCAGTGGACCGAGGCCGCACCGCGATCCTCAATCTCAGGAAAAGCTTCCTCCTTGATCGCGACCACGACCACTTCGTACCCCCCCGCGTGCGCCGCGTCGAGCACGAGGAAGGGAAACTTGCCGTTGCCGGCGATCAGGCCGAGCTTTTCCTTGATGGAAGGCATTGAGGATTGACGGCGAACCTGTGCGGAACTCAGTCTAGCATTCAGCAGTCAGCAATCGGCATCCAGCCAACATGCACGGGCGACGGAAACAGAATTCCCTCGGACCGAAGGTGCGAGCTCTGATTGCGCCGTCGCTAATCCGGAAAGGTGCGTGGTTGAGTGCTGAGTGCTGACTGCTGAATGCTACTTGATAATCCCGCGCTCCGACGCCTCAATAAACCGAATCAGCATCTCAACATCCTCGCCCTTATCGGCCTCGGCCTTCAGCGTCTCCAGCGCCTGCGACGTATTCATCTTCGACGCCAGCAAAGTTTTGTAAGCATGGTGAATCTTGCGGACGCGCTCTTTGGAGAATCCGCGCCGTTCGAGGCCAACTTTATTCATCCCATAAGCATGCGTGTCGCGCGCAGCCGACGTCATCGAAAACGGCAGCACATCCTGCGTGATGGTCGTGCCCCCTCCGATGTAGGAGTGGGCGCCGATGCGCACAAACTGATGCACTGGACAAAGCGCTCCCACTACCGCCCATTCTTCCACCGTCACATGTCCGGCCAGCGTCGCGCCGTTCACCAGCATGCAGTGGTCGCCGATCACGCTGTCGTGCCCGATGTGCGCGTACGCCATGATCAGCGTGTGGCTGCCCACTCGGGTTACTCCGCCGCCTTTCACCGTGCCGCGGCTGATGGTGACGCACTCGCGAATCTCGTTGTGGTCACCGATCTCGAGCCGCGTCGCCTCGCCTTTGTAGGTAGTATCCTGCGGCGCCATACCGATGGCACAGAACGGAAAGAACGCGTTATCGGCGCCAATTTTCGCTGGCCCTTCGATCGCCACATGCGACACCAGCCGGCAGTCCTCGCCGAGTTCGACCTCCGCGCCGATCACGCAGTACGGACCGACCTTGCACGATGCAGGAACCTTGGCTCGCGGATCAATGATCGCGGTAGGATGGATCGCCGTAGGATGGATCGCCGTGAGATGAACATTCATGATTGAGTCATTAGCGTCGGAAGCTTGCTTCGTAGCCGGGGCGCTGTTCATTCCCCGTTCGCACCGTCAGCGCCTTCGCCGCGCCCGCGGGAACTATCGATGAGCTGGCAGGATACCGTGGCTTCCGCCACGAGCTTGCCATCGACATACGCCATGCCGTGCATCTTCACCGCGATCATACGCGGCACGGCCCGCCAGCCCTGCACCTCCACCTCGATCCGCAATTGGTCGCCGGGGCTGACGGGACGGCGGAACTTCGCCCGCTCAATGCCAGTGAAGACCATCACTTTGTCCGTGCGGTCTTCCACTTCGGTGAGCAGCAGCGCGCCGCCGGCCTGCGCAATCGCCTCCACTATCAGCACTCCCGGCATGATGGGCAATCCTGGGAAATGACCGTTAAAAAACGGTTCGTTGATGGTGACGTTCTTGATGGCCACGATGCGCTCTTTGCGCTTCAGCTCCAGTACGCGGTCAATCAGCAGAAAAGGATAGCGGTGCGGCAGAATTTTCAGGATGTCGTGGATGTCGAGCCCAGTCTTGGGTGCGGCCGCGTCGGTCACCGGGGGAGTGCTTTCAGTCATGTTCGGTTGAATCAGTGCGCGCTTGAATCGGTTCGTCTCAATCAGCGTGAAGATTATACTGTACCGCGTCGCAATTACGGCGGAGCGGCGACTCCCGCTCCACGAGAGGAAAGTGTGCCCATTAAGAAAACAACCGAATCGGCAATAGCCCCGGGCCATCCCGCATGGGCTGACCGCCTGCGCTATTTCTCAGAACGTCAGAACCATCTGGTCGAAACAATTCGCGACCTGGTCGAAATCGAATCCCCCAGCGACAACAAGCCCGCAGTCGATCGCATCGCCATATTCCTCGCTGCAAGATTTCAAGCCCTGGGCGGACGCACGCAGGTCCACCGCAGCAACCACGTCGGCGACAGTTTGCAGATCGACTTCGCCTCCCACTCTGGAGCGGCGAATCGCAAGCCCGCCCTCCTGCTCGGACACTACGACACGGTTTATCCGCTAGGCACGCTGGCCAATATGCCATGCAAGATCGAAAACGGCCGTCTTCGCGGCCCGGGCGTTCTCGACATGAAGTCAGGAATTGCGCTCATGCTCCACGCCATCGAAGCCTTGCAAGCATGGCACGGCGGCTTGCCGCGTCCAGTCACCGTTTTTCTGGTTTCCGATGAAGAGGTAGGCAGCCGTTCTTCGCGAAAGATCACGGAGGCATTGGCAGGGCAATCCGCCGGAGTACTGGTATTGGAGCCCGCCGCTGGACTTCGAGGCGCGGTTAAGACCGCGCGCAAAGGCGTAGGTGAATATACCTTGCGCGTCAAAGGCGTAGCGGCGCATGCGGGACTTGATCCCGGCAAAGGCCACAGCGCGATTCTGGAGCTGGCGCGACAGATCGCAGTAATCGCCAAGCTGAACAATCTTAAGCAAGGCCTATCGGTAAACCCAGGCGTAATTCACGGCGGAACGCGCACCAATGTGATCGCGGCCGACGCGTCTGCGCATATCGATGTCCGCATCAAAAGCGCCAAGCAAGCCTCCGGCATCGACCGCAAGCTGTGCTCTCTCAAACCATTCGACAAGCACTGCACGCTCGAGATGACCGGAGGTATCAACCGTCTCCCGATGGAGCGAACCGCCGGAGTGGCGGCGCTGTACAAGAAAGCTCAGGAGATTGGACGGCTAGTGGGATGGAAGCTCGAAGAAGCGGCCGTGGGCGGCGGCTCCGATGGAAACTTTACCGCCGGCATGGGCATTCCCACGCTCGATGGCATGGGCGGCGTGGGCGAGGGTGCTCACGCCGTGCACGAATTCATTGTCATCTCCGAACTGCCGCGTAGGGCGCTTCTCTTGGCGGGAATGATCGAGAGCGTTTGATGCTCTCCTTTGACTCCGCGGGTTGGGTAGCCTAGAATTTTCTCAGCGGCATCGGCTGTTTTTTGCAGGCTTCCCCGAGAGCGGCTGAGACGGAGGAGTTATGGGTGAGTTTTCGCTCTGGCATTGGTTGTTAGTGATAGCGATCGCCCTTCTGCTTTTCGGCACTAGCAAGTTTGCGGCTGTCGGCAAGGGTCTCGGCGAAGGCATCCGTAACTTTAAGGCCTCGATGAAAGAAGGGGAAGAACCCAAGAAGGAAAAAGAGGAAGAGAAGAAGTCTCAGACGGAGAAGTCCTAGCCCAGGATAGCTGGCCGCAGTTCAGAGTATTCCTCGCTCGCGTAACATCGCATATACCAGCGCCACCGGCAGTCCCACCACATTGCTGTGATCGCCTTCGATGCGCGGGATCCAGCGCGACGCGATGCCTTGGATCGCGTAGGCTCCGGCTTTGTCCATCGGCTCGCCGGTCGCCACGTAGTCCCGGATCTCATCTTCGGAAAGCTCGCACATGGTTACCTCTGTGATCTCGGAGAGAACAGTTGCCAGTTGCCGGTTTCTAGTGACCAGTCCTTCGCGGGTGCTTCCCGGCGGCGGAACGGTATGGGTTACAGTTTTACTGGCAACTGGCAACTGGCCCTCGGCAACTGGCCCCACAAGGCAGACTCCCGTAATCACCGCGTGTGTACGCCCCGATAACATTCGCAACATGCGGGCCGCGTCCTCGGCGTCGCGTGGTTTGCCGAGAATGCAATCATCGACCACGACGATCGTGTCCGCACCGAGCACATAATGATGCGGTTGATCTTGAAAAACCGCAAACGCCTTTTCTCGCGCCAGCCGCTCGGCGCAGTCGCGCGGAGACTCTCCCACAAGCGGAGTTTCGTCGATATCGGCCGGCTGCACCGTGAATGGAATCCCGGCGTTGCGCAGTAACTCCTGACGGCGCGGCGAAGCGGAAGCAAGAACGAGCATGCGACCAGATCCTAGCGGAAAGATTCCAGACGCCGGATTGTCAGCTCCGCACCAGGCTCTGCCAACTCGGTACTAGGTACTTGGTACTGGATTTTATCTGCTTCCCACCACCCCGCGCACCGATTCAATCAGCTTCGCGGAATCGTAGCCGATCCCGTCTTTGAACACAGTCTCAACGTTCTCAATATCTTCGATCTGCTTCGACGGATCGCCCTTGATGACAACCAGGTCCGCCTGCTTGCCGGCAGCGATCGTGCCAATGCGGTCCAGTTCTCCCAGAAACTGCGCGCCGTTTGCGGTCGCGATGTGAATTGCCTCAACTGGAGAGAATCCCGCTTCCACCAGCAACTCCACCTCGCGCTGATCGCCGAAGCCCGCAATCACGCCTCCCATCCCGGTAGGATCGAGCCCCGCCAGCAACAACCCACCGGCTTGCGCGAAAGCATGTTCGAATTCCATTTCCTTCTGGAATGCCGCTGGCCAGGGAGAAACGTCGCTTCCGTAAGCCTTGCGCAACCCGCTCGCATCGCTCGATCGCACTCGATTCCAGAGCACCGCACTGCGAGCATCGGGAGAAAGCGCGTCGAGCACTCGCTTCTCCATCGTAGGCCGTCCCGTGAAACTCCCCATCTCGAACACCGGAAGCGTTGAAGTGACGGCAACGTGGCGCTGTACCAGATCGAGAATCATATCGTGCAACGGCCCCGTCTTCACGTCGAGCTTGGCCATAAGCTCGGGATTCTCCGACGACTCTGGGCATTCTCCCGATTTCTTCGTGGGAAGGAATTCCGTATCGACGAACAGCCCGTGCTCCAGATCGTCAATGCCAATCGCCGCAGCTTCGCGAAATCCGATCGAGCAAAGATGCCCGGTAACTTTCGCGCCGCGTTTATGCGCCGCAGTCACGGCAGCGGAAAGCTCCGCCGGAGTGATGAACATGTACGCCTTAAAGCTGTCCACGCCCTGGTCCAGCCAGAAATTCACGGTCTTCGTGGCATCGTCTGGCCCGGTGAGCTGGTGCATCTGCAGCGCCCAACTGCCCGCCCCTTCCAGATAAGGTCCGGTCACGTGCATCTTCGGCCCGGGCGTTTCGCCTTTATCAATCTGCTTCTTGAGCTCAAGGTCAGTGTAAGGTTCGAGCGCACCTGTGGTGCGGATCGTAGTCACTCCCCCGGCCAGGTACAAACGCGGAAAGCTGTACGCCATCTCACCGAAAATGCCGTTGCCCATGGGGTAGAACATGTGATCGTGCATGCCCACGAGGCCGGGGATTACGCTGTAACCATGCAGGTCCAGCACCTGCGCGTCTTTCGGGACACTCGCCGATGCCGCATCGGAAACGGATTCTATCTTTCCCTGGCGGAGAAGAATTGTCTGATCTTCGCGCGGAGCCGCGCCCGTGCCATCAATCACGCGCACGTGCGTTAAGGCCACCACCGGCGCATCCACCTTCACAAATCCGCGCACCTGCGGCGACAAAGTTTGGCCCGAGGCTACCCCCGCCACAAACAGACAACAGATCAATGCAAAAGCAGGCTTCCGCATAATGTGCTACCTCAAGTGAAAAATCTGGTCGGAGGATTGTAACGGATGGAGAAGCAATCGGCGAGTCGCAGTATTCGCGGGTAGTGCCTCATTATGACTGACGCACTACCTATCGCGGGTAGTGGCCGAAATGTGCGATTTCGACCACTACCCATTCGCGCATGCATTCGCGCCCCGGAGGGGCGCTTGACGATAGCCCGGCGCGTTCAGCGCCGGGTAAGTCCGCAAATCGTGACACGTCCCGGAGGGACGCCTGAACCTTGCCTACGCTTGGGAACGAAAAGGATGTCAACACCCGAGCTGCCTCCTAACTGAGAACCGCTCCCCGCCTGCTAAAATCAAAGATTAGCCTACAGCCTCTCCAACCACTTGCCAGTTGCCAGTTTCGATCCGGTTTTACTGGCAACTGGCCGCTGGCAACTGAATCTATGGACGCAGCTTTCCTCCGCAACTTCGCCATCATCGCGCACATCGACCACGGTAAATCCACGCTGGCAGACCGCCTGCTGGAATTGACCGGCTCTCTCACCGCGCGCGAGATGCAGGCCCAGGTACTCGACTCCATGGATCTCGAGCGCGAGCGCGGCATCACCATCAAAGCCCACGCTGTGCGCATGATGTACACCGCGCACGATGGCAATACCTACCAGCTCAACCTCATCGACACTCCCGGCCATGTGGATTTTTCCTACGAAGTCTCGCGCTCGCTCGCCTCGTGCGAAGGCGCACTGCTCGTAGTTGACGCATCGCAAGGTGTCGAAGCGCAAACCCTTGCCAATGCCTACCTGGCGATCAATAACGGCCTCGAAATCATTCCCGTCATCAACAAGATCGATCTGCAAAGCGCCGACATCCCGCGCACCAAGGAAATGATCGAGAGCGCCGTCGGCCTCGACGCTTCCGATGCCGTGCTCATCAGCGCAAAAACCGGCCAGGGAGTGCCCGACGTTCTCGAAGCCATCGTCAAGCGCGTGCCTCCGCCGAAAGGCAACCCGGACGGCCGTTTGCAGGCACTCATCTTCGACTCCTGGTTCGATGCCTACCGTGGCGTGGTGATTCTCACGCGAGTTTTTCAGGGCACGCTGCGCAAAGGCCAGCGAATTCGCCTGTGGTCGAACGGCACCACGTTCGACGCCGAAACTCTCGGAGTGCAAAGCCCCAAGCCGGTTGAGATCGAAGAACTCAAAGCCGGCGAAGTCGGATTCCTCATCGCGAACATCAAGAACGTCGCCGACACGAAAATCGGTGACACCATCACCGACGACGCCAATCCCGCCTTCGACGCGCTCCCCGGCTTTGAAGAAATCAAGCCCATGGTTTTTGCCGGCCTCTACACCGTCGACGCCCACGAGCACACCCGGCTGCGCGAGGCGCTGGAAAAACTCCGCCTGAATGATTCATCGTTTTTCTTCGAGCCCGAAAGTTCCGTCGCGCTGGGTTTCGGCTTCCGCTGCGGTTTTCTCGGCCTGCTGCACATGGAAATTATTCAGGAGCGCCTGGAACGCGAGTTCGCCCTCGAACTCATCACCACCGCTCCCGGCGTGCGCTACAAAATCTACAAGACCGATGGCGTGATGATCGAAGTCGACAATCCCTCGCGCTGGCCCGACCCGAGCGAGATCGCGAAAATCGAAGAGCCGGTGATTCTCGCAACGATCCTCACCAACGAAGAGTACGTCGGCGGAATTCTAAAGCTGGTCGAGGACAAGCGCGGCAAGCAAAAAACTTTCGAGTACGTGAGTTCGTCGCGCGTGATGTTGCACTATGAGTTACCCCTGAACGAAATCGTGCTCGATTTTTACGACCGCCTGAAGTCGGTCTCGCGCGGCTACGCTTCGCTCGATTATCACCTCGCCGACTATTGGGAGTCGCCCATGGTCAAGCTCGACATCCTGGTCGCGGGCGAACCGGTGGATGCACTCTCCATCATCGTGCATCGCGATTTCGCCTACGACCGCGGCAAGGCGTTGGTTGCCAAAATGAGGCAACTCATTCCCCGGCAAATGTTCGAAGTCGCGATCCAGGCTTCGATCGGCGCGAAAATTATCGCTCGCGAAACCGTCTCTGCCATCCGCAAAAACGTCATCGCCAAGTGCTATGGCGGCGATATTTCGCGTAAGCGGAAGCTGCTCGAAAAACAGAAGGAAGGCAAAAAACGAATGAAGCGGATCGGTCGCGTCGATATTCCCCAGGAAGCCTTCCTGGCCGTGCTGAAGGTCGGCGAGGACAGCAATTGAGTAGAAGTGACGTGGAAGAGCGGCGCTTCAGCAGCCTGCCCTGAGCGAAGCCGAATGGGCCGCGTAAAGGGCCAATAACCGACGCGGGCTTCAGCCCCCGAGGGCCCCCGCTTAAGCAGCGTTGCTATCCAACTTGCCCCCGCGGAATCGGAATGTCAGGACCCTCAAATGTGCAAATCCCCAAAACAGGAATTGGCTGGCTATTCCGGGCTGCTGACAATGTTAATATCGAGTGAAGTGCCTAACTGATTACTATTCAGAGCCTTACGGGGCGGAAGATATTCCAGAATGACCTGGCTCACTGATTTTTGCCATCGGTCATTTTTCCGCCATCCAGCAATTCCACAAGCTTTTCCACAGCTTAAGTCGATGGCTGCAACTTACAGCGCGTAAGGCACTTATCGGGGGAAGCTACAGGAATCCCTGTATCCCCGGAATCACTCTTCCGGCGCCAATCCACCCTCCACCATCGTCTCGAATCTGGTGCAGTTCTTGATGAACGCCAGGTTGAGCCTGCCGATTGGACCGTTGCGTTGTTTGGAAATAATGATCTCTGCCTTGCCTTGTAGGTCGGGATCGTCCTGCTTGTAAACTTCCTCGCGGAAGATGAACATCACCAGGTCGGCATCCTGTTCGATCGATCCCGACTCGCGCAGATCGGCAAGTTGCGGACGATGGTCGCCACCGCGGCTTTCCGGAGCGCGGCTCAACTGCGAGAGCGCAATCACCGGCACGCTGAGTTCTTTGGCCAGCGACTTCAGCCCGCGCGAAATTGCCGAGACTTCCTGTGTGCGATTCTCGTAACGCTTGCTGCCTCCCGACATGAGCTGCAAGTAGTCCACGATAATCAGATCCAGTTTGCCCTGCGATTGCTTGAGCCGCCGTGCCTTGGCGCGCATCTCGCTCAACGAGATGCCTGGCGTGTCGTCGATGAAAATCGGCGCATGCGCCAGCTGTTCCATGGCCCGCACCACCTTGCGCGTGTCGTCCTGCCACAGCGATCCGGTTCGCATTTTGTGCGCATCCACTTTGGCCTGTGAACACAGCAAGCGCATCAGCAGCGCCTCGCGCGACATTTCCAGCGAAAACACCCCCACCACCTGCTGGTCTTCCACCGCAGCGTTTTCCGCGATGTTCATGGCAAACGCCGTCTTGCCCATCGAAGGCCGCGCCGCAATGATCACCAGATCGGAGCGCTGCAATCCGCTGGTCATCTCGTCCAAATCGGTGTAGTGCGTGGCCAATCCGGTAATACGCTGGCCGCGTTGCAGCAAAGCATCCACCGAGCCGAACGATTCGCGCACGATCTCCTGCACGTCCATGAAGCCCCGCCCGATGCGCTTCTCCGAGAGCTGGAAGATGGCCGCCTCGGCATCGCTCAGCACCTCTTCGGCAGCATCGGATTGATCGGCCGCCCGCGCGATCGCCGTATTGGCCGCGTGAATCAGCCCGCGCAGCAACGCCTTGTCGCGCACGATCTTGACGTAGTGCTCGATGCTCGGCCGGTCGGGAACCCCATCCAGCAGGCTGGACACGTAGCCGACGTCGCCAATCGCCTGCAAGTCTTTGTGCCGGTCGAGTTCCTCGATCAGCGTAATCATGTCGATCGGCCGCGACGATTCCTGCAAATCGACCATGCGCGAATAGATACGCCGGTGCGAGTCGAGTGAGAAATCCTCGATCCGCAGATGCTCGGCCGCCTGGTTATAGGCAAAGTTATCCAGCAGGATCGCGCCCAGAATCGAGCGCTCCGCTTCTACGTTCGCGGGAAGAGTGCCGATGTGGTAGTCCGTGGTTGCCATCTAGCGCTGGCCTTCGTCGTCAATCATTTTAGAGGCGAATGGAAAACGAAAATATAGCATAAGAGGCAACCTTCGCTCTCCGCCGGGGAACGCCGCGAGAGAGACAGGAATGAACAGTGAGACACCGCGGGGCGAAAGGGGGGCGAAAGGGGACGAATGGCTGTGCAGATACTGTGAACAGTTCTCCTTTTCTGTGGAAGCCTCGCGAAAACTAGTCCCTTTCTTCGGACAGTCCACCATCATCCGCTGGCCGCAGAAAAAGGACGAAGAGAATTTGACCTTATGTCTCCCGTTGGTTTCCAATGAGCCATCCTCATGCCCTCCGATCCGGAAGACAACCAACCCCCCGCCGCACCAGAAGAGAAACTGCTCCGCCCCTTCATGCCCGAACTGGACATGCTCCGCGGCATCGCGGTCCTGGGAGTATTGCTGTTGCATGGCTTCTACTGGCGATACGGAAGCTCGTCGTTTGGGTCCTGGTCCGGCAGGTTCATGGAGGCCACTCGATTCGGTTGGACGGGCGTAAACCTCTTCTTTGTGCTCTCGGGTTTCTTGATCACGGGCATTCTGCTCGACTCCAAAGACAAGCCGCACTTCTATCGCCGCTTCTATACCCGCCGTGCCTTGCGTATCCTGCCCGCCTACTACGCGCTGCTGATTCTTTTGCTGCTGCTGCGAACCTCTTCGGCGGCCTTTGTCGGCCTGAGCTTCCTCTACCTGGCCAACATGACGGAATTCTTTGGCGTGGCCTGCGGTTACGGGCCGCTATGGTCGCTCGCGGTCGAGGAGCACTTCTACATTCTCTGGCCGGCGGTGGTCCGCAAAGTAACTATGCGTCACCTCGCCATGGTCTCTGCTGCGATTGTTGTGTTCGTTCCCCTTCTGCGCGCCGCATCTTTCGCTCTGGGTTACAAAGGTGGGCTGGACTGGTACACCTGGTTCGTCGCCGACGGTTTGGCCGCAGGAGCCTTGCTTGCCATCCTCCTTCGCACCGCGATCACCAGAAAACAAGTGTGGAAACTGTGCTGGCTCCTCATGGCGTCGTCCGCCGCGCTGGGCGTCGCCGGACACCCCTTCGGCATCGACACGCGCAATCGATTGCTGGGCGCGGGTCTTCAGTACACCACGATTAACACATTCTTTGCCGGCGTTTTGCTGCTGTTTCTGCTGGCTGGCACCAGCGCGGCCAGGCGCTACGTAAACATCTCCGTGCTTCGCTTCCTCGGCTACCTCAGCTACGGCCTCTATCTCGACCACTTGCTGGCCTTTCGCATCTACGACTGGACTTGCCAGCGTCACTTCCCGCAACTGGTCCCAGCATCCGGCCATTTCGCGCTCGTGTTCCTGCGCTTCGCCCTGGCCAGTGGCGGTGCGATCGCTGTCGCCTACCTCTCGCGCAAATATTTTGAGGAACGATTCCTGCGCTTGAAGGACTCTCTCGTACCCAAGTCGCTCGAATTAGAAGGGAAGATAATAGACGCTCCCGCCCCGCACGGAACTACGCAGGCGGCCTAGCAAGAACTTTCCTGCGATTTCTCTTGGTCGCAATCCCGCTCGTCATGCTCCAAAACAAATGCGACCGGGCCAGCCACCCGGTCGCATCGTTCGTGGATCTCTCGTCTTGCCTTCCCGCCGCTAGGAGCAGCGGGTCGACGGTACTGGTCCGACAGCGCTCACACTTTCGCGGAGTGCCACATTTACCAGTACTGGCGGCAGAGCATGATTCTGCGAATATGATTCGGAGAACCACTGCTCTGCAACCCCTGCGGTGGCTAGCGGCCCAACCTGCTCCAAGAGCAAGCTGTAGAGGAGGCCGCAATGCCCGGGCAACCGGTACGCGCTCACGCGCGCTTCCAATTTTCCCCCGGCAATTCACCCTCGAGAATTGCCGGTCTGCCGCCGGCTTCACCGCGATCGTCGTGCGGCAAGCCGTGAGAATTGCCACGTATTCGCTGAACCCACTCTCAGGCAGAATGTTGCGACCCGCAACCGAAAAACATTTCGTCCTTGTGAAGAAACTGTGGACGATGAGACTTGCTTGTGGAAGGCTGAGGAAAAGCCCGCACGAATCGCGGCCCGAGAAATGTGCGCTTCAATCATTCAATAACTTAGACGTTGTGAAGAAATAACCCTCCGCGTTCATTCGCTCCATTCTTCTGGAAATTCTTCAGTGCAGCCTTGAATGCTATCGAGGTAGCCCGGTGTGGGCTTGGCACCGAGTAGGTTCCATGCCTCCCTATATTCTTCGTATTTGGCCTTCGGTGTGTTGGGATGGAGCGTAACCGAGCCCTTGCCCCAGGTTTCCTCTTCTGGGATGATGTACCAGGAGTTCTCGTGAACCACGTAGGCTGCGAGAAAGTCGAAGGAACCGGGCGGATAGGGCTTGTGCCCGCCGCGCACGGTGCAAACATAGGCATTTCCGAATTCGGATTCGAGGATGGTGGATTTGACCTGCACGGACACGAAGTGGCGGGTGCGCCCCACGACGAAGTCGAAGCTCCGCATCTCTCCCCAGGGCTTGCTGATCGGCAAGCCCAGTTCGATGGCGCGCGTCATGAAAACCGTTTCGGCCCACTCTCCGCGAAGTTTCTTGTTGGTGATTGTCGTTTTCTGTTTTTTTCGGTTCTTCCAGTCTTTCGGTCTTGTCATGCCACTACCTCAGAACGAAAAAGGCGGCATTCGAGGGAAAACTCGCGAATCCCGCCTTATGGTTTTATTCGACAGGAATTAAAAGTCGAAGGCAAGAGAAATTGGAAGAATAGAGTGGGAACAATTCCCAAAATGGGAAAGTGAAAGAGGGCGCGCTCGCCCCTTCTCGTCAACCTAAGAGGTAATTTTGGGGTCAACCCCCAAGTCGAGTATTCGTGGAAGACGAAGACCGGTTACTTAGCTCCCTTTTGTCTCGTAACACTCTTGGTCGACCTCTTAGTCGTGGTTTTCTTTGTTGCTACTTTCTTGGCAATTGCCTTCGGACGCTTGGCGGCCGGCTGGCCTGTGCTCACATCAAAGCTCAAGAGCTTTCCAGCAACTAACCTTGTAGTACTAACCTCCGGCGGTGCCAATCGGCCCGGCTTCTCCGCCAAGTTGTAGACAGGATTGCCTCCTTTATCTATGATGGCGTGGCCATTGCCGTCAACGGCAGCTTGTAACTCCCGCTCAGTCATTTGTGAATGGTTGAGGCCGGAAATCGCTGCGATGATGCGCGATATCGCCCCGCCGACAAGGGCGGCAGTCACCCCTGCCGAAAGGATGGTGAGGTACGGGTCGCGCAATTGTGGCCGGCCTGCAAGCGATAACCCGCGCAACTCGGTGTGAATGTCTTTCTTGTGAAGCTCGGCTTGAAGGTTAATCTTGTTGGAGGCGAGAGCTCTACGAAGCCGCTCCGATAGTTCGATGTAAATGGGCCCGGAAGACAAAGCACCCTCCCATGGATGTATCGAGGTGAAATGGTACCACGCTAGGTAGCGAGTAGACATGCCCAAAGTGAAGATTCTCTTCGTCTCAGCAAACTCGATTGTCGGCGCGAAATTGAAAGTGGACGCTGAGTATAACGCCGTCGCTCATCGGCTCGACGGGAATAGACGCTGGGAACGGCCTCGTTACAATCCTTCTGCCACGTGGGAGATTGTGATCGATGAAATAAAAAGCTACGAGCCTGACATCGTGCACTTCAGCGCTCACGGCGGCCCGTCCCAGGAAATCGTTCTGAACGACGAAAATGACCAGCCGAAAGCTGTTCCTACAAAGGCCCTGGAGCAACTGTTTCGGGTGATGAAGGGGAGTATCCGACTGGTCGTAATGAATTCCTGCTTCTCAGCCCAGCAAGCAAAGGCCATCTCCAAACATATCGACTGCGTGGTGGGAGTGCGATTGGGGATCGCTGACGACACGGCAACTAAGTTTTCCCCAAGATTTTATGAGGCCCTAGGGGCGGGACAGTCGGTGGCCAAGGCATACGACGAGGCCATGATTTCCGTCTATGGGAATGAGCGTGATGATCGGCAAGTTCCTCGCATCTTCAAGGGCAGCGTCGCGCCCAAACAGATATTTTTCGGGAAGATTGGACGAACACAGCCAAAGAACGGTCGCCGGTCCAGCAGAATTTCGAAGGTTCGAAAAAGACCGAGCAAAACGGACAGCGAGACGCTGACTATTAAGGCATACGCTCCAGAGTCCAGCTGTGAATCTTTGCATTGGGATGTCAAGATAGACGAGGAGGGTGATGCATACAACGAGATGACCTATGAGGGTATTGTTTTGCCCGTTGGCCCGCCACCCTATTTGCTCAAGCTCCCGGCCGCCGAAGTGCAATCGGGCCATACGAGCGAATTCGAGCTGATAGACGCCCGCACCACGGTTGAAACATCCTTGCAGCCAGTTAGCATCGCCTCGACCCGAGTTGAAATGAATGTGAAGTTCGTCAATCACCCCACCCCAGACGATCCGGCTCGCTTCGCGATTTCCTGTTGGGATTGGAACGTCTATGCCATGAATCTCGAAGAATTCCGCGACAAGCCCCATTTTAGCGATACCACGAACGGGGTCGACTACGCCCAGAAATTTGTTCCCGAAACGTGGAAGATATTCACACTCACCATCCAGTTCCCGCCGCAGATGGTTTTTGCCACATTGCCTTACTTTGAGATCCACCATCCTCCCGGGGCATCGGAAAAAGGAAAAAATGGCGCTCTCTCACGCTACTATCGGCACTGTTTTAATTACTCTCCTGCTTTGAACCAGGCGCATTTATCGGTCCAGGAGCCGCCCTCGCAACTCTGCTACCGAATTTCCTGGCGGTTGGGCCAGAGTCATACGCCCGTCGCATCGCCACTGACTGGGGTGCAACGACAGCGGCAACGGGCTTTTGCAGATATCCTCTTGCGAATGCGCCGTACTCTGGACACTGACGGAGTAGAGAAAGCGGACGCGCTCAAGCTGCAGGAGGGGGTGAATTCGGTACTTGCTTCGGTAGCAGAACACGTGCAGAAGATGCTGGATGGAGCGGAATTGGACCCCGCGACCCTGGAAATCAGCCTGATGGTGCTCGACCAGGAACACAAGGAAAAGTCGCCCACGAACGACGTTGAATACCCCGTCCTCCGCTTCGTGGCCGGCACACTCCTCCGAGATCCGGCATATCGGGATCTTTTTTTCTTCGTGGGAGATGGCAACGCGGGGCGAGCATGGAAACACCGGATGGCGCGCGTCTACGACCCGGCCGAAAACGATCCCAAGCGGCGCATCTATAAGCCAGCCAACTCCTTTCGCCACCTCTTTCTAGTCAGCGTACCTTTAATCGATCCGGCCTCGAATGGCTTGATTTACGCAATTCTGAACTTAGGCACAAAGTCGGACGATCAGGCGGAGTTGCTTCGGAAATTCGGTACCGCTCCCGGAATCGAGGACCTGACGAGTCATGCTCAGTCTTATGTCTTGAAGCGGTTGAAGGAATTGATTAAACTGATCTAATGGCAGTCAGAATTAGTCGCGAAATTGCCTTCGGCGGAGGAAGCAGGGGTTTCCGCTTCGAAAACCACAACGACCGAGCCGGTGATCGAAAGCAGTACCAAAGAGGCCTTACGCTCGAGAAGGCGCGACTCCGCCCAGGTTCTTTGGCGCAAAGGCTTTTCGATCGTCTCTCCTACCAGAAATATGAGAAGGATGAGGCCGCTTGAAAAACCGCTGCTCGGTTTGAGCCCCCGGCTGGGCCCACCCCCATCGCCAACCGCTAAGCATCCCACCAGCCAAAGTCCCGCGAGACAACCTAATCCCCTATATCGGAGGGCAGTGTCCAATTGGGAACTTCCTCGATGTCCAAGAACGTGGCAGAGTTGTGTGGTCGGACCGTTTGGCGCTAGAATAATCAACTTTATGGCAGTAAGAATCACCCGCAAAATGCCCTTTGGAGCCGGAAGCAAAGGTTTTCGCTTCCGCAATTACGCCGACGCCACCGCCGACGGAGAGCGTTACAGGGAGGGCTGCGCTCTGGAAGAAGCACGCTTTCGTAGGGGCTCCCTGGCAGAAAAGATGTATCAGCGTCTTTCCCGAAGGGACAGCATCGGACCTGATCTGAGCCGAGGATCGCGAAAGAAGTAAAAGAGAAGCAGGGCGGACAGGAGTGTCCGCCCGACACGATTCGGCTAGTCCCTCACCCCATCCATAAACGCCCTTAACTTCCTCGACCTCGACGGATGCCGCAGTTTGCGCAGCGCCTTGGCTTCGATCTGGCGGATGCGTTCGCGGGTTACGGCGAACGACTGGCCGACTTCTTCCAGCGTGTGCTCGCTGCCGTCTTCGAGGCCGAAGCGCATTTTGATTACTTTTTCTTCGCGCGGAGTCAGCGTGCGCAGGACCTGTCCGGTCTGGTCCTTGAGGTTCACGTTGATCACGGCTTCGGCGGGCGAGACTACGGCGCGGTCTTCGATGAAGTCGCCGAGATGCGAATCTTCTTCTTCGCCTATCGGAGTTTCGAGAGAGATCGGTTCCTGCGCGATCTTCAGCACCTTGCGCACTTTCGCCACCGGGATGTCCATGCGCTTGGCGATTTCTTCGCTGGTCGGCTCACGTCCCAGCTCCTGCACCAGCTGCCGCGAGGTGCGGATCAGCTTGTTGATGGTTTCGATCATGTGCACCGGGATGCGAATGGTGCGCGCCTGATCGGCGATGGCGCGGGTGATGGCCTGGCGGATCCACCACGTAGCATAGGTGGAAAACTTGTAGCCGCGGCGGTATTCGAATTTGTCGACGGCTTTCATCAGGCCGATGTTGCCTTCCTGAATTAAGTCGAGGAACTGCAGGCCGCGGTTGGTGTATTTTTTCGCGATCGAAACTACGAGACGGAGGTTGGCCTCGATCAGCTCGCGCTTGGCCTGCTCCGCATCCATGTCTCCCTGGATGATTTCGCGCTGGGTGCGCTTGATCTCCTGGAACAAGAGGCCAGCTTCAACTTCGAGCTTTTCAATCTCGCTTCTTACGGCGCGGGCCTGGCGGCGGTATTCTTTTTTTTGATCTTCGCTGCGCGTGGCGTCGGCTTTGCGCTCGAGGTTCCCAGCCTGCCGGTCGAGCGATCGCATGCTGTCAACGGTTTTGTTGACGCGGTCGATCAGCCGCTTGCGCTCGGCATTGGTGAATCCCAGCTTGCGCACCGCGATGGAAACTCTCACGATGGCGCGGGCGAAGTTGCGGCGGGCGCGACGATGGTCCTTGGGACGCTTCTTCAGCGACACGGCCGCATATTTTTCTTGCACCACGGCGACTTTCTTATACAGTTTGGCCATAGCGTCGATCTTGCCGGTGAATTCGTTCAGCCGGTTCTGCAGAATCTCGTCGGTGATTTCCTCTTCGTCGAAAGTGACGACCTCCTTGATGGAGCGCACACCTTTCTTGAGGTCTTCGCCCATGGCAAGGAGTTCGTGAATCACGATCGGGGAGCGAGAGAGAGCCTTGAGCACCCGGATCTGGCCGCGCTCGATGCGCTTGGCGATTTCCACTTCGCCTTCACGCGTGAGCAGGGGAACCGTGCCCATTTCGCGCAAGTACATGCGGACGGGGTCGTTGGTTTTTTCCAGAGCGCCGGGCGTGAGGTCGAGTTCAACGTCCTCGCCCTCCTCGCCTTCCTCGAACTTCTTATCGAGCGCTGCGGAGGGCAGTTTGGGGCCCTCGAGCACATCGATACCTTGCGTGCCAATCGTCGTGAGCAGGTCGTCCAAGTCTTCGGGACTAACTACATCGTGCGGGATGAGCTCGTTGACCTGGTCATAGGTAAGATAGCCCTTCTCTTTTCCGGCATCGACCAGCTTTTTTATGTCGTCGTACTTGTCTTCAAGAGCCAAGGAGTGTCCTCAAATTCTTCAATTCGCCCGCGTGGAGCGTGTGGTACAGTCTGAAAAGGTGGGAATCTGGGGTAGCGCGGAGTTGTGCACCTAGCACAAACTTATAGAGCTTAGCACATAAGTGCTGACCCGTCTATCACTTGCCTCGCAAATCGTCCCGCTGGCCGCCGCTATCCCTAACTCTCCTAAATACTTAGATGGTTCTGACCGCCGTTTTGTTTCAGGCACTTTTCTTGTTTTCAGGGGGCACGGGTAGCCATCCTCCCTCGCCCACCCCAGGGTCCATGAGCGCGCGCTTAAGGCGCATCGCCTCCGCACCGAGAGCTGTTTTTTGCCGTAGATCAGCGTCTGCGTTCAGCGCCTTCAATTCGAGCTGGACTTGCTCCAACCGTCTACCAAGGTGAATCTTTCGCAGCGCCCGCATTGCACGCTCCAGTAGTTCTGCGGTTAATTCTTCGTCCTCTTTCAACAAAATCGAAGCCAGCAGCCGCCGATCCCCCTCCGATTGGGGCGCATCCATTACATCGGCAATTTCGGCCCTGGCATTGAGTAGAGCCTCGACCAGCGACTCCGTGGTCAGCCCGCGGTGCAGACCTTCACTCTGGAGCACGTACTGCGCCTGGCGTGCGGGATCGAACTCTTCCTCAGCGCCATCGCGAGCGGAAAGATGCTCACCCGGCTGCATCTGCCGCGACGAGGCCAGCGCCCGGATTAGAATGCGCTCGGCGTCGGTCGCTTTCGCCTCGGCAGGAGCCTTCACTGAGGCGGCTGATCTCTCCGCAGCCACATGCCGCAACTCTTGCCGCAACACAGCCGAATCGATTCCCAGCTTCTGGGCGATCTCCTGGCCTAACTCGTCGCGCACGATTCGGCTGGGAACGCGTTGAATGTGCGGCAGCAGGTAATTCACCGCCTTCTGTTTGCCCTCGGCGCTGCGCACGGGGAAGTGACTGCGCGCGCGGTCGATCAGATAGTCGAAATATTTTTGCGAAGATCGCAGCGCCTCACCGTAAGCGTCTTTGCCTTTGCGCCGGATGTAAAGATCGGGATCGAATCCCTGTTCCAGAGTCAGCACTTTGATCTGGAAATCTTCTTCCACTAGCAGGCCCAGCGTGCGCTCCGTGGCCTTGGCTCCAGCGGTGTCGGGATCGAAGTTGACCACAACGTTCTTGCTGAAGCGTCCGAGCAACTTCGCCTGGATCTCGGTGAAGGCCGTGCCCGAGCTGGCGATTACATTGTGAAATCCGGCGGCGTAGACGGAAATGCAATCCATCTGGCCTTCGACCAGAATTGCATAATCCAGCTTACGGATCGCTTCTTTCGCGTGGTCGAGATTGAACAGGACCCGGCCTTTGGAGTAGATGCCGGTCTCCGGGGAATTCAAGTATTTCGGACCAGACTTCTCGTCGACGGCCAGCGTACGCCCCGTGAATGCGATGATTTTTCCGGCGTCGTTGGCGATGGGGAACATCACGCGATTGCGGAATTTGGAGTAGATGGCAGATGCGGGTTTCGGGCTTCGGCTTTCGGGCTTCGGCAGATCTTCCTCTTGTTCAGGGCTGTCTGGCCGAGGCCCGGAGCTCCCTTCGGCTTCGCTCAGGGCAGGCTTCGCCCGAAGCCCCTCCTCCTGCTTCCACGAAAACAGCCCGCTCTCGCGCAACACGTCTTCGCTGAACTCGCCTGCCAGGCGGTCACGCAGCACGAAGCCCGAATCCGGGGCATATCCGATGCGAAAACGCGTGATCGTCTCTTGATCTAACCCGCGCCCTGCGAGATACTCTCGCGCCCGCGCTCCTTCTGGACGTTTCAGGCATTCCTGGAAAAATGCGGCGGCACGCTCTTGAACTTCGACCAACTGCGCTCGCAGCTTGGCATCCCTGGCCTCACCCGGGCTCGAGTACGTAGCCTTGGGCAGCGGAATGCCGAGCTTCTGCGCCACCAGACGGACGGCTTCGGGGAAAGTGACGTTCTCGATTTTCTGCACAAAGCTGAACACGTCTCCCGACACGCCACAGCCGAAGCAGTGATAAAACTGCCGCGTGGCATGCACCGAAAACGACGGCGTCTTCTCCCCGTGAAACGGACACAGCCCGGCATAGTTCGACGCACCAGCCTTCTTCAGCTTGATGTATTCGCCGATGATGCGGACGATGTCCGCCTGGGCCTTCACGATCTCTTTGAAATCTTCCGTGGGCATGGATGGGGTTGGCGACTAGCGGCCCCGAAGGCCGACACTCCCCTTTTGAGATTGTGAGGCTGAGTGCCGCTGATGGGAATATACCGGAAGCGTTTTGCTGTGGAGAACCTGTGGAAAGCAGGAATAAGGTGAGGATTGTTTAGGAAGGGTCGGCCTCGTGTCGGTATTGAGATTTTGCCTTTCGGGCTCAAGCGCTGGGACTTGGTTAGATATGGGATTACCGATCCGCCCGAGGCTCGGGCGTCGTAAGGGTAAAGTCACCATATACCCAGACTCGCACGTCATCGTAAAGACGAGTCAACGCGGGCTTGGTATTGGGCTGCTGACAATAATATCGGCTTGGGCAGGCATCTAAACTAAGCATACTCCATCCCGCAAAGCCCACAAATTTCCCGCGGGCAGCCTGGGGGCTACACCCTCAACTCCACCACCGTAGCCCCGCCGCCGCCCTCGTTCTGCGGAGGCTCGGCCACCGACTCCACGTGGGGATGCTGCTGCAGCGCCTGGCGCAGGGCTTTGCGCAGGATGCCCATGCCACTGCCGTGGACCACACGCACCCGGGGCAGGCCGGCGAGGAAGGCGTGGTCGACAAACTTTTCCACGGCGCGAGTCGCGTCGTCCACGTTAAAGCCGATCACGTTGATTTCAGACGGCGCATTCTGGCCTTCGTTCTCGTTATTCAGCGATACCGAAATTCCCCGTGCCCGCGCCGCCTTCACCGGAGAATCGGCAGGGCGCGCGCTGGAGATTACTGCGGCGATATCGTCACGCGCGATCTTCATTTTCATCGCGCCCATCGCGACTTCGAAGTGATTGTCGTCCAATTTGCGCAGGACGGTGGCCGCGCGACCCGTGGATTTCAACTTCACGCTGTCGCCCTGGGAGACGTATTTTACGATCTGGGGCTCGGCATGGGGATCGCCCTGATCGGCTCCGCTGGCGTGTGCGACCACGGTGGAATCGAACTGCTCGCGAAATTCGCGGCGCATTTTGGCGATGCGCCGCTCGGCGTCTTTTGAGAGTTTCTGCGCGGCCGCCTTGTCCTGAATGGCATTGACCGCCTCGCGGGCGTGGTATTCGAAGTCGCGCAGAACGCTTTCGAGTTTCTTCTCCATCTCGCGGATCTTCGCCTGCTGCTCTTTCTTGCCTTCGGCCGCCAGGTAGGTCTTCTCGCGCTCCAGTTCCAGCTCACGCGCTTTCAGGCGCAGGCGCTCGCTCTCCATCTCGCGCAATCCGGCGTGGAGTTTGTCCAGAAATTCGCCGACATCGCGAGCCTGCGTGCCGAGCCGGGCGCGCGCCGATTCAATGATCGCCGGATTTAATCCCAGCCGCTGCGCGATGTTGATGCCCGCCGACGCTCCCGGCACTCCCATCTTCAACTCGTAAGTCGGTTGCAGGGTGGTTTCGTTGAAACCCACGGATGCGTTGATGACGCCTGCGGTATTCGCGCCATAGACTTTCAACGAGGTGTGATGCGTCGAAATCACCGTCATGCAGCCGATTTGCCCAAAGTGTCCGGCAATCGCGACGGCGAGCGCGGCGCCTTCTTCGGGATCGGTGGCCGAGCCCAGTTCATCGAGCAGCACGAGCGACTGCGCAGTTGCAGTGCGCGAAATGAAATCGATGTTGGTGACGTGGGCGGAGAAAGTCGAAAGATTCTGCTCGATCGATTGATAGTCGCCGATATCGGCGAGCACGGCGTCGAAGACCGGCAACTCGGCGCGGTCGGCGGACACTGGAATTCCCGACTGTGCCATCAACGCCAGGAGACCGACCGTTTTCAGCGTTACCGTTTTACCGCCGGTGTTGGGACCGGTGATGACGAGTTGGCGGCGTGCGCCTTCGAGTTCGACTGTGATCGGGATAACCGTCGCGTTCTTGAGCTTAAGATTTCGCTCTAACAGCGGGTGGCGGGCATTGTGCAAGAACAAGCGAGCTGGGCTCGCGGACGGGCGAATGCGCCCGTCCCCACGTGAGCCTTGCTTGCTTTCGGATGACTCACTCAACTGCACGGCTACGCAGTTGTATTCTTCAGCGAAGCGGGCTTTGGCAAACTGTAACTCCAACTCGCTGAGCACGTCGACCGACGCCAGGATGTTCTCCGCTTCCTCGCCGATGCGCCGCGTGATTTCGAGAAGAATGCGATGAATCTCCGCCTGCTCTTCGTCGAGCAGGCGCACCAGTTCGTTGTTCTGCTCGATGGTTTCCAGCGGCTCCACGAAAACAGTCTGCCCGCTCGAACTCACGCCATGCACCACACCCTGCACGCGGCGCTTCTGCTCAATCTTTATCGGGATGACAAAGCGCTCGCCGCGAATGGTGATGAGCTCGTCCTGTACTGCACCACCTTCGGCCAGACGCCGCAGATATCCGCGAAGCGATTCCTGAATCCCGCGCCGCTGCCGTTCAATTTCGCGGCGAATCCGCGACAGTTCGGGCGAGGCGCCGTCTTCCAGCGTGCCATCGGGTTGGATCTTGTTCCGGAAAGCCCGCAGAAAACTGGTGAAATCGGGTATGGCTTCCGAAAGGATGCGGATTCGCCGCCATTCCGTCCTCATGTTCGCCGGAGGATGAAACGCGATCTCACGCCATTCCGCGGCGCGGTCTACCACGAGTAGGACATCGCGAATCTCGGTGGTTTCCAGCACGGCCCCAGTGATTCGGGACTTGCGCACCAGTTTTGTGACGTCCAGCAAGCCGGAAAACTCGAAGCGCCCACCCACGCGGCGGAACTCCCGCACTTCGGCCGTCAACTCCTGCTGAGCGGCAATCCAGGCGGAATCGGTGGAAGGAGCAAGATCGGCGATCTTTCCGCGGCCCAGGGGCGAGGACGCGTAACCGCGGAGCAATTCGCGGAGAGCGTCGAACTCCAGGACGAGCGCGGAGTTATGGAGGAGCGGTTGGGACATCGAATTTATGTTACAGGATTGGAGAGACTAAAGATGGGCATGACGAGAAGGCGGGACGAGGACGCGAGGCGCAGAGCGCGTCCTATGACCGGGCGGCCGCCAGCGCGCGAGACGCATTCTCGCCGGTGATGGGCAACACGAGCACGAACAAGGCCCCGCCCTCCGCTTTGTTCTGACAGGTGATGAGTCCCTTATGGTCCTGCACCACGCCATACACGGCACTCAGTCCTAATCCCGTGCCTTTGCCGACGGGCTTGGTGGTATAGAAAGGATCGAATACGCGATGGGGCTCTTTGAGACCGGGGCCGTTATCGGAGAACTGAACTACGACCTGATCTCCCTGGCGCTGGGCGCTGACCCGAAGCAAGCCTCCGCCCGCTTGCTCGAGCGCATCCAAAGCGTTTTCGACGATCTGGACGAACGCGTGAAATAGCTGATGGCCGTCGCCCCATACTCGCGGCAGGTTAGCCTCCAGCACGGTTTCGATGTGGATTTTCTGATCGTGCCGTTCCAGTTCCCGCATCTGCACGCTGCGCTGCAGGAGCATGCACAAATCCAGCATCGCCTTCTCGCCGGAACTTTGCTGCGCAAAGCTCAGCAGGCTGGATATCAGCTCGCGAGTCCGCTGGGACTGGTAAACAATCTTGCGCACCAGAGCGTCCTGATCGCCGGTTAAACGCTGATGCGACCACAGCTTCTCCGAATGCTCCATGATCGCGGTGAGCGGATGATCGATCTCATGGGCAGCGCCTGCGATGAGCTGCCCCAAAGAAGCCAATTTTTCCCTCTGCACCAGATGGCTTTGCAATCGTTGCTCATTTTCAAAACTGCGCCGCGAATCTTCCAGCAAATGAATCAACGCCCGGTCCTGCAAATATTGGCGCAAAAACACGAACGCGCCCAGCACCAGCATCGCCGCCAGTACGGTGAACACGCGAAAGACCCGTGCCGCGGCCGGCGAGTCGTCCCATCGGTAAGTCCACAGTCCCAGCACGGGCAAGGAAAGAATCGCCAGCATCACCAGCCGTAACGTCAATGCACCCCACTTGTCCTCGGCCTTAGGCGCGGATGCTTCCGGTTGCCGATCGCGTGCAGTCAGCGCGGTCGCCGCCATCCAACACACCGCGCCCATCAAGGGAACGTCATAAAGACTTCCGGTGTAGTACACGCCTTTTGTGAGCGCCAGGTTCACCGCCTGCGAACCCAACGCATAGACCGCACTTGCCACCATCAGGTTCAGGTACACCATCTTCCACGCGGCGGGCGCCCCACGGGCGGCAATCCCCAGTACGATCACCAGCACGCCACTTTCGACCATGTAGAGTGGACCGAAGTTTCTGTCGTACGCCGTCACATTCACTGACACGTATTGCCATGGGAACACAACGAAGGCATATAGGAACACCCACCAAACCATCAGCAGGAAAAAGTCCAGCGTACCCACGCGGAACTTCGGTTCGCTCTCACTCCGATGGGGACGCAACCCGACCGCCGCGATCATCGGAACCAGATGGAGGAACAGAAAAACATCCATGAACGAGGGATCTGGGAAAGCTGTGCGGCGCACGACCTCGAAATAGACCCAGGCTGCCTCATTGCACGCCCAGAGCATGCACCCTAATCCCATCAACGCCCAAAAGCGCCGGTCGGCGCCCAGACCTGACCTTGCATTGGCCAGCATAGCCATGCCGACCGCGAGCGTCAGCAGAAGATACCCAACGTCGGCAAGCCCGGTCAGAAACGGACCACGCGGTACCGTCAGCGACACTACGGTCATCGCCAGCATAATGCCGCCAGCAAGCGCAAAACAGCGATGTCGTCCAGACAGACTCATCCGCTTCCATTTTATGGATAAAAGCGGCGATTCCCAGATCGCTTTCGGGCTTCCGTAGGTTACTTTCGTCATACCTCCTCGGCTCACGCTATCCGTGGTAAAGCCTACTGAGGGCGCTTGCGTCTCAGCAAGTCCTTCCGGCTCATCACTCCTGCTAGAATCAGCTTGAGTGTGGAGCGGTCAGCCCCTCTTCGGGCTGTTGGTCGCTGCTTTTGACTTTCGATCTGTGTCTCTTGGATTTGCTGCCACGCTTAGAAATCCCTGGTGCCCCATGGCCTTTCCCGTCACCCGTCTACGTCGTCTCCGGCGCACCGACCAGCTTCGTAACCTGGTGCGCGAAACCCGGCTTACTCCCGACGCCTTTGTCTACCCCATGTTCGTTTGCCCCGGCGAGGGCATACGTAAAACAATTCGGTCCATGCCCGGCGTGTTCAACCTCTCGGTGGATGAGGTGGTGAAAGAGGCGCAGGAGGTTTATTCCCTGGGCGTGCCCTCGGTGATTCTTTTCGGTCTTCCCGACAAAAAAGATGACGTTGCCACCGGGGCCTGGGCCGACGACGGCATCGTGCAGCAAGCCGCCCGCGCACTAAAACGTGAAGTCCCCGACCTGATCCTCATGGGCGACGTGTGCCTCTGCGAATATATGTCGCACGGCCACTGCGGCATCGTAAAGCCGGGCACTACGCCGCAATCCCTGGGCGCGGCGGCCAGAGACGCGGTGCAAGCTGCCCGCCAGGGAGCGGTGGCCGTCAGGGATGAAGAGGAGAAGGAAAAGGTCATTGAGGAGCTGGCATCGATCGTGGCCAGCGCGGTTTCCAAGTTTGAAATCGACAATGACGCGAGCCTTGAACTCCTGGCGCGCACTTCGGTGTCGCTCACCCGCGCCGGCATTGACATCATCGCGCCCTCCGACATGATGGACGGCCGCGTCGGCGCCATTCGGCGCGCGCTCGATGAAGCGAGCTTCATCAACACGCCGATCCTTTCCTATGCCGCCAAGTTTGCCTCAGGGTTCTACGGCCCGTTCCGCGAAGCCGCCGACTCCGCGCCGCAATTCGGCGACCGCCGCTCCTATCAAATGGATGGCGCCAACCTGCGCGAAGCCATGCGCGAAATCGAACTCGACATTGAAGAAGGCGCCGACATGATCATGGTCAAGCCGGCGATGCCCTACCTCGACGTAATCGCCGCCGCCCGCGACCGCTTCGACCTGCCGCTGGCCGCGTATCAGGTCTCGGGGGAACACGCCATGATTGAAGCCGCCGCCCAGAACGGGTGGATCGAGCGCGACCGCGTCATGATGGAATCGTTGCAGAGCATCCGGCGCGCCGGCGCCAGCATCATCCTCACCTACTACGCCAAGGACGCGGCTCGGCTGTTGGCGTAGGGCTGATTCTTTTCGTCTCAGTCGATTGCCACGATGGTGAGCCCGGACGATTCAGTTTTGCAGCACCAGTGCCCCCTCTAGATCGACTTTTCGAGCACGCTCCAGCGTCGGTTCCCCGCCGCTAAAAGGGGAGGGACGACTGCCAATCAACGAATTATCTCTCGCGGTGAACGAACGCGTCTGTGATTGGAGTCACACCCCTAAGTCCACGGGATTAGCCCGGGCGGGGCGATAGCTCGGGGCAGTATGCGCTAGAATTGCTCTGTCATGAGCAAACAGCATTACTTCTTCAAGCTGATTCCTCCTCGACCAACGTTTCCGTATGACATCAGCGATGCCGAGAAGCTCATCATGAAGGAGCACGCAAGCTACTTTCGAGAGCAGTTCGCGGCGGGTAGAGTTCTTCTGTTCGGTCCGGTGATGGTCGCTGGCGGCGCGTTCGGGCTTGCAGTGCTTGAAGTCGATGATGAGGCCGAAGCGCGGCAATTCGGGGAGTATGACCCTTCTGTTCGGTCCGGTCTTAACCGATACGAGGTCCACCCCATGCAGCTCGACGGCGCCCAGGCGAAACGAGCCTGAACTCGCAGCGGCCGGCGATGGCTCTTCCAGTTCGTGAGTCCATGCACGGGAAAATCAGGCTCAGCTGGCATGCAAAAGGGCTGAGCCGGAGGCTCAGCCCTGCACACACCCACTGGAATTGGCTAAGGCTTATGTGGCGTGAGATCGCAGGCGTGCTTCACTTCGTCCAGATTCAGACCCGCAGGAGAAAACTCCGCAATCGCGTACCCAGTTCTGGTTCTGACTTCTACATTGAATACCTGGGCTCCGATCGCGCCGCGAACCGTACCTTTGTCCATGGAAAGGACGCGGTCACGCTCCCAATTCCAGCCCTTATGGTCGTGGCTTCCGTCGATCCGGACCATCACTTCCATCTTCGGCTGGCCCCAGAAACCAGGATAGTCGGGGCGTCCCAGCCGGGCGCCGGGGTTGAAGTCGGCGCGCTCGTATTTGCCATTCGTGCATACGAGTTCGACGCGCGGTTTGTAGTCCGGGTCTTCCCGCAGATAGTTGTTCGAAAGCAGCTCAAACCGGGCTTTTTTCGCGCCGGTCATCTTGTCTTCCGAACGGAATTCCATCCATTTGCCGCCGACACTGACGCCATCACCTTCGCCCTGGTAGGGGCTCATGGCACCCTCCTGGGCGCAAGCCGCCACCGCCATCAAGATCAAACTCGCCAAAATGGCGCCCGCACTCAAGGCACACCGATTCTTATTGCGAAACCCGCTCATTGCTTTCAAAGTCCCCTCCCTAACAAGAACATCCTTACATATTGAACCCGGAAATCCTATAAAAGTTGCATGGTTTTACTCTTTTGCCACCCGGCCAGGGAACTCGATGCACAGAGTTCCGGGGATGGGGTTTTATAGCATGCTTCCGCTGATCGGCGGGCTGCCGCCTCGGCGGAGAAGGAGATACCGCGGAAGCCGGAGTTTGGGGCAATGTTCGCAACGCAGGTTCGATGGGGCGACTCATTGGCGACCGGTCCGATGGATACCCCGCTTGGCACTCCCTTAAATGATTACGTTGTTCTGCCGTGAGGTCTTCCCTATGCGGCCAGTTGGTGGTACGCTGCCCGCATAGATGTGGTGAGAAGACAGCTTATGCTGCGATTTCCCATAGGGTGCGAACCTATGTCGCGCGCAACTCGGAACCGAATCGTGCGCCGGATCTTTGACTGGATGGGACTGGCCCTGGCCAGCAGCCTTGTGGCTACGGCGCAGGTTTCGGTTACTACTTACCACTACGATAATTACCGCACCGGCTGGAATCAGAGCGAGACTACACTCACTGTGACTGCGGTACAGAGTTCGTCGTTCGGGGTGCTGGGAAAAGTTGCGTTGGACGATGAGGTCGATACCCAACCGCTGATTGTACCGGGTGTGACCATCACGGCGGGCGGATCCCCAGGAGTCTATACCGTGGTGTATGTGGTCACGGAGAACGACTCCATCTATGCGATCGATAGCACGACCGGCAAAATTCTATTGAAGCCGAATTTCGGGCCGCCGGTGACCGGCCCGCTGGGCTGCGGCGGGACGGCTAACGATGTGGGTATTAATTCGACACCGGTCATCGACCTGACCAGCAACACGTTGTACGTGATGATCTATAACCAGAGCTCGTCCGGGCCTGCGTACTGGCTGCACGCGCTCGATTTGGGCAGCCTGACCGACAAGGTGCCGCCGCAACTGGTGACCGCGTCGCACATGCTCACCAGCGGAACTACTTACACATTCAATGCCAAGTATCAGCGGCAGCGGCCCGCGCTGCTGTTATCGAATGGGAATGTGTATGCGGGCTTCGGCAGCTTCTGCGACTCCGCGCCGGCAAAATCTCGAGGCTGGATTCTGGGCTGGCAGACCGGGACTTTGACTCCGCTGGCCGGCAACCAACTCATGGACGCGCTGGCCACTTCGCCGGACAACTTTTTTCTCTCCTCGATCTGGATGTCGGGGTACGGACTGGCGACCGACGACTCCGGCAACATCCTGTTCGTCACCGCTAATTCGGATCCTTCGGGGACGACCTACGACGGCGTAAACAATATTCAGGAGAGCGTGGTCAAGGTATCTCAGGACCTGACCACGGTGCTCGACTTGTTCACCCCGAGCAACGTTGCGGCGCTGGATCAGGGAGATCTGGATTTCGGGTCGGGCGGGGTGATGGTTCTGCCCGATCAGCTTGGGATAGTCCCGGATCTGGCCGTGGCCGCGGGCAAGCAGGGGACGATGTTTTTCATGAACGAGGACGACCTTGGCGGATTCTCGACGCTTGCGAACAATGTTCTCGGCACTTACAGCATCGGGGATTGCTGGTGCGGGGAGTCTTATTATGTCGATCCGATGTATGGCCCGGCGGTGGTCGGCAGCGGCGGAAAAGCAGTCACACTGTGGGAAGTGGGGACCTCGTCTTCTCCGCCGACGCTGAGCAGCGTCAGCAGTTCCGCGGCCCTCGAAACCACTGGGTCGGGCTTTTTCACCAGCGTTTCTTCCAACGGCAGCACTTCCAACCCCATCATCTGGGCGGTCTCGCGGCCCACCGTCAATCAGACCAACATCCTGCTCTACGCCTTTGCCCCCGATCTTGGAGGCACAACCCTGCAGCAAATCTTTAAGGGAACTGCTGGCGTTTGGCCTCTTCGCGGCAACAACAGCAATCTGGTTCCAGTCGTAGCCAATGGCGAGGTATTCGTGGCTTCGTACAAGGAACTCGTGATCCTGGGATTGCGCAAGGGCAAGGGGGCTAAGGATTAGTCGGCTGGGCGCGGTACTCAGGGGATTGCCAGCCTGTGAAATTCTGCCGATAAAATAGCTTTGGCGGGGAGCGGGGAGGGGTGCGCTCGGGTTGAGATTCTTCTGGTTTGCCATGCTTTGTGGGTATCCCCCCCACCCCTCGCCGTGATTGGAATCATTGAGTTAGCGGGAAATTCCTTCCAAATCCGAAGGTCTAAAGAACTTAGATAGCAAAATACCTGAAACAAAGGAGTTAGGGGCGGACTTTGCTGTCGCCGCCGATTGCGATCTCTACTGCCTTTGCTGGGGCAATGATGAACGAGTCGGAAGTGGAGCGCAAGGTTAGATGTCACATCAGGGCTGTGGATTTCCACGAGGGGCGCTGGCAGGTGATCGGACGACGACGCGCACCTATGTGGGCCAGTCCCCAGCCGCCCACTTCTCGCAAAAGACGCGAGAAATTGGGCACCCCACAGTTTATTTTCGATGGGATACTTTATCGAAGTGGAGCCTAGACGTGGGCCACCCGCCGACCCCCTGCAGCTTGGCCTGACTATTGCAACTTATGAACCGTTATGGTGATGTGTCTTTTGAAGCCCGCTGCCCGTAATGGTGCATTAAACGGTTCGGTGTACATATCGTAGCTAGGTCTTTGGCCGGAGAGGTCAATATTGAATCCCCAAGACGACATCCCTCGTGGCATGGGGGCACACTTTCCACCCGACAATTCATCGCACATAGGACCAGTGCAGGAAAGGTTAAACTCATGCGGCGATGTGGGAGTAGTAGTGACGTTAGCATTCCCGAGCTGATCGACCTGCCCATACAGGAGACCGGAGTAAGAGGGGCTTCCAGTGCAGCCGTACAGTTCAGGGAATGTCACATTGAATTTCAGTGCTCCATCGATCGTTCCCTTGACTAGCCCATTGGTAATGGAAAAATGTACGGTTCCGGAATCGCTATACGTCGTTGGTCCTGACAGGCCTTGCGGCTGCGCGTGATCGTCCATTAGTTCCGAGGGAGCGCTGCCGATAACCTGAAATGTCCCAGACCATGTGCCAGAGCAGTACGGTGCCATCGACCGAATCTCGGCAAGAAGCTGTGCCAGGCTCTGGGATAAATCTGCCTGCTCTGCACCGAGGGGATCTCCAGCGAGGGGAGTGACGAGGGGCAAGAAAGGCAGTTCTTCAGTAGCAGCACTCTTGAGCCAGGCGACGAGTTGTTGAAATGAAGAGACTGTGAGTTGATCATCGATGTTCCTATCGACGCTACTGAGAACGGAGTCTGCGCTCGTCTGATCCAAAGCAGGGTTGAAGCGTGGAAAAAGCGGCTTTATGTCCAAAAGGGGCAAGTTGTACACGCAGTACCGATAGCTCAAAATCTGCTCGACCAATGCTCGGTCAGCGCTCCCAAGAGCCCATATTTTGAAGTCCCTAACACCCGAAGATGCGAGATCACTTACGATCTCGGCGATCTGCAATGCCTCGGCCTCCAATCCCACGCTCTTCAACAACGCCACTACCTGCTCAACAGCCTCGCTCCCCTCAGAGATGTCTGTAGCGACCGACGCCCCTTCCTCACCTTGGCCCTCCCCACTTCCTGTATCTGGCTCCTGCGTGCCGTAGCTGCCCGCGTCATCGTCCTCTCGCGTCGCGTACGCAGCCAGGCGCAGGCGCGGCCCAGCCGTTTGGCCGTTGGGAACCGCAGATCCTCCCGCCATCCCGCGAATCTGCCGGACAGCGCTCGGAGAAAGGGAACTGTAGGGCACAAAGTAGCTCAAGGTATGCTTGTTGGTATTGGGGTCACCAGTGATCTTCAGGGCATAAACCTTCGCGCCAGCTCCGCCCAGTTTCGATTCCTTTGCTGTTGGCTTGTAGAACTGGTTCGGATTTACCGTGATAGTGATTTCGGCGGTCGCCTTGGTTGGAAAGAGAAAAGAATAGCGAAACTTGTTCTTCTCAGGTCCTTGAGCCTCTTGAGTAATCCTGCTCTGAGCAAAATACCGCTCTGCGATTGAGGGGGTCTTTGCCGTCGGGGGCTTCGCAACTTGCGCTTTCGTTCGAACCGAAAAAGTCAATCCGGAAACCCATAGAGCGCACAAGAACCAGTGGAAATGGCGAGGAACAAGCATACGATCCTCAATTTGCTAACGGGAATTTTGCAGCGCCGGGCCGGATCTCCTAACCTGCGTCGCCATCATTCTACACATCTCCGGGATGGCTCGCGTTTGTGCTGTCCACAGGTAGGAAACTCGGGCATACAGCACCGATGTGGGGGCTGGCTGGCCCAGCCTTGTTCCTATCCCATCCGCGGTGACCCGCTTTTCTACTGCGTAATCTTGAGATCGATGTAGACCTGGGAGCGGTCGTCGAACTGGCTTACCGACTTGGTGTCGCTCTTGCCTTTGTCATGCTGGGCGTAGACTTCGTAGTCGACCGTGGCGGATAGGGCGGGGAAACGATAGGTGCCGTCCTGGCCGACGATGTAGCTCTTGACGGCGTGGGTGCGCGTGTTGGTCAGGTAGACGATGGCGCCGACGACTGGATTGTCCTGCTGGTCGAGCACTTTGCCGAAGAGCAGGCGGCCCTGGGACTTTTCTTTGTCGCCGGCGTGGGCTGGTACCGACAGGACGAGAAGCAGGGCGCAGGCGATGACAAGGACGTTGGTGATCGGCGGTCTGGCAGTCGTTGATCTGGCAGGCTTTGCTCTGGCGGTCACGCGGGGCGTTCCTCTTCGGCTGCTGAGTTTCACTTGTCTTCCCAAGTGAGGTGCAAGCCGATATCCACGCGTTCATCATACTCCACGTGGACAGGAACCTCCTCGACCAGATGCAGGCGGTGTCCGTCGGTGGTCTTGACGCCCTTGAGATCGGCTCCCACAATGTAGTCGTTCTTGCCGGCGGCGATGCGCTGGGCGAATTCGCCGGCATGGTCGGAATAGAGCTCCCACTTGGGCCGTTTATCGGGCACGCGGCGGATATTCACCTTCACGCCATAGACGGCGTGATTGTCGGGACCCCAGACGGTGCCGAAGATGAGCGCATAGGGATCCGTGGGTTTGAGGTTCTTGGATGTGGGCGCGGCATCGACAAGCGGCAAGACACGCGAGTTCAAGGCGGAGAAGCCGAGCACCAGCAACAGGCAAGGAAAAAAGGGCTGGGCGGCGAAGCGAATACGGCGAGCTTTAGGCGTCGTCACCGTCTTCGGTCTCCACTTCCTCTTCCTCTTCGACGTAGCCTTCTTCGACCGCCTTGAGTTCAAGCGGGCTGGTGGTGACTACTTCAAAGTCAGTGCCACACTCGGGGCAAGAGACGATCTCGCCCTCGTCAACCTCTTCTTCCTCGACATCGAGATTCGTTTCGCATTCGGGACAAAGAACCATGATTCCTCCGGCTGGGCCCATTCGATACCTTTGTTAGATACCACTGATAATATTTAGATTCTTCCCCGCTGGAGGTCAAGGGGCGGGGGCTGTAGAGGGTGAAATTTTTCATCCGGCGGTAATGTGCCGCCGTATTGACATTTCTTACACAGGAGGAGACATGATTTCTACTCACAAGAACAGACCGTGGCTTGGGGCTATTTCGCTGATGCTGGCGCTCGGTGCGGGAGCGCTGGCGCAAGGCGCTCCTGAACCCATGCCCGTGGATAACCGCGTAGCGGCTGCTCTGCAGCAGGTTTCGGCGGAACGGATTCGAGCGAATATCGAGAAGCTGGTGAGCTTTGGGACGCGGCTGACGATCTCCGCGCAGGACCCAGATTCGATCAAGGCGGGACATGGAGTTGGAGCGGCGCGGGAATGGATTAAGTCGGAGTTCGAGCGCTATTCCAAGGATTGCGGCGGCTGCCTGGAGGTGAAGACCGACAGCTTTACCGAACCGGCGGCCGATCGAATTCCTCAGCCCACCGTGATCACCAATGTTTATGCGGTTTTGAAAGGCACGGACGCGGAGAATGCAAAGCGCATTGTGCTGGTGACGGGGCACTACGATTCGCGACCCAGCGACACTCTCGACGTGAAGGCCGATGCTCCGGGGGCGAACGACGACGGCAGCGGAACGGCCGTGAGCCTGGAATGCGCGCGGGTGCTGAGCAAGCTGAAATTTCCGGCGACGATTATTTTTCTCACGGTCGCGGGCGAAGAGCAGGGGCTGAACGGAAGCCAGCATTTCGCGAAGATGGCGAAGGAACAGGGCTGGGACCTGGAGGCCGTGCTCAACAATGACATTGTCGGCGGAGACAAAAGCAAGGAGCAGGATCATTCGGTCGTGCGAGTGTTTTCCGAGGGCTTGCCGGCCGCGGCCACGGAGCAGGAGATTCGCCGGATTCGCGGGTTGGGCGGGGAGAATGATTCCGGATCGCGGCAACTGGCGCGCTATATCGCCGAAGTGGGGCGGGCTTACGATCCGGGCGTGAAGCCGCAGCTGGTTTTCCGGCTGGACCGGTATCTGCGCGGCGGGGACCATTATTCATTCAACCAGCAGGGCTTTGCCGCGGTGCGCTTTACCGAGTTTCGCGAGGACTTTCATCATCAACATCAGAACGTGCGCACAGAAAACGGCATCGAATACGGTGACCTGACGAAGTTTGTGGACTTCGACTATGTAGCGCACGTGGCCCGGCTGAATGCGGCGACACTGGCGGCGCTGGCAGCGGCGCCGGCGCCTCCGGCCAATGTGCATCTGCTGGCGAAGGACCTGGAGAATGACTCAACCTTGAAGTGGGAGGCGGCGCCGGGAGGGCTGGCGACGGGATATGAAGTTCTGTGGCGGGCAACGACCAGTCCGGAATGGGAGTACGTCCTAAAGATTGGCAACGCCACTCGTTGGACGCTGAACCTTTCCAAGGACAATGTCATCTTTGCAGTAAGGGCAATGGACGCGCAGGGGCACCGGAGCCTGCCGGTGGTGCCCTTGCCGGAACGCTGAGTTGGGTATCTACTGCTAAGAGGAGCGTGTGACTTGCGCGGTCGTGAAATGACATTGAGCTTCCCGCCCTTCACTCGGGCGGTGATCTGGCTGCTGGGGATCAATACGGCAGTGTTCCTGGCGCTGTCGGCCTTCGGTTCGGCGCCGGTGAGGGATTGGGTGGAGCTGTATCTGGGGCTTGTCCCCAGCATGACAGTGTTCCACTTCGCGATCTGGCAGGTTGTCACCTACAGCTTTATTCACTTCACGTTCTGGCATTGGTTTGGAAACATGCTGGGGATTTGGATGTTTGGCGCAGCCTTCGAAAGCTCGTGGGGAACGCGCCGTTTCCTGGAATTATTCTTCGTGGGCGTGGTGGGAGCTGCGCTCACCACGATAGTTTTTTCCTTCACCCACATTCTCACGACTCCGAACACGGTCACGATCGGCGCTTCCGGCGGCGTCTTTGCCGTTCTCATGGCTTTCGGCCTGGTTTTTGGCGAGAACGAAATCATGATGATTCCGTTCCCTTTCCTGATCAAGGCGAAGTATTTCGTGCTCATCCTGATTGTGGTGACGGTGGCATTTGCCATCGGCGACCGGGGAGGGGTTGCGTACCTGGCTCATCTCGGCGGCTTGCTCTTCGGCTATCTTTACGTGAAGTTCGCGCCGGGTCGAGGTCTGTCGGGGCGGTTCTCGCTCTCGGAGTGGTGGTACGGATTGAATAATTCCTATTATCGATGGAAACGGCGGAAGGCGGCGAAGAAGTTCGAAGTTTATATGCGCAAACACGACCGTGACGTGCACTTCGACGAACACGGCAACTACATTCCGCCGGACGACGATCCGCGCAAGGGCAACGGCGGGTCGAAATCTGGGTGGGTGAACTAGATTCATCGGCCACGGATGAACCTCTTGCGAAGATTCTTCGTGGACCCTGAAACCTCCGCAATCCAGCCTTTCTGGCGGGGACAGCTTTTTCTATTCGATCAGCCGCCGGCACCAACGTTTTCTCCAACTCAAGGCCTCAAGCTCTTGTTGGTCTTTCTCTTCATGGAAGGAATTGCGCGCCGCAGTCTCGACGCTGGCGCGCGGTGGGTGAGCCTCGCTGGGCGTGAGTGGTGGCCGCTGCTGCAGATGAGCCTCTGGACCGCGTTGGCCTGCTGGCTCGTAATCGCTTTTGCTGGGGTGCGCCTGTCTGAGCTAGGTCTGTATTCGTGGCTACGCTGGTCAAAAACGGAGAAATTCTGTTTCCTGCAGATCGTGCCGATCACGATCGGCGTGTTCTCCTTCGCTCAGTCCGCGAGCCTGAAGCTACTGTGGACGCGGCCTCACTTGGGCGAGATTGGTTTGTTCATCTTTGTACCGAAGATGATTTGGGGGATGTATCAAGAGTTGCTTTATCGCGGCATACTGCAAACCGAACTGGTTCGCCGCTGGGGAACTGTCCCAGGGATATTCGCCGGCAATCTGATATTCACGTTTGGGCCGCTGCACTTCTACCACTTCCGGGCAGCAGCGAAGAATCCATCCCACCTATGGATATTTGCGGCGATCTTCGCGATTGGCTTGCTCTTTGCAATCATCTTCAAGCGCTCCGTCAATCTGTGGATTGTCGGGACCATGCACGGCCTCGGGGACTGGTTCATCGATGGGTTAGCCCAAGTTTCACGAATGGTACGCTGACCTAAGGAATAAACTCTTCAAACCGCAAAAAACGCCTGGAATTCCGCAAGTACTTTTTCTGTCAGTTCTCCCCGCTTGGCTTTGCCTTTGAATCCTAAGTCGTGGCCCACGCCTTCGACCATCAGAAGCTTGGTTTTCGCGGGAATTAGCTTTAACGACTGTTCGATTTCCGCGATCGAGCCGAAGGGATCGCGCGTGCCTTGGACGAAGAGAGCAGGCGTGCGCAGATGGAAAAAATGCTGGGTGCGAAGCTGGTCGGGTTTGCGTGGCGGATGCAGCGGATAGGAAAGCAGGAGTAAGCCGGCGGCTGGTCCCGCTTCTGCCGGCGCTTCTTCCGAAACAAGCTCGGCGCACAGTATGCTCGATTGCCGTCCGCCATAGGAATGTCCGCCAAGGTAGTGGCGGCCGGTGGCCAGATTTTTGAGGGCCGCGAGGGCATTCTTCAGGCCGGCGCGGTCGCGCTTGGCGTCGCCCGGTCCGGGCGGACCGTAGGGGCGATCCTGGCGATACGGCAGATCGCATCGCAAGACGATGAATCCGGCGTTCGCAAAAGTCTCGGCCAAGGCGACCAGCAGAGGAGCCTGGCAATTCGATCCGGCGCCGTGCGTCAGAACAAGGCCGCTGCCGTTGGAATTGGCGGGGCGATGCAGGAGTCCGCGCACGAACGGGTCCACAGAAACATCGGTAAAAACCTGAGGGCTGGATTCGGCAGTCATGCTTGTAGGCCGATCTCTTCCAGCCTCTCGTAGACTTTTAGAATTTCAATCTCATTTCCCAGGCGGGCCCAGCAGCGAAGCAAGTCGGGGTCTTCCAGAGCGGTGCGGCGGGCCTGCTCGGAGTTCCAGTAGCGAAGCAGCATGTAATGGGAATCGCCGCTGCGGTAAAGGAGGTCGCGGCCATAACCCTTGCTGGAGACGATTGCATTTAGTTCGCGGATCGTCGCCAGCGAAGCGGCGTCCATGCCGGGCAGAGCCTTCCAGATCGCCACAGAGAGATATTCCTGCGACATACTCCAGCGATTATAGCTTCTGACGCGGGGCAGTGCGCTTGAGAGTGGAGTGCGCGGCAGCGCCAGCTTCTTCCTGCGTGACCGTGTGCAAGCGCATGAAGTTGGTGGAACCGGAAGACTGGCGCGTACCGGCGACCACTCCCAGCACATCGCCGGGCTTGAGCAATCGGCGGGTCAGCAAGTCTTTTTCGGCGACACGAACCATGTCCTCGGCCGAGAGCGCCGGGGCGCACTTCATGGGATGCGCACCCCAATAGAGGTTGGTGCGCTGGGCTACGGTAGCGTTGGGAGTAAAGGCGAAGATGGCCGCCTGGGGACGATATTTCGAAATCATGCGGGCGGTGTTGCCGGTCTCGGTGAAAACCGCGATTGCGCCCATGGGCAAGTCCTCCGCCGCGTGCGCGATCGATTCGCAGATGGTCTCGGCCACGGAGAGGCCGCGATGCTCGCGGCGGCGGCGGGAGTGGGTAAAGGCTCCCATGTTGCTCTCGGCCTCGATCACGATGCGCGCCATCATGGCTACGGCCTCGCGAGGGTAGCGGCCACTAGCGGTTTCCGCCGAAAGCATGACCGAGTCGGAGCCATCGAAGATGGCGTTGGCCACGTCGCTGGCTTCGGCGCGCGTGGGACGCGGATTCTCGATCATCGACTCGAGCATCTGCGTGGCTGTGATCACCGGCTTACGCCACTCGGCGGCGCGGCGGATCACGTGCTTCTGAATGACCGGAACTTTTTCCGGCGCCATCTCCACGCCCAGATCGCCGCGAGCCACCATTACGCCGTCGGAGGCTTCCAGTATTTCTTCGAGATGGTCGATGGCCTGCGGCTTCTCCAGTTTGGCGATTAAAGGAGTGTCGCCGCCGTAGCCCACCACGATTTGCCGGACCATGTTCACGTCGGCGGCAGAGCGGACAAAGGAAAGCGCAACCGCGTCTACGCCGTGCTTGAGGCCAAACTCGAGATCTTTGCGGTCTTTTTCGGTCAGAGCAGGAATCGACAGAGCGGTACCAGGCAGGTTGATGCCTTGATGCTCGCCCAGAGTGCCACCATTCAGGACGTCGCAGACTACGTCTTTGCCACGGACAGTGCGCACTCGCAGTTCGATGAGGCCATCGCGCAAGAGAATGCGCGCTCCAACGCCAACTTCGCGGGCGAGATCAGGGAAGGTGGTGGAAATACGAGTGGGCGTGCCGGCAATATCACGCGGAGTAATGATCACGGCTGAGCCGCTCTTCAGAAGAATCGGCTCGCGGCCTTCCAGCCGTCCCGTGCGGATCTTGGGGCCTTGCAGATCCTGCAGGACGCAAATGGTGCGGTCTTCCTTTTCCGCGGCGCGGCGCAGACGTTCGATGTTGCGGGCGTGATCCTCATGCGTGCCGTGAGAAAAATTCAGGCGGGCAACATCCATGCCGAGACGAAGCAGGTCGCGCATCGCGGCCTCAGAGTGGCAGGCTGGACCGATGGTGCAGATGATCTTGGCGCGGCGCGCGCCGGGAATTCCGACGGGTGCGAGGGATAAAGGGGAACTCTCCGCGCTGGGGGAGCTCTCTGCGGCGAGTTCTGGCTTGCGTGGTTTCATCGGTTCCAGGCTGGGATTCTGCTCAATTCAAGCTCGTTCAAATCAAAGAAGCCTATTGTAATTGTTGGAGAGCTCTTAATCCGCGCGAACTTCAGCGAACAATGCAATGGCTTTCATTTGAATTTCCTTCACCCATAGAAGATCGGCACATTCCCGCTTTTCTGCAGTGCCCTTATTCTTTTGGCTTGCTTACACTTTCGCGTGATTGATGGCGGTCAGTTCTTTTCCCAGCATGGCGCGAGGGAAGATCATGGCGTTGAATTCCGCGCCCACGAGGATAACGAGGGAAACCATGTACATCCAAACCAGCAGGGCGATAGCGGCGCCGAGCGAACCGTAAATTATGCTGTAATCGGCATAGTGCTGCAGGTAGAAGCCAAACAGCAGCGTCGACGAGAACCACATGGCGGTAGCGAGCGTTGCTCCCGGGATTACGCTGTGCCAGGGCTGCGTTCGCGGGACGGCGTGGTGATAGATGAGCGCGATTACCGCAATGCTGGTAAGGGTGGCGATCAGCCAGCGCAGGCAGGTCCACATCAGCAGGATGTAGGGGCTGAATTCGCGCGCGGTGTAGAACAGAATGTCGGTTTCGATCTTGCTGCCGAAAGCTACCAGGAGGGTGGAAAAGGTCATGGGGACAAGAGCGAAAACGACCAGCAAGAATGAAATCATCCGTTCCTGCACCAGGCCCCAGATCTTCGGCAGTTCGTAACAGCGGCGGAAGCCTTCCATCCAGGAGATCATCACGCCGGAGGCGGTCCACAAGGTCAGCAGAGATGTCGTGATGAGGAGGCTCACCGGGCGTTGCGTCGCGCTTCGCAGAAAACTCATTGCCGTGTTGCTTCCCGCCGGCAAAATACGGGATAGAGCATAGGAGACTTCCCGCAGGTACGGTGCGCCCTTGCGGGAAGTGGCCAGCACGGATCCCACGACCAGGAGAGCGGGGAAGAAAGTAAGAATCGAGGAATAGGCGGAAGCTTTGGCGATAGAAAAGGCGTCGTGCTGGAAAGCACGCCACAGAGCCAGCCGCAGAAGGCGCAGGAAACGAAGCATCGCTGGTCCTAGCTTAGGGCCGGGAGGGGCGGGACGCAAACAGGGAAGTGGAGCAGGTTCCTCAATCGGCAATCGTTGTGGGTTTGCGTGCATGGATAAAGAGTTACTGTCATCTTGAGCGGAGTTGCCTTTCGCGAAGCGAAGGGCAACGGAGTCGAAAGATACCTTGGGTCCTCACCGGCGCTTACCCAGACCTTTCGCCACTGCACCTGAACTGGTCAGCTGCGTCGTGAGAACTCCCGTACAGGCTCAGCCAAGTATGTGCGGGTAGGGATCCTTCGACTATGCAGGTGCTTCGCTTTCGCGAACCACCTGCTCCGCTCAGGATGACAAAGAGCGGAGATACGCATACTCCGACAAAGAATTACGGGGGCGAATCGATCCGCCCCCGGTATGTCTCTGTTTGGCTTACTCCGCCGCCAGTTCCTCGGTTTCGCCCTCGTGGCGCATCATCTCGAGAGCGCGCTCGGCCTCTTCGTAAGCTGCCGAAACTTCCGCCTGTACCTTGGCTGCGGCCTCTTCCATTTCTGGCGAGAGGCGCACGTTGCGGTAGTACTCCATGCCGGTGCCGGCAGGGATGAGGCGGCCGACGATGACGTTCTCCTTGAGGCCGCGCAGGTGATCGACCGCGCCCTGAATCGAGGCTTCGGTAAGCACGCGTGTGGTCTCCTGGAAGGACGCCGCCGAGATGAACGAATCGGTCGAGAGCGAAGCTTTGGTGATGCCGAGGAGCAGCGGGCGTCCGGTAGCCGGCTTGCCGCCTTCCTTGATCACGCGCTCGTTCTCTTCGCGGAAGCGGAACTTATCCAGTTGCTGCTCCAGCAGGAAGGTAGTGTCGCCCACGTCCTCGACCTTCACCCAGCGCATCATCTGGCGGACAATCACTTCGATGTGCTTGTCCGAGATGTTGACGCCCTGCAAGCGGTAGACTTCCTGGATTTCGTTCACCAGGTAAGACTGCAGCTCTTTTTCGCCGAGCACGGCCAGGATGTCGTGCGGGTTGAGCGGGCCGTCCATGAGCGGTTCGCCCGCCTTGACGCGTTCACCTTCCTGCACGTTGATGTGAACGCCGCGCGGCACCGAATATTCTTTTTCCGTGCCGTTGTCGGCCTGGACATACAGTTTGCGCTGGCCCTTGGAGACTTCGCCGAACTTTACCGTGCCATCGATCTCGCTGATGACGGCGGTTTCATGCGGCTTGCGGGCTTCGAACAACTCGACCACACGCGGCAGACCACCGGTGATGTCTTTGGTTTTGGTGGTTTCGCGAGGGATCTTGGCCAGCACGTCGCCGGGGAAAACCGTGTCGCCGTCCTGCACCATCAAGTGAGCGCGGGAAGGCATGAGGTAGCGCTTGCTGCTCTTGCCTTTGACCACGATCGCGGGCTGGCGCTTCTCGTCGGGCGAATCGGCCACGACGTGCCGCGACAATCCGGTAACCTCGTCCACTTCTTCGTGCAGCGTGACGCCCTCCTGCAAGTCCTTGAACTGCGCCGCGCCGCCGATTTCGGTGAGGATGGCGAAAGTGTAAGGATCCCACTCGACCATCACTTTGCCTTGCTGCACTGCGTCGCCGTCGTTGACCTTGAGCTTGGCGCCGTAAATCACGGAGTAGCGCTCGCGCTCGCGGTTCTTCTCGTCCACGATTGCGATCGAGCCCTGGCGGTTCATCACCACCAAGTCTCCGGATTTCGATTTAACCGTCTGCAAGCCGACGAAGCGCACGGTGCCGTTGTTCTTGGCATCGAGCCGCGATTGCTCGGAAACTCGCGACGCGGTGCCGCCGATGTGGAAGGTACGCATGGTAAGCTGCGTTCCCGGCTCGCCGATCGACTGCGCGGCGATCACACCGGTGGCTTCGCCCAGTTCGACCAGGCGGCCTGAAGCCAGGTTACGGCCGTAGCACATGACGCAGACGCCGCGTTTCGATTCGCAAGTGAGCACCGAGCGGATTTTTACCCGCTCGATTCCAGCGGCCTGAATCGATCCGGCCAACTCTTCGGTGATCTCGTTGTTGATGTCGACGATCACATTGCCGTCGTAGTCTTTGATTTTTTCGAGCGAGACGCGGCCCACAATGCGGTCGCGCAAAGGCTCGATAATTTCGCCGGCTTCGACGATACCCTGGACGTAAATACCGTCCACGGTGCCGCAATCGTATTCGCTGATGATGACGTCCTGCGCCACATCGACGAGGCGGCGCGTGAGGTAACCGGAATCGGCCGTCTTGAGCGCGGTATCGGCCAATCCCTTGCGGGCGCCGTGCGTCGAGACGAAGTATTCCAGCACCGTCAACCCTTCACGAAAGTTGGCCGTGATTGGCGATTCGATGATTTCGCCGGAAGGCTTGGCCATCAGTCCGCGCATGCCGGAGAGCTGGCGAATCTGCTGTTTCGATCCGCGAGCGCCGGAATCGGCCATGACGTAAATCGGATTAATGAAGCCTTCCTTGTCGCGCCGCTGCATCTGGCCAAACATCTCGTCGGCAACTTTTTCCGTGATCGCCGACCAGATTTCGATGACCTTGTTGTAGCGTTCGCCGTTGGTGATGGCGCCGTCGAGATATTGCTGTTGCACGGCAACCACCTGCTTCTCGGCGTCCTTCACCAGGGTCTTCTTGCTGTCAGGGATGACCATGTCGTCGATGCCGATGGAAAGGCCGGCCTTCGTGGCGTACTTGAAGCCGAACTCCTTCACTTCGTCGAGCATCTTGACCGTGGTCTCAAGTCCGAAGCGAAGATAGCCGTAGTTCACCAGCGCGCCGATGCCCTTTTTCTTGAGCAGGCCGTTAATGTAGGGCATGCCCTCGGGTAGGTGATCGTTCAAGATGGCGCGGCCCACGGTGGTGTTGATGAAGGCCCGCTCCACGTGAACTGGTTCGGTGTGGATGATGTCCTGATCGTCGTAGGCGGTGGTCAGGTCAATCAGCTCGCCGGTATAGCGCAGGCGGATGGGAGAAAGCGTTTCCACCGCTCCCGTTTCGAGCGCCAGCAGAACTTCTTCGATGTTGGCGAACACACGGCCTTCACCCTTCGCGCCCGGTTTGCCTTTGGTGAGGTAATAAAGACCGAGCACCATGTCTTGCGTGGGAACGGTAATCGGCTGGCCGGACGCGGGCGAGAGAATATTGTGCGAGGCCAGCATCAGCACGCTGGCTTCCACCTGGGCTTCCGGAGACAGCGGAATGTGCACCGCCATCTGGTCGCCGTCGAAATCGGCGTTGAACGCCGTGCAGACCAGCGGGTGAATGCGGATGGCCTTGCCTTCCACCAGCACCGGCTCGAACGCCTGGATGCCGAGGCGGTGCAGGGTTGGAGCGCGGTTCAGCAGCACCGGGTGGTCCTTGATGACCTCTTCCAGGATGTCCCAAACGATGGGCTCCTGCTGCTCCACCATTTCCTTGGCTTGCTTGATGGTGGTGACGTTGCCGGTCTGCTCCAGCCGGTGATAGATGAAGGGCTTGAACAATTCGAGCGCCATCTTTTTGGGCAGTCCACACTGGTGCAGCTTGAGTTCGGGACCGACCACGATGACGGAACGTCCAGAATAATCCACGCGTTTGCCGAGCAGGTTCTGGCGGAAGCGGCCCTGCTTGCCTTTGAGCGTGTCGGAGAGAGACTTCAGCGGACGGTTGTTAGCGCCACGCAAAACGCGGCCACGGCGGCCGTTGTCGAACAACGCGTCGACGGCTTCCTGCAGCATGCGTTTTTCGTTGCGCACGATCACTTCGGGAGCGTGCAGGTCCATCAGCTTCTTCAACCGGTTGTTGCGGTTGATGACGCGGCGGTAAAGATCGTTCAGATCAGAAGTGGCGAAGCGGCCGCCATCGAGTGGAACCAGCGGACGCAGCTCCGGCGGAATCACTGGGATGACATCGAGGATCATCCAGCTGGGCTTGTTGCCGCTGCGGCGAAAAGCTTCGACTACTTTCAGGCGCTTGGTGTACTTGAGACGCTTCTGCAGCGAGCTCTCGTTCTTCATCTTCTCGCGCAGTTCAATGGACAAGCCATCGGTGTCGATGCGCTTGAGCAGCTCCTTGATCGCCTCAGCGCCCATCATGGCCTTGAAGCCCGCGGGGCGGTATTGCTGGTCGAGTTCGCGGAACTTGGCCTCGTCCTTGATGACCTCGCGCTCTTTGACTGGAGCGTCGCCGGGCTCGACGACTACGTAGGCCTCGAAATAAAGAACGGACTCGAGGTCGCGCAGCGAAATATCGAGCAGATGGCCGATGCGGCTGGGCAGGCCCTTGAAGAACCAGACGTGCGAGCAAGGCGAAGCCAGCTCGATGTGTCCCAGGCGTTCGCGGCGGACTTTGGAGAGCGTGACTTCGACGCCGCACTTGTCGCAGATCACGCCGCGGTGCTTCATGCGCTTGTACTTGCCGCAGAGGCACTCCCAGTCGGTTACCGGGCCAAAGATGCGGGCGCAGAACAGGCCGTCCCGCTCCGGCTTGAAGGTGCGGTAGTTGATGGTCTCCGGCTTGGTAACTTCCCCGTGAGACCAGCTCCGGATTTTTTCCGGAGACGCCAGACTGATGCGGATGGCATCGAAATCCGCAATCGTGTTTTGCATTTCGAACGGGCTCGAACGAAACAAGGTGGTCCTCCGCTTCCTGCTCTCTACAGCAGTACCCAGTACTCAGTACCGATGATTGTGTTCCGCGATGACCGAGAGCTGTTATCTCGCGGGACTGTTTCTTAAACTCGTTAAACCTAACTCTTCGCGGTTCGTAGATCTGATTCGTGTCGAACCCCGTTCCCGTCGATCCGCAGAACCCATCGAGAACCACGACACTGAAGCCAATCCGGTGAGCGCTCCACCGTGCCAGTAGCGATCAGATCGTCGCGTTGGCCGTCTTCCATATCTTCATCAAAGGCAGTGACCTGCATCCCCTCAACGAGTTTCACTTCTTCCCCTTGCTCGTCGACCGCGGTGTCCTTGTGCGACAAGCACAGCACCTCGCTAAACAAGCCGTTGAAGTCGGCCTTCAATTTCAGCATCAATCCTCACCCCGCAAGCCACCAGTCACCCCGGTCGGCAACTGGGTACTTGGTACTGGGTACTGCTTTAATCTGCTGCCGCGCTGGCCGTGGGCTTTTTCTCCCCGGTCTTGATCAGCTCCACGTCGAGGCAGAGCGATTGCAATTCGCGGATCAGCACGTTAAACGATTCCGGCACGCCCGGCTCCATGGCAGCTTCGCCCTTGACGATGGCCTCGTAAATCTTAGTGCGGCCGTATACGTCGTCGGACTTCGCCGTCAGCAGCTCCTGCAAGATGAACGCCGCGCCGTAAGCTTCGAGCGCCCAGACTTCCATTTCTCCGAAGCGCTGGCCGCCGAACTGCGCCTTGCCGCCCAGCGGTTGCTGGGTAATCAGCGAGTACGGCCCGATGGAGCGAGCGTGGATCTTGTCGTCCACCAGGTGCGACAGCTTCAGCATGTAGATGTAGCCGACGCAGACCGGCTGCTCGAACTGGTCGCCGGTCATGCCGTCGTGCAAAGTGGTCTTGCCCGATGTGGGCAAGCCTGCATGCTCGAGCAGCGCCTTGATCTCGCCTTCTTTCGCGCCGTCGAAAACCGGCGAGCCCATAAAGACTCCCCGCGCCAGCGTGGGCGCAAGCGCTTCCAGTTCTTCGTCGCCCATCTCGCCGATGGTGTCGGCCAGCTTCGAGTCCTTGAACAAGGCCTTCAACTCGCGCCGGATGGCTTCCGTGCGGGTGTTCTCCTTGAGCAGGTTGGCGATCTTCTCGCCCAGAGCATAGCCCGCCCATCCCAGATGGGTTTCGAGAATCTGCCCCACATTCATACGGCTGGGTACGCCGAGAGGATTGAGTACGATCTCCACTGGCGTTCCGTCTTCGAGGTAGGGCATGTCCTCTTCCGGCAGAATGCGGGCGATGACGCCCTTGTTGCCGTGGCGGCCGGCCATCTTGTCGCCCACGCTCAGCTTGCGCTTCATGGCGATGTAGACCTTGACCAGCTTGATCACGCCCGGCGGCAGTTCGTCACCTTTGGTGAGTTTTTCTTTCTTCTCGTTGACGATCTTTTTCAGAACGTCGATCTGACGCGAGGTCATTTCCTCGATCTCGTCGATTTGCTCATTCACCCGCGGATCCTTGTCGGCATACTTAATGCGCTTCAGGTTGCGGGTGGAGATGCGCTCAATCGCGTCGCGGTCAAGAATGTTGCCCTTGGTCAGCAAACGCTTGTTGGTGCGCTCGTCGTGCAAGTCGGCCTGCACTTCCTTGCCACCGAGAATGTTTTCCAGACGCTTGAGCCGCTCGTCGGTAAGAATGCGGATTTCGTCGGAAAGATTCTTCTCCAGCTTTCCGATTTGCGTCGCTTCAATCGACTTCGCGCGTTCGTCTTTTTCCTGGCCCTTGCGGGAGAAGATTTTTACGTCGACGATGACGCCTTCGATGCCCGGCGGGCAGTAGAGCGAAGCGTCGCGCACGTCGCCGGCCTTCTCGCCGAAGATTGCGCGCAGCAGTTTTTCTTCCGGCGTGAGCTGGGTTTCACCCTTGGGCGTAACTTTGCCCACCAAAATGTCGCCCTGCTTGATGCTGGCGCCGATGCGGATCACGCCCGCTTCGTCCAGATTGCGAAGCATGGACTCGCTGACGTTGGGAATGTCGCGCGTGACTTCTTCCGGACCGAGCTTGGTGTCGCGCGCCTCGATCTCGTATTCCTCGATGTGCAGTGAAGTGTAGTAATCGTCCTTCACCATCTTCTCGGAAACGAGAATCGCGTCTTCAAAGTTGTAGCCGCGCCAGGGCATGAAGGCCACCAGCACGTTGCGGCCCAGAGCGAGCTCTCCGTGATCCGTGCAAGGACCGTCGGCGATGACCTCGCCCTTCAGCACGCGCTGACCTTTTTTCACCACCGGCTTCTGATTGATGCAGGTGTTCTGGTTGGAGCGTTTGAACTTGGTGAGCTGGTAGATGTCGCTGCCCACCTCACGCGAAAGCTGCGTGGGATGGTGCTCGCCTTCAACGCGCACGATAATGCGGTCGGAGTCGACGGAATCGATAATGCCGTTGCGCCGGGCCAGAACCACTGCGCCGGAATCGCGCGCGGTGACGCCTTCCATTCCAGTGCCGACGATCGGCGCTTGCGCGCGAAGCAAAGGCACGGACTGGCGTTGCATGTTTGCGCCCATCAGCGCGCGATTGGCGTCATCGTGCTCGAGGAAGGGCACGAGCGAAGCGGCGACCGAGACGAGCTGTTTCGGGCTAACGTCGACGTAATCGACTTCCTCGCGGCTCACCAGCACGAAGTTGCCGGCTTTGCGGGCGTTGACCAGTTCGGCAACGATACGGCCTTTATCGTCAAGCTCCACATTGGCCTGTGCGATGGTGTGCCGGTCTTCCTCCCACGCGGAAAGATAGAACGAGAACGGCTCGATCTGCGCCGGCTTCTTGCGCTTCTCCTTCAATTCGGCGTTGATCTTTTCGATCTCATGCTTTTCCATGTGATCGCCGACTTTGTAGTCGCTGTCGCCGGTGTTGACCACGCTGACGTAATCGATCACGCGGCCGCCCTTGATCTTGCGGTAGGGCGACTCGATGAAGCCGTAGTCGTTGATGCGGGCGTAGCAGCTCAGCGACGAGATCAATCCGATGTTCGGACCTTCCGGCGTCTCGATCGGGCAGATACGGCCGTAGTGCGTGGGGTGCACGTCGCGCACTTCGAATCCGGCGCGTTCGCGCGAGAGACCGCCCGGCCCAAGCGCCGAGAGACGCCGCTTGTGCGTGATCTCGGAGAGCGGGTTGGTCTGATCCATGAACTGCGAGAGCTGCGACGATCCGAAAAATTCGCGGATCGCAGCCATCACCGGTTTGGCGTTGACCAGATCGTGCGGCATCGCGGTGGACATTTCCTGGTACACGCTCATCTTTTCCTTGATAGCGCGTTCCATGCGGACCAGGCCGATGCGGAACTGGTTCTCCATCAGCTCGCCGACCGCGCGCACGCGGCGATTGCCGAGGTGATCGATGTCATCGACCGAGCCGATGCTCTTGCGCAACTTCAGCAGGTACCCGATGGTGGCGTAGAAATCGTCGGGATCGAGAGTGCGCTTGTCGAGACTGGTGGCATCCTGATTCTCGAACAATTTGATGTTGAACTTGAGCCGGCCCACCTTCGAGAAGTCGTACTTGCGCGGGTCGAAGAACATGCCGTGGAACAAGGCCGTAGCCGTATCCAGTGTCGGCGGATCGCCGGGACGCAGCTTGCGGTAGATTTCGATCAGCGCTTCCTGCGGCGTCTTCACGGAATCGCGTTTCAGCGTCTGGCTGATCACGGTGCCCACGTCGTCGCGCTCGGGGAAGAACAGGCTCATCTCGACCACGCCGGAGTCGAGAATCTTCGAAACTTTGTCGGCATTCAATTCGGTGTTGGCTTCGAGCAACACTTCGCCGGTCGTCGTGTCAACCACGTCGGCGGCGGCCCAAGCGCCCTCGAGATCGGTAACATCCACTTCAATCTCTGCGATTTTCGCTTTCTGGATTTCCTTGAGGATCTGCGCGTTCAGCTTGCGGCCGGAGTGCGCGATTTCATCCCCCGATTTGTTCTTGATGCTGTGCGCCAGCTTCATGCCCAGCAGGTTGGTGGCTTTTTCGCTGGTGGGGTCGAGCGTCCAGTAGAGCTTCTTGTCTTTGATCGCAATGCGATCGACGGTGTAGAACGAGCGCAGAATGTCTTCGCCGGAGCGCAGGCCGAGGGCGCGCAGGAAGATGGTTCCCAGGAATTTGCGCTTGCGGTCGATGCGGACGTAAAGCACATTCTTCTGGTCGTATTCAAACTCAACCCATGAGCCGCGGTAGGGAATGATCTTGCCGAGGAAGTAGGTGCGGTTGTTGGCGGTCTCGAAGAACACGCCCGGCGAGCGGTGCAACTGGCTGACGATCACGCGCTCGGTCCCATTGATGATGAACGTTCCGTTCTGCGTCATCAAAGGAACGTCGCCGAAGAACACTTCCTGCTCTTTAATATCGCGGATGGAGCGGTTGCCGGTTTCGGCGTCCTTGTCGAAGATGGTGAGGCGCATCGTGACCTTGAGCGGCGCAGAGTAGGTCATGCCGCGCTCCTCGCACTCGGCCACGTCGTATTTCAACTGCAGGCCGACCGGGTCGCCGCACTTATTGCAGAAGTCCGGCGTATTGGCGTTGTAGGTGCCGCACTTCTGGCAAAGGACATCGCCGGGATGGAACGGATCGGTGATGACGGTGTTGCCACAGTTCTTACACGTGGTACGGAGGTGATGCAGTCCCTTGAGGTGGCCGCACTTGCACTCCCAGTTACCAATGGCGTAATCCACAAACTCAAGTTGTGATACGTTGCGGAAGTCGGTTATCGGGAAGACGGACTGGAACACCGCCTGCAATCCGCCGTCTTCGCGCTCACTGGGCAGCTTGTCCATCTGCAGAAAGCGGTCGTAGGAACGCTTTTGAACCTCGATCAGGTTCGGGATCTGGATGGTTGCTGGAATCTTGGAAAAGTCAAAACGTTTACGGAAGGCATTATTCTTCATCGTCAAGAACTCCCATGTCAGGCGCAGCCGTGCGCTGCGATTACCCGCGGAATGTGGGGCGCCCATCGCGCCGCGCTGCTTAAGACGTTGTTGCGAACCTGTTTATGCCGGAAAACACGACGGGGCGCCCGCAGGGACAAGATATCCCGCAGACGCCGTGCAAGGCGTTTCGCCAATCTTGATTTGTATCTTTCGCGCCAGTTTCCTTCGGCCGTTTCCGTTCCGCCTGCCCACGGAACAGTGCCCAAGCTTCCCTGCGGGTCTCGCCCGCGATTGAGTGAGGCCAGGGGAAGCGGTGTTACTATAGATGCTAACACCACCGCCCCGGCTTCACAACCTAGAACGTAAATATTTTCTTGACTTGCACCGGTTGAAGTGCATCTGCCCGGGATAAAGCACCCTGGGAAGAGATCCCTCGCAAAGAACGCTCGGGATGACCGCAGCGGGCTCCCGCTTCGCCAGCCGTCACGCAAACCGTGCGTGCCGACTGGCTACGCTCACGCCCGCTAAACGCGGTCACTTCACTTCGACAACGGCGCCAGCCTCGGTAAACTTCTTCTTGATGGTCTCGGCTTCGTCCTTGGAAACGCCTTCCTTGATGTTCTTGGGCGCTCCATCCACCAGTTCCTTGGCTTCCTTCAGGCCCAGGCTGGTAACTTCGCGGACGGCCTTGATCACGTTGATCTTGTTGGCGCCGACTTCCTTGAGGACGACGGTGAACTCCGTCTTCTCTTCGGCCGGAGCCGCACCGGCTGCTGCCGCACCGCCGCCAGCCACGGCCACGGGGGCCGCCGCTGCCGCGGAGACTCCGAGCCGCGCTTCCAGTTTCTTCACCAGCTGTGCCGCATCCAGCAGCGACAAAGCTACGATTGAATCTTCCAACTGTTGCAGGTCTGCCATGTTCAGTTCTCCACTCTTCGAGTTATGAATTTGTTGATTTCGTCATCCGTGGGTCGGGTTTCCAGTGCGGCAGGCTCATCTCCAGGCGCCAGACAACTCCCGGATCAAAACCGCGCAACCCCTGACTTGCAGATAACCAAATCTCTTCGGACGGCTCTCGCCGTCCCGAAACTGTAGCGCCGGCGTCCCTTCGACTCCGCTCAGTGCAAGCTCCGCCGACTCTTAAGCCTGGGCTTCAGCCTGCGCTTCAGCAGGAGCCTCGCCCGCGAACTTGCCCTTCTCCACACCCTGGCCAATCACCACCGCCATGTCGCGGCCCACGGCGTTCATTACCGTCACCAGTCGTTGCGCCGGAGAATTGATCAGGAACAACAGCTTGGAGTAGAGCTCTTCCTTCGACGGCATGCTGGCCAGCGCTTCGATCTCTTTGATCGAGATCACGCGGCCCTCGACCACGCCCACTTTGAAGGTGAACTCCGGCGTGTCCTTGGCGTACTTGGTGAGCGCCTTGGCCAGGGCCACGGGATCGCCCGTGGTGTAGGCGATCGAGGTCACGCCCGTCAGGTTTTTCAGACCTTCCTCGATCTTGGTGCCCTTGACCGCGAGCTCGGCCAGCGTGTTTTTCACGACTTGATACTTCGCGCCCGCGCCGCGCAGAGCCTTGCGCAGTTCATAGTCCTGGGCCACGGTCATCTTGCTGTAGGTGGCCACGACCGCATTGGAGACATTCTTCAGGTCCGCACTCAGCTTCTCGACCTGTTCCTTCTTTCTTGCTCTGGTAACTGGCATTATCGAATCCTCTATTTTCTTTGTAGCGCCGCCCCTTCAGCCTGCACTTCAAAGGCAGGCCAGGCGGCCAAGTTGCCGGCCAGAGGCCGGCGCTACTATGCTTTCGCTGCAGTCTCAATCGGCGCCGTATCCAGCAAAATCCCTGGCCCCATGGTCGAGCTCAGCGTGCAGCCTTTGATGTACTTGCCCTTCGCGACAGACGGCTTGGCCTTGATCACGCTGGTAATCAGCACGGTCGCATTTTCGATCAGCTTATCGGGCGTGAACGAAATCTTTCCAACTGGCACGTGCACCAGCGCCGTCTTGTCGGTGCGGAATTCGACTTTTCCGGCCTTCACTTCCTGCACCGCCTTGGCCACGTCGACGGTAACCGTGCCCGTCTTCGGATTCGGCATCAGACCTTTGGGACCAAGAATCTTGCCCAACCGCCCGACGGACTTCATCACGTCGGGAGTGGCGATGAGCGCGTCGAAGTCGGTCCAGTTTTCCTTCGTGATCTTCTCGACCATCTCTTCGCCGCCAAAGAAGTCAGCGCCCGCGGCTTCGGCTTCCCTGATCTTATCGCCCGACGCGATTACCAGAACCTTCTTCGACTTGCCCAAACCGTGCGGCAAAACGACGGTGCCGCGGACCATCTGGTCAGCGTGCTTGGGATCGACTCCCAGGCGCAACGTGATCTCGACGGTTTCGTCAAACTTCGCAAATTTGACTTTCTGCAGCAGCGGAACCGCATCCTGCAGCGTATAGGGGCGCTTTTCGACTGACGCGTGCGCCTTGGCGATATTCTTTCCTTCTTTTTTCATTTTTCTTTCCTCGTCTCCCACCGCTCATCGATGCTTCGACAAGCCGTGGTGATTTCGACTTCGAACTTTGTAGCGCCGCCCCTTCAGCTTGCACTTCAGGGCAGGCTCGGCGGCTCCTGGGCCGGCCAGAGGCCGGCGCTACCCAACCACTTCGATTCCCATCGACCGCGCCGTGCCGCGGATGCTCTTGATCGCCGTGTCGACCGAGGCCGCATTCAGATCTGGCATCTTCTGCTTCGCGATGTCTTCGACCTGTTTCAATGTCACCTTGCCGACTTTGTCTTTGTTGGGCGTGCCCGATCCCTTGGCAATGCCAGCGGCGCGCTTCAGCAAAATCGAAGCTGGCGGAGTCTTGGTGATAAACGTGAAGGAGCGGTCGCTGTAGACCGACACCACCACCGGAATGATGAGCCCTTCCATTTCCTTCTGATTCGTCCGGGCGTTGAACTGCTTGCAGAACTCCATGATGTTGATCTGCGCCTGGCCGAGCGCCGGGCCCACCGGAGGAGCCGGGGTCGCCTTGCCCGCCGCGATCTGCAACTTTACGAAACCTGTAACTTTCTTTGCCACTTCTTTGGCTCCTAGCTTCTAGCTCCTGGCTTCTAGCCAAGGCTCCTGAGAATTACCGATTGCCAACGCCCACATCACAGTAGGCACGAGCTTCTTTTGAACCTGATCCACCGCGAGCCCGAAGCCTTCGATTGTGTGACTTCCGAGTAGCTCGATTTCTCCATCTTCGGTCAGCACGACGTTCTCGAGTGCTGTTCGCCCTTCGGCGGCGACCTGAACCGCCGCAAGCTCCCGCTCGATCACTCGTCCGTCAGGCATCCGAAACAGCATTTTCCGGCCGGCTCTAACGTCTAGCCGTTCAAGCCTCGATCGGGAAATCCGGCTAAACACCTCAGCCGCATCAACCACCACGCCGAACTCTTCAAACTTCTCTGGACGCTCACAATTCCAAACTCCCAGCTTCACAATGAATGTGGCCATGAAACATGTTCCGCGTTGCGCCGTCTTCAATTACCAAATTACGAAATTACCCAATTACTAAATTTCCTACGCCACCTTCTCCACCTGGTTGAATTCCAACTCCACCGGGGTCGAGCGGCCAAAAATCGTAACCATCACCTTCAACGTTTCGCGGTCTTCGTTCACTTCGTCCACAATTCCCTGGAAAGTCGCGAACGGACCTTCCGAAATGCGCACGGTCTCGTTCTTCTCGAACTTAACCTTAAGCTTGGGCTTCTCGCGGCTGTCGGCCACTTTGTAGACAATGTGCTGAACTTCCTCGTCGGAAAGCGGCGTGGGCTGTTGCCCCGTACCCACAAACCCAGTGACCCGCGGGGTGGATTTCACCACGTGCCACACGTGATCGTCCATGTCCATTTCCACCAGCACGTAGCCGGGATAGAACATGCGTTCCGACGTATACTTCTTGCCACCGCGCACTTCGGTGACCGACTCGGTGGGGATCAGCACTTTGCCGATCTTTTCCTGCAGCCCGAAGGCCTGCACGCGCGATTCCAGCGACTCCTTCACTTTGCGCTCAAACCCCGAATAGGAGTGAATGATGTACCACTTCATGTTCGGGTTGCGGGGCGGCTCGCCGGTTGCAGCAACGCCATCCGCACTGGCTGGTTGTTCTGCGGCAGCTTCGTTTTTTTCTTCGTCCTGCATGATCAAGTTAAACTCCGATTGCCGCGCTTTCTGGCCTTACTTGAAATAGTTGTACAAGGCACCGACGCCTTTGGTGATCACTCCGTCGATGATCCAAAAATACACCCCGAAAATTGCCACCGTAATCACAACCACTGCGGTAGTTGCGCGTACTTCCTTCCACGACGGCGCCGTAACTTTGCGCATCTCGGTGCGCACGTCGTTGTAAAACGTTCTTACCCGCTCCGGCCAGGACTTGATCTGGTCTCCGAAATTCCCACCGGCGGCTGCGATTGAGTTTGCCATCTTCTTCGTTTCCACTCCCATACTATTCCTGTCCTGACTCTTTCCGGCATCCTTCCAAAACTCTGGCAGGGGCGGAGGGATTCGAACCCCCAAGTTCGGTTTTGGAGACCGACAGTTTAACCGTTGAGCTTACGCCCCTGAATCCATCGGGTGATTGAGCCATCGGGTGATCGGGTGATTTTCAAATCGCCCGATGACCCGATCATCAGATCGCCCAATCTACTTCACTTCCTTATGCGGAGTATGCTTGCGGCAACGGTTACAGAACTTTTTGAACTCCAGCCGTTCCGTCGTCGTCTTCCGGTTCTTGGTGGTCGAATAATTCCGCTCTTTGCAATCGCCGCACTGCAACGTAACAATTTCTCGGGGCATCGCTCACTCCTGAAAATTCAATGAAGAAGTAAGAATTCAGAATGCAGAGGTTTTCACGTCCGTCTGTTTTTACTTCTGCATTCTTATTTCTAACTTCTGCCTTGCCTTACTGCACAATCTCCGCAATCGTTCCCGCGCCCACCGTGTGTCCGCCTTCGCGGATGGCGAAGCGCAAGCCCTTCTCCATCGCCACCGGCGTGATCAGCTCGATCACCAGGCTCACGTTGTCGCCCG
>Ga0302324_100000229_pt1 | contig 148545 bp, 134 predicted proteins | sample Palsa_T0_1_FD_201949 | JGI IMG/M metagenome (GOLD analysis project Ga0302324, IMG submission 201949) | Peat permafrost microbial communities from Stordalen Mire near Abisko, Sweden - Palsa_T0_1 | ecosystem: Environmental > Terrestrial > Soil > Palsa > Peat permafrost | place: Sweden: Abisko...
GATCGATGTAGCCGATTTTGCTGGTTTAGAACTCGAAGCGGGCATGTGGATTGGACGATCCGGTACATTTGAAGCTTTCACTCTCATTCTCAGCCGGGCCGGGAATGCTGTACAACATCCTCGATGGTAATCAGCCTCTACTCTATCGGCAGGCATCCGGCATGGAAAGTGTCGAAAGTGATTGCCCCGTTGCCTGCCGATGGCATCCAAGATCACACTTGGGGCACCGAGGTTTTTGCATCGCAAGGTGCCTTAAGTGAATCAATTACATGCTGTTACGACAAGAGGAGAAAGGTCGTCCCAAAGGTTTCTCTGTGAAGGCTTTCTTTAAAGGCGAAGGCTTTCTTTATAATGGGACTTTTCACGAGAGGAAATGCCCCGTTCCTTGCACGATTCACACCGCTGCTTTCTTGCCTTCGCGCTGACACTCCTGTTCTCTGTGGCAGGTGTGGCTCAGAGTCCCACACCCACGCCCACTCCCTCCATCTCTTTGCCCGGATCGCAAAGCCCCTACACCGGCAGCGAACCGGAGGGCAAAGCCACTTCGGAAGTCTTGCAGCTAAGTCTTCAGGACGCCATTGATCGCGGACTCCGCAATAATCTCGGCCTGCTACTCTCCGGCGATCAGACCATCATGGCGCGCGGCGAAAGATGGAAACAACTCAGCAACCTCCTGCCCAACCTCTCGGGTCGAGTGCAGGAAAACGTTGAGACCGAGAGCCTCGCAGCGCTTGGCTTCCAAAAGCTTTTTCCACTGCTCATCCCCAAAGGCAGCATCCCGGCGGCCATCCCGCCGGTTACTCCCTCATTCAATTACTTCGACGCGCGCGCCACCGTCACTCAGTCTGTCTTCAACTTCAGCGACCTTGAGAAGGAACGCGCCGCTACCGAAAGCCTGAAGTCCGCTCAATACACTTTCAAAGACGCACGCGAGTTGGTAGTGCTCGCCGTAGGTAATGCCTACCTGCTGGCAATCGCCAGCGCCGCCCGCATCGAAACCACAGAAGCTCAGGTCACGAACTCCCAAGCCCTCTACGGCAAAGCCAAAGACCAGCTAAAGGCCGGACTCACCCCAGCCATCGATGCTTTGCGCTCGCAAGTGGAATTGCAGACTCGCCAGCAACAGCTCATCGCCGCGCGCAATGATTTTGCCAAACAGAAGTTGTCGCTGGCCCGCGTGATCGGTTTGCCGCCGGGACAGGAATTTATCCTGAGCGATAAATCCCCGTATCAGGCTCTCACCGCGTTGCCCATCGACGCTTACCTGCAGCGCGCCTACACCACGCGCTCCGACTATCAGGCAGCGCAAGCGCAAGTTCGTGCAGCCGAGCTTACGCGCCGGTCCGCGACCGCCGAACATTATCCATCTCTCGACGTCAACGCAAACTACGGCGACATCGGTGTCACTCCCGCCCACTCGAACGGCACCTGGCAAGTGAACGGCGGCGTTACGATTCCCATCTTTGCCGGAGGAAAAACTCACAGCGATGTCCTCGAAGCTGAAGCACAACTAAGGCAGGCGCGCTCCCAACTCGCCGATCTGCGCGGCCGCATCGACTATGAAGTTCGTGCCTCATTGCTCGATTTAAGTTCTGCTGCCGACCAGGTTGAAGTAGCACGCAGTAATGTTGAACTCGCGGAGCAGACCCTTACTCAGTCCGAAGATCGCTTCTCCGCCGGCGTTGCCGACAATTTGGAAGTCGTTCAAGCGCAGGAGTCCGTCGCCAGCGCGCATGAAAACTACATTCAGGCTCTCTACGCGCACAATCTTGCAAAGATCGAAATCGCGCGCGCCATCGGCGACGCTGAACAGGGAGTCAAACGAGTTTTGAAAGGCGAAGAACACTAACTCAAATTTATGGAAGAGACGACGCAAACCCAGAATGGCGCTCCGCCTGAAACCGAAAGCCGTACCAAGCCGCTGCCCGCTACCGAACGCGACTTCCACGCGACGCGTCCGTCGCGCACCTCCAGTCCCGGCTTCCGTATTGCAGTCGTCATCGGCGTCGTGGTGCTGCTCGTCGTCGGGATTTTTGTCTATCGCTACGTCACCAGCTACGAATCTACTGACGATGCCCAGGTTGATGGCCACGTCAATTCCATCAGCGCCCGCATCTCAGGCCACGTTGTGAAGCTGAATGTTCTCGACAACCAGTATGTTGAGGCAGGAACGGTGTTAGTAGAAATCGATCCAGCCGATTATGAGGTCGCATACGAGCGCGCCAAAGCCGATTTCGAAGACGCACAAGCTGCCGCCGCAGCAGCCGGAGTAAATGTTCCCATCACCACCGTCAACACCGACAGCCAAGTTTCATCGGCGGAGGCCGATGTTGCCAGCGCGCGATCCGGAATCGCAGCCGCCAAAAAACAATTCGACGCAGCCAACGCTCAGCGCGATCAGGCCGAAGCCAACAACGTCAAAGCGCAGAACGACCTGGGCCGCTACAAGCAACTCGTGGATAAGCAGGAAATTTCGCTGCAACAATACGATCAGGCCGTAGCCTCTTCCAAAGCCAGCGCCGCTGCCGTCGACGCTGCCCGCGCCCAAGCCGACGCCGCACAGTCGCAAGTGAATCAAGCTCAGGATAAACTTCTGCAGGCCGAAGCCAACTGGCGCAACGCCCAGAACGGCCCCAAACAAGTTCAGATCGAGCGCTCTAAAGCCGTGTCAGCCCTGGCCGCAGCACAACTCAAGAAGGCCGACCTTGATCAGGCCGCATTGAATCTGCAATACACAAAAATCGTCGCTCCAGTCGCAGGCGTGGTCAGCGATCGCACGGTTGAGGTCGGCCAAAATGCTGCTTCCGGCCAGGAACTCATGAAGATCATTCCTCTCGATGATGTCTGGATCACCGCCGACTACAAAGAGACCCAGCTTCGCGAGATGAAAATCGGCCAGCCAGTCACCATCGAAGTCGATGCCAACGGAAAAAGCTACAAAGGCAAAGTCGACAGCATTGCCGGAGCCAGCGGCGCACGCTTCAGCCTGTTGCCTCCCGAAAATGCGACCGGCAATTATGTGAAAGTAGTGCAGCGCATTCCCGTCAAAATCGTTCTCGATCCCGGCGAAAACAACGATCATTATCTTCGTCCCGGAATGTCCGTCGATCCCAAGGTCTGGATCAGGCGATGAGCGCAGGCTCGACCACTTATAACGCCAATGCCGACACTTGGCGTCCGGCGGTAAATCCCTGGATCATCGCCATCACGGTCACGCTCGCGACTTTCATGGAGGTGCTCGACACTTCCATCGCAAACGTTGCTCTGCCGCACATCGCCGGCAGCCTTTCCGCCGGGCAAGATGAGAGCACGTGGGTTCTCACTTCCTATCTCGTTTCCAACGCCATTGTGCTGCCTCTGAGCGGCTGGCTCTCGTCGATTGTCGGCCGCAAGAATTTCTACATGGGCTGCGTAGCGCTGTTCACCATCAGTTCTTTTCTCTGCGGACTCGCGCCGAATCTGACTGTTCTAATCATCTGCCGAGTCCTGCAAGGCGCCGGCGGAGGCGGTCTCCAGCCCAGCGAACAAGCCATCCTCGCCGACACTTTCGAACCCGCCAAGCGCGGCATGGCCTTCGCCGTTTATGGAATCGCCGTGGTCAGCGCTCCCGCCATCGGCCCAACCCTCGGCGGCTGGATCACCGACAACTTCACATGGCGCTGGATTTTCTTCATCAACATTCCCGTCGGAATCATTTCCTTGCTTCTCACCTCTCGTCTCATTCAAGACCCGCCATATCTCAAGCGCCGCAAACTCAGCGAAACCAAAATCGATTACGTCGGCCTTGGCTTCGTCGCCCTCGGCCTTGGAGCTTTGCAGATTGTCCTCGACAAAGGTCAGCGCGATGACTGGTTGGAATCGCACTTCATTGTGATCCTCTCTGTAATAGCCGCGGCTGCTCTGATCTTCGTGATCTTCTGGGAGTGGAGGCACAAAGATCCCATCATCGATCTGCACTTGTTCAAAGATCGCACCTTCGCCGTCTCTAATCTGCTGATGTTCATGCTGGGCTTCGCCTTGCTCGGCAGCACGCTGCTGCTGCCTCTCTTCATGCAGACTCTGCTCGGCTACACTGCCGAGCAATCCGGCCTCGCGCTGATGCCCGGCGGATTCACCATCATGCTCTTTCTTCCTCTGGTCGGTTTCCTGCTCTCGCGCTACAGCCCGCGCTGGCTCCTCGTCTTCGGCCTGGTTGTGCTTTCGGCATCTTTATTTCACATGGCTGGCTTCGACCTGGATATGGATTTCCGCACCGCGGTCATGGCGCGCGTGTTTCAGGCCGTTGGAATGGCGTTCCTGTTCGTTCCCATCAACACGGCCGCGTACGCTTTCCTCCCGCGAGACAAAAACAACGCCGCATCCGGGCTGATGAACCTGGCGCGCAACATAGGCGGCAGCGTCGGAATCTCGCTGGCCACGACGTTGCTCGATCGCCGCAGCCAGGTTCATCTCAACGATCTGTCTCACAACCTAAGCGCCTCAAACCCAGCATTCCAGTCGACGCTACAAGGCGCTACTCATGCCATGCGAGCCCATGGTTCAAGTGCGACATTCGCCACTAAGCAGGCCTACGCTCTGATCGAAGGCACCCTGCAAAGGCAAGCCACCATGCTGGCCTATCTCGATGACTTCCGCCTCCTCGGCATAGCCATACTTGCAATGGTTCCGCTGGTTTTCCTCATGAAAAAAGGCAAACCAGGCGGCGGAATCGCGGTACACTAATGCGCGGTAGTAGGCCGGTAGCGCCGTCCGTAGCGCCGGCATCCTGCCGGCTGTCCCGAGGGCGTCTCGCCCTCGGCGCAGCGCGCAAGACGAAGGTTTGCTATTGTTTAGCGGAGTGATGTTAGCAGTCCAATAACAGGTGCGACAAAACAGAATGTTCCGCCTAATCAGCATCGAGCGAGAGTACGGCTGCGGCTGCGGCGCAATCGCCGCTGAACTAGCCCAACGTCTGAAATGGAAGCTCTGGGACCAACTTCTCACCGAAGAGATTGCCCGCCTCGCCAACGTCGACTGCTCCGCGGTCATGCGCTGCGACGAGCGCATGGATAGCAGTTTCTACCGCCTCGCAAAGACTTTCTGGCGCGGCAGTTATGAAAGTAACTCCTCTCTCGGCAATCAGGCGTTCGACGCTGACTGCATGGTTTCGTTGATGGAGCAGATCGCACCCAGAATCGCTCAGGAGGGCAACGCCATAGTAGTCGGCCGCGGCGCGCCTTACTTCCTGCGCGAGCAGCCCGACGCGTTCCACGTCTTCCTCTACGCGCCGCGCGCCGAAAAACTGCGTCGCCTTTTGCAAGAAGGCTACAGCCAATCTGAATCCGAAGAACTCGTCGACACCGTCGATCGCCAGCGCGTCGCCTTCGTCAAACACTACTTCGACGCCGACTGGCCCACCCGCTCCCTCTACCACGTAATGATCAACACGGCCGTAGGGAATGAATCGGTAATCCAGACAATTCTCAACACCATGCACCTGGTCGAAGGCCGCCCAAAAGCCACGGCGTACGAACCTCCCAAAGTCTCCACCTCGATCTAACTCGTAGCGCCAGGGGAACACCAAGAAGAGGCAGTAGCGCCGGCGTCCCGCCGGCTGTCCAGCGGGCGTCCTCGCCCGCGGCGCCGGGGAGTACGATCCCCGTCCTGATTTCGGAAAGACGCGCCCCTGCACTCTGAGAAAACCTTGCGATCAAACTGGACCTTTCCCTACAATCGTGAAGTGCTAACTGAAGAAGACAAACGGTGGATTAGCGCACGGTTGGAGAAGGTGGAAACTAATCTCCTCACGGAGTTTCACAGGTGGGAATCCCCGGTCGAATTGCGTCAGCGCAGCCACGCCGCAGCTCTTCGCGCGCAATTCGCTGATCGGCCAGATTGAATTTCCGGTCCCGGCCCCTCGTAGCCACAAGTCGGCCCTTCAAAGGCCACCAATAAACGGCGTTTCGCTGCCACCCCAAGAGCGGGGTATCGAGAAGGAGGTTGACAGGCTTGAGTTCACAAGTCGATAAGTTTGTTGACCTGTTGCAAAAGTATCGCGCCAATGGGTCGGTCGCAACCCTTGGCGAGACTGGGACCGTGATTTCGACGTAGATAAGCGCGCACCGAGCCATAGGTCGAATCATCTACGAGCCTACCTCAACGCACGCCTGAACACGGCAAAGGCTCTCTTGATCGCCGAAGCGCCAGGTTATCAAGGGGCCAAATTTTCAGGAATTCCAATGACATGCGAGCGAACCCTTTTTGGCCATCGCCGTGGGGTTCCCTGCGCCGATGTCCTCGACGAGATTATCAAGCCCCAGCGAACAAGCAGCCTCGAAGCTTCGAGCAAACAATCGGTCAGGCTGTGGGGGTTTTGCGAACCGACTGCTGCCTATGTCTGGGGCCACATGGCAGATCGACCCGGACTATCGAAAAAAATTGCGTTGTGGAATATTTTCGGATTTCATCCATACAAAGGCACCGACACATTGACTAATCGACCGCCCAAAGATACTGAAATACAGAGCGACAGTAACCGCCAGGTGCTGGAAGAACTTCTCCGACTGTTTCCAGACCGACATATTCTCGCTGTCGGTAAGAAGTCTGAAGAATATCTAACGAGGTGGGGACATGGAAAGAAGCTTTCTTCTGCACGACACCCTGCGTATGGAGGGGGTGCTGAATTCCGTAAGGACTTTGACAAATTCTTGAACACCGCCGGCCTCTTGGCCTGATTACGACCGCTAATCGATCTAACGCACTCCTCGACCGTGCGTGCGCCTTTGCTTCGCGCTCGACCTTGCTCGAGTCGAATGTCCGAGATTGTGCGCCGATGTCAGAAGCAGGCGGGACCGAACCACTCAAAGCGGAATTGCGCACTCACCCGCACAACAATTGTCTTGACTTAGACACTCAGAACTGCAATCCTAATATTGCTCTACGCATTTGATCTTTGACAACTTAATAGCACCCAGATAACCCCAGCAAGCGCAATATTTTGCGAGCCGGACCCTTAATTTCCACGGCAATTTGCCGACGATAAGACCGCTAAGTCCTTTGTATGGAGTATTTTGCGGGCAAGTTGCTTGTTCTCAATATTTTAGCCAGATTCCGAGCAGATCAAAAGCCCGTAACTAACTGATTCCAGATATTTTAGCAAGATCGATCCGCAAATTTTTTTCACGGTCAGATACGACCACGTATGGTGAGCCACGACCCTGGCCCCTAGCCCCTGACCCCTGATCCCTAACCCCTGATCACTGCAGGCCGCACCGGCGCAGGACAGCAATCCTCAGCGCAAACATCAGCACGAGGTCCCAGCGTTCCGACCGCCCGCCGCTTCGTCCCAGGATTCACCCGCTCCAGAATCAGCTCGCGAATCATGCTGATGAATTTCGGATGCACGCCGACAGTTTTCGCGCGCGTCATCGGCAATGCCAGCGAATCGCAAAGTTGCCGCGCTTCGATATCCAGGTCGTACAACACTTCCATGTGATCGGAGACGAAGCTGATCGGCGCGAGCACGACAGCCGAAGCCAGATTCTCCGCCTTAACCAGCCGCAGATATTCAAGTATGTCCGGCCCCAACCAGGGCTGCCCCGGCGCGCCGCTGCGGCTCTGGTAAACCAGTACATCGTTTTCCTGACCGAGAGTTTCCGAAACCAGCCGCCGCACTTCTTCCAACTGCTTCACATAATCAGAAGTGTTCGCCATCGAAACCGGAATGCTATGCGCGAGATACACGATCTGCACGTTCTCCCGCGCGTCGGCAGGAACGGCTTGCAGCGCGTCACGCACTCGCTCCACCGTAGCCTCGATGTATTCCGGATGGTTGAAAAATTGCCGCAGCTTCTCAACCTCAGGCGCGCCCGATCCAGACTGAGAAAGATCAGACTGAGAGAGCCCCACTTCACTTTGCGCCCGCGCAATGTCCTCGCGATACTGCCGGCAACCTGAGTAAGAACTGTAAGCCGAAGTGACGAACGCGAGCGCCCGTCGAATGCCATCCTGCTGCATCTTTCGCAGCGTCTCCGGCAGCAGCGGATGCCAGTTGCGGTTTCCCCAATAAATTGGCAGCTTCGGCCCATGCTTCTGCAACTCCGCGTCCAGCGCGGCAATCAGCTCACGCGTCTGCTGGTTGATCGGACTTTTGCCCTCGAAGTGATAGTAGTGCTCAGCGACGGTCAGCAGCCGCTCGCGCGGGACGTTGCGCCCGCGCAGGACTGTCTCGAGGAAGGGAATCACATCTTCCTTCGATTCCGGTCCTCCGAAAGAAACCACAAGAATAGCGTCGTAATTATTATTTAAATTCATGTCGAGTCAGTTGCCAAGACTTGGTCACAGAGATCTGATTGCGGATACCTGAATTGTAGAGTGTAATGCGGCGGGCCCTCGCTGAGGAAACTAGAACGCGAATCGCGCGGAAAACTGCAGCACGCGAGGAAGTCCGTTCGGGCTGATTTCCTGCAATTGTCCGAAGTTGCCGGCACCCGAGTTCGGCACCAGATAGCAGGTCTGGTTCAGCGTAGCGCCGTCCCCGCAGTTTGACCCGACCGGGTTGTATTGCAGTTGATTGATGCCGTCACCGTTCTGTACATAGTAGTTCGCGTGATTAAACAAATTAAATGCCTGCGCTTGTAATTGCAGTTGCTTGCCCTCCCTGATTCGAAAATTGCGCGCCAGGCCGACGTCGATCCTCTCCAGCCATGGACCGTAGAAAGAATTAATGCCAATGCCCGGAGTGGGGCCGGCGCCATTAATGCCCCCCGCAGTATTCGCAGTGTCCTGGTTGAAGGCGGTGTCATTCAGGTTGTCACCGCTGGACGCGGGGGCCAGAAGCCCTGCATAGGGACGGCCGGAAGAAAACTCCATGACGCTGCTCAGCGTCCAGCCAGAGAGGACCTTGCGCCCAGCGTCCGAACTGGTGAGTTTTTCCAGTCCGGGCCGATAGACGCCGGCAAAAGTAATTCGGTGGCGCTGATCGAGCAGCGATGGAGCGTGAGTATTGCTGAAATCAAACTGATTGTTGAAGTCCATGCCATCGAGCATGATGCTCTTGGCGAACGTATACGCCACTTGCAGCGACAGGCCTCGTGACATGCGGCGCTGCAATTGCACGAAGAAGGAGTTGTAATAGTTTTGTGCAGGGCTGATAAGTTCCTGGATCTGGCCGAGTTGCGAATTGATGAGACCGTCGGTGAGCAGGCCGCTATCCATGTTCGGCAGGACAATCGTTTGGCCGCTGCAGGACTGTGCGGTCGCGGCCGTGCTAGGAGGACAAACGACGTACGTGGTTGTGCCTTGCAACGGCTCCAGGTTCACGTCATAGGCGCTGCCGGAAATAATGTGCACTCCGTGATTAAACATGGTGCCGATGCTCAGAGTTGTGTTCTCGAAAATCTCGCGCTCAATCTGCAAACTCGCCTGCATAATGTAGGGCACCCTGAACTGCGGAGCGACCAGCGAAATGTCCGGGGAGGCAGAGAACAGCGGAGAATCACTTGGGAGAATATTCGGAAACGTAGGTGCTTGCTGGTTCGGCGCGCCCGAGGTGTAACTGGCGTTTGCCTCCGACTGCTGCGACAGCAATCCGTTCGAGACCACCGCGTTGCGGTAGTTCAGCCCGTTCATGTTGGTATAGAACATGCCGAATCCTCCGCGCACCACTGTTTTCGATGCAGGCTGCCAGGCAAATCCGAAGCGCGGAGCCAGGCGTAGAAACTGATTCGGATATTGCCCGGTGAGCGGGAAGGCCGGATTCTCCGCCGGTTGCGGGTAAACCTGAAAGTCCTCGCGCAAGCCCATTTCCAGCGTCAGGTTCGGCAAAGCCCGGTAAGTATCCTGTACGTAGAATCCGTAATAAGGAACCGCAAAAGAGAACGTCGGGTTTCCGGCGGCCTGACTGAAGTTGATGTATTCGCCGAGGGCAAAGGCCTCCAGGTTGGGAAATTCGTACAGGCCCAGCGGCGACCCGAAATCGATAGCCTCGTTCGGATCCGCGCCACCATCATTGGTGTCCGCATCCCATGCGCGATTAAAATCGAAGCCCAATTGCAACGTGTGTTTCCCCATCACGTAGTCCACGCGGTCGGCCACGGAGTACTGCCTTTCAAAAACCCTCCCCACGGAGAAAGGAGCGTTGCCCAGAATGAACGCCGCCGGACTATCCAGTACGATTGTCGGAGTGTTTCCAGCCGTCCCGGTCGGGGTTGAGATCTCGTTGTCCGTCGACGTGCTCACGTGAAATTCATTCAGCAATGTTGAGGAGAATGCGTGAGTCCATCCCAGGCTGGCCTGGAACGTATGTACGTAGGCGTTCGCCAGCGTCTGCGTCCCATAGTTGCCCACGGTCGGGTCAAGGATGACGCCTCCGGGAGAATTGAACCGATTCAAATTCAAGCTGAGGAACAAGCTGTCATGGGGACTCGCCTGGTAGTCGAGCCGGGGCGTAATCACCCAATCGTTGCCCTTTCTTGCTTTGAGTCCGAGATTGGAATTCAGCGCGTTGATCGTGTTCGACACTTGCTGCAGATATACCGGATTGGTCGGATCAGGTGCGGTGTCGTTGCCCGGCACCGGCAGGGGACCGTTAGGCACAGGCAGAATCGTGCCGGCGGGAATGCCAAAATTAGCCAACAAGAAAGAAGACAAATTCTCCGGCGTGGTTGCCAACGCCGAGTTAATCACGGGAATCGGATTGTTCCGCAGTTGCTGCTCATAATCCACAAAAAACCATAAGCGATCCTGCCGGATCGGTCCGCCCACCCCGGCGCCGAATTGCTGCAAAGCATCTTCCGGTTTCGGATTACCGGCGGCGTTATCGAGGGCGTCGTTGGCTCCAGTCGCGGAGTTCCGGTTGTAATAGAACGCACTGCCGTGGAACGCGTTGCCACCCGACCGGGTCACCGCATTCACAAAACCTGCTCCCCCGCCATAGACCGCCGTGTACGGGCTTACCGCGACTTGAAACTCCTGAATCACATTTTCGCCATACAGATACGGGATGCGATTACGGCCTACAATGTCGGCGAAATAGCTGTTGGTTGCATTCGACCCGTCGACCGTGAAGGCGTTCGACCCATTTCCATTGGCATATCCCGAATCCTCGCCACCCTGTTGTCCGGCGACGCTCACCAGGCCGGTGTCGCCGTCATAGCTGGTATTCGGCGTAAGCACCATAAAGTTGGTGTACTTTCGTCCGTTGAGTGGCAATTCTTCGATGAGGGACCGATCAATCACCGTGCTGGCGGAAGACTCCTCTGGCCGCAGCAGCGGCGTGGTTGCGGTTACTCTCACTGTGTCGGCACTGGCGCCCACCTGCAGTCGGACGTCCTGTACCGTCGTATTTCCTACCTGCACCCGCACCAGGGCCTGCACATCGCGAAAACCTTTGACACTTGCAGTGACGGAATACGTGCCCGGCATAAGCGCTGGGAACCGGTACAGTCCGGCATGGTTTGCCTCAGCAGATTGGGTTACGCCAGTTCCAAGGTTCCTTACAACAACCGACGCTCCCGGAACCACCGCGCCACTTTTATCCGTGACGCGCCCACTAAGCGCTCCTGTCAAAACCAGATTCTGCGCGTAGAGCAATATGCAATTTGCTAACACCATCAATACGGCGCAGAGAGCCAGTCGCCTGGCTGCGCGCAGCATTTCGTAAATCGATCGAACGGTGAATGCCTGTATCATCCTGGCTCCTGGCTCCATCACTTAATAATAGTGCAACTGTGAAGTCGTCCAAAATAGCAGCACCGTCACCTCTACTACCAAGCTGCGTAGAACCTGGAACTCGACATCGGCAGGCATTCCGGGCTGCTCACGAAGGCCTGTCAATGCAGCGGAAAACGAATCTCTTCGTGGGACGTCCAAAGAAAAGCGAACCGGCCAGGATTGTCGCGCACCACGAATGTATCGAAGCGGCATGTTAGGCTTTTGCAAGGGCATATGGAGACGCTGACTTGATCGGCCGGGTATTTAAAGCTTTTAAATACCGCGATTTTCGCCTGATGTGGTTCGGCGCCTGCACCTCGAGCATCGGCACCTGGATGCAGATCGTCGCTCAGGGGTGGCTGATCTACCGGCTCAGCCATTCGGCATTCCTGTTGGCGCTGGATCAGTTTCTCGGCGGCATTCCTATCTTTCTGTTTTCGCTGATTGGCGGCGTCGTGGCCGATCGCGTGGAGCGCCGCAAGATTCTGCTCGGCTCGCAATATGTCCAGATGGCGACGGCCGGCATTCTCACAATTCTTGTGGCTACCGGCGTGGTCCACGTTTGGCACATTCTCTGTCTTTCTTTTATTTCGGGTTTCGCGCAAGCCTTCGGCGGCCCCGCGTATCAGGCGCTGATTCCCACGCTGGTTGAGAAAGACGACATGCCGAACGCCATCGCGCTGAATTCGATTCAGTTCAACGTGGCAGTTATGGTGGGGCCGGCGCTCGCTGGTCAGGCGCTGGCGAAGCTTGGAGAGACGTGGTGCTTCGGCCTGAACGCGTTGTCCTTCCTCGCTCCCATCATCTCGCTCTCGGTCATCACCGCCCGCTTCCTGCCACTGAAGACCTCGGAGACGATGTACAACAGCCTGAAGCAGGGAATTCAGTTCGCGCGTAAGCAGGTTTCCATGGAAGCGCTGATCGTGCTGGCCTTTTGCATGACCGCGCTCGGCATGCCCATGCGTACCTACATTCCTGTGTTCGTGAAAGACATCTTCCATCGCGGCCCTGAAACCTACGGCAATCTGCTCGCGCTCATGGGACTCGGCTCGATTCTCGGTTCACTGACGATCGCCGGCGCGGGCAATATGAAAAGAAAAGGTCTCATCGCCCTCGGAGCGCTCATCTGTCTGGGCGCGGGGATCTCCGCATTCGCTTTTTCCAAGTCGCTGCCATTCAGCGGCGCAATTCTGGTTTTGGTGGGTGCATCAATGATGGCGGTTTTCGCCACGGTGAATTCGCTGGTGCAGTTAATCACCACCAACGAAATGCGCGGCCGCGTGATGAGCGTCTACAACTTCGCCTTCCGCGGCGGCATGCCCATGGGCAATCTGCTATCGGGATGGCTCGTCCCCATCTTCACCGCGCCGGTAGTAGTTGGCGTGAATGGAATTCTGCTTATTCTTCTGGCTCTCTACTTTCTATTCGTGCAACGCCGCCTGGCCGCGCTTTGAGTTTTCAGCTACGGCGTGACTTCGTATACAACTCCGTTGTTCGACGCTCCGCCCAGCAACGTCGTGCCGTAGAGATTCCCATAAGCATCTCGCAGGACAGGCGACTCAGGAAACTCGCCGTTTCCCTGGGTAAACATAAGCAGATTGCGGTTGTTCCACTTGCCGTCCGGCTGTGGACTTAACTCAAACACAGAACCCACCGTGGTCTCGCCGTTTCCATTCGCGCAGGTTCCGTAGAGATTTGCTTTCCCGTCAATAATTACCCCGCTGTCAGGATTGCCCGCGACCGCGCCATCAAAGCTATACAGCACAACCTCACCCCACGAGCCCGATGCATTCTGCGATAGCTTGAAAACGGTCCCTGCCTGAAGCACGCCGCCGGCTGAAGTCGTGCCATAAAGATTTCCGCGTTCGTCCAGCGCCAGCACCTCCGCATACGGATAAATGCCATCGCTCCCCTCGCCGAAACTATGCAGAATGCTCTGCGTCCAACCGCCCGACCCGTTCGGGACCAATTCATAAGCGACGCCCGCGTTGTATTTGCCGCCGCCCTCGGTCACTCCGTAGAGGTTTGCACCGTTAGAGACCAGTCCGCCCAACGGACCAGATCCGTTGCTCCCGTCGAATGGGAGAATTACATGTTCGCTCCATTGACCGGTGCGGCTCGGGCTCAACCGGAATACCGTACCGTAGCCATAAGACCCTCCAGCGAAAGTCGTCCCGTACATTCCGCCCGCGACATCGAATATCACGCCAGCGTAAGGCGAAGCTCCATCATTCCCGCCCGCAAAGCTATAAAGCACACTCTCAATCCAGCCAGCGTCCGTCGGACTCAACTCAAATACGGTTCCTAATCCAAACGTTCCCCCACCCACTGTGGTCCCATACAGGTTCCCGACCCCATCGTAGACCACACCAGCGTAATAAGGATTCGCTCCATCCAGTCCGCCCGTGAAACTGTACAGCACCTTTTCTTTCCACGTGCCGTCACCCTCATTGCTCAACTCAAATACGTCCCCCGCGCCGTACGCGCCCCCGACAAAGGTCGTGCCATACAGATGCTCCCCAATCATCACCAGGTTCGACAGCGGATTCCCGCCGTCGCTCGCTCCGGTAAAGTTGTAAAGCGTCGATCCGGTTTGCGCCCCGGCAGTGGTTATCCACAGTAGATTCATCGTAGCGATTGCCAACACGAGCGGAAGGCTGGAAAGTGGTTTCTCTCGTCTCATAGGGATCGAACCTCGAAGAGATCGCGGGAGCAGGGTAGGGGAGCTCGCCAAAGAAAAAGATCGGCATTACACTAGCATGCTCGGCCACAAATGAAACCGCCACGAAGGTGGGGGGGTAGCGTCCGACTTCGAGTCTTGCCGGCAGTCTGCAGTTGGGTCCGAACAGATCCCAGTTCTGTTTGCTTTTCAAAATGTTCGTCGAGCATGCAAGAATTTTCATCTTACGCAGTCAGCGGGCGAGGTGTAGGATTCTCCCGGACGTTCTTTCCCCCAAGGACGGGTGTTCGCACCACGGGCCCCGATTTACCAAGACCTAACATCTTGGATTTCCTTGTGGGAGAAGCCGTCGTGAAGCGCCGAGGATTTCTGCTCGTCCCCAACCTGGCCGCGGTTAATTCCATCGCAGAGAGAGATGGTGGTGGTTGCCGCTGGCAGCATTGCCTCCGCTGCAAGCTGCAATCACTCCGATTCACGATTTGCAATCCAGATCCCAGACCAATTCCAGCGCCTCAGCGGTTCTCGGGCTGAAGCGCTCGTCCCATATGGCACTGAAGGCCGCCGCTGCGGCACGGAGACAAAAACGATATGACGAAGTTCAACTCTTTGACAAAGGCCTGCTGTTTATTTCTGCTGTCGACAGCAACCGCAATCACACTGCCTGCACAGACATTCACCACGCTGCACAGCTTCGACGGCACCGATGGCAACAACTCGCAAGCGGCGCTAGTGCAGGCTACCGACGGCAACTTGTACGGCAGCACGGTCTACGCTGGAGCCAACGGCGTCGGCACAATCTACAAAATGACAACCAGCGGCACGGTCACGCTGCTTACTAGTTTCGACGGCGCCAATGGATCGAGCCCTTGGAACGCGCTGATCCAGGGTAGCGATGGAAATCTCTACGGAACCGCGAACTACGGTGGTGCCGATCACGACTGCACTGGCGGCTGCGGCGTCGTCTACAAGACGACATTAGGTGGCGCGATAACCACACTGCACAGCTTCGATGGCACCGATGGCGTTAATCCCCAAGAGGGTTTGGTTCTGGGCAGCAACGGAGACTTCTACGGGCTCACACTCTACGGAGGCGACGGGTATGGGACCGTATTCAACATCAACACCAGCGGCAAATTGACCACACTGCACACCTTTGTCGATGGCACGGATGGCGCCTACCCCTACCCGGCGATGATCCAGGCCACTGACGGAAACTTCTACGGGACAACCTACACCGGCGGAGCGTACGACGAGGGCACCGTCTTCAGAATGACACCCAGCGGCACGCTCACCACGATTTACTCTTTTTGCGCGGATGAGGATCTTTGCACGGACGGCGCGGAGCCGGTCGGGGGATTGGTGCAGCGCAACGATGGCAACCTATACGGGGTAGCAGCGCATGGCGCCAACCAGATCTGCGGTTGCGGCACGATCTTCAAGCTCACTTTAACCGGCACGTTTACCACGTTGCATTCCTTCACCGGGTCTGAGGGGAACGGAGCTTGGTCGCGGATGGTGCAGGGCACCGATGGCAACTTCTACGGAGTGACAACCTATGGCGGGGCCAGCACGTTCTGTGACGGAGGCTGCGGCACAATATTCAGCATCGGTCCCACTGGCGCGTTCACCTCGCTTTACAGTTTCTGCCCCGCCAGCGGTTGCGCCGACGGTGCAGTTTCTATAGCAGGATTGATTCAGGATACGAACGGAACATTCTATGGAACAACGGCCGAAGGCGGCACCAGCAATGAGGGCGTTGTCTACAGCCTCTCCATGGGCCTGGGTCCATTTGTGAAAACCCAAACGACCTCCGGCGCGGTGGGATCGTCCGTCGTGATTCTGGGGACCGGTCTGACCGGCGCGACTAGCGTTACTTTCAACGGCACCTCGGCAGTATTCACTGTAGTCTCCAGTTCCGAGATCACGGCTACGGTACCGGCTGGCGCAACCTCAGGAAGAGTGCAAGTAACGACACCGACGGTCGTCTTGCTCAGCAACCAGAACTTCCGCGTCACCCCATAGCGCGAGCGGGATCCGCATCACCCGGCCGGGAGGTGAAGCCGTAGCGCTGAAAGTGATTCAGGAAAAAAAGTGATGAAGGAAAAAAGAATCTGGTGCGCCCGGAGAGATTCGAACTCCCGACCTATTGCTCCGGAGGCAATCGCTCTATCCATCTGAGCTACGGGCGCCCGCGGTAAGTTTAGTTTACATGGGTGGGTTAGCGGCATCAATGTGAGGATCCTTCGATGCGTGAGGATCTTTGGCGAAGATCCGCGGGCGAAGGTCCGGTCGAAGATTTGCGCAGGCGTTCGAATGCGCGCGGCAAAGTTCGGCCCGCCTTTGCGAGAGCCATCGTCCGTGACGTTTGAAATCCAGACGTTTGAAATTTACAGGATTAGTAGCGGCCTCGACCACCGCCGCCGCCACCGCGGCCACCACGGTCTCCGCCGCGATCGCCACCGCGTCCGCCGCGGTCGCGTCCACCGCCGCCGGCGTGTTCGGTTTTCGGGCGCGCCTCATTTACGTTGAGCGTGCGTCCGCCCACCTGCGAACCGTTCAGCGCAGTGATGGCCTTTTCTCCATCTTCGTTGCTGGCCATTTCTACAAAGCCGAAGCCGCGCGAGCGTCCGGTATCGCGGTCAGTCATGATGCTGACGCGATCCACTTGCCCGAAGGGCTCAAACATCGTCCGCAGTTCGTCTTCCGATGTGTTAAAGCTCAAGTTGCCGACAAAAATATTCTTCACGCATCTGCCTCTGCATTGAGCTGTCGAAGTGCAAGCTCGATGGGGCAGGACTGGCAGGTCGGGGGGAACCTTCCTGTAAATCGAGACCGGAGCTGGCGAACAGTCGAATGCGGCACGAAGTATAGCAGGTTTGTCAAGCGGGACATGTTAAAAGGCTGAGACAACGTACCGGGCAGTCGGTCGCTTACCCTTCCTCTACCGTGGCCATTGCGCGCTTCTTGCGCTTATTCGATTGCAGAACTTTTTTCCGCAGCCGGAGCGACTTTGGAGTGATCTCCACGAACTCATCATCCGAGATGAATTCAATGGCCTGCTCCAGGTTCAAATTCCTGAACGGCACCAGGCGAATCGCTTCATCCGCCGTCGACGCGCGCATGTTCGTCAGCTTCTTTTCACGTACCGCATTCACGTCAAGATCGTCATCCTTCGCGTTCTCTCCGACGATCATCCCTTCATAGAGTTCCACGCCGGAACCGATGAAAAGTTCGCCGCGCTCCTGCAGTCCCCACAGCGCGTAGGCCGTGGAGGTGCCGGCGCGATCCGCGATCAAAGCTCCCGTGGGCCGATGTGGAATGTCGCCTTGCCATTCGGTGTAGCCGCCGAAGAGCGAGTTCATCACAATGGTGCCGCGCGTGTCGGTGAGCAACTGGCTGCGCAGCCCGATCAGACCGCGGCTGGGCACGCGGAACTCGATGCGAACCCGTCCGTAGCCATGGTTGTGCATGTTCGTGACTTCGCCCTTGCGCGACCCCAACTGCTCCATCACCACGCCCACGAAACCTTCCGGAACGTCCACGGTGAGATTTTCGACTGGTTCCATCAGTTTGCCATCGATGCGTTTGGTTACGATCTCAGGCTTGCCCACCATCAGCTCATAACCTTCGCGCCGCATCATTTCGATGGTGATGGAAAGTTGCAGTTCGCCGCGCCCCAGCACTTTGAACGAATCGGTAGTTTCCATGTCCTCTACGCGCAGCGAAACATTTGTTAGCAGCTCTTTCGCCAGCCGCTCGCGCAGATTGCGCGACGTTACATACGTTCCTTCGCGCCCGGCAAAAGGTGAATTGTTTACCGTAAACATCATCGCGATGGTCGGTTCATCGATCACGATCGGCGGCAGCGGCGCGGGATTCTCCGCATCCGTAATGGTTTCGCCGATGGTGATGCCTTCCACGCCTGCGACCGCGACAATATCGCCAAGCACCGTTTCTGTGATGTCAGTCCGCTTCAGCCCCGAGAACGAAAACAGCTTCGTGATTTTGGTCTTGTGCATCGTCCCGTCAAGCTTCGCAATGACGACGTCTTCGCCGGTGAACATGGTGCCGTTGAAAACGCGCGCGATCGCCAGGCGGCCGAGATAATCGCTGTAATCCAGGTTCGCCACCAGAATTTGCAGCGGCCCTTTCGGATCACCCTGCGGCAGAGGAATGGTCTGCACGATCGCTTCAAACAGCGGCTGAAGATTCTCGCCGCCTCCTTGAATATCCGTCGAGGCTGTACCCTGTTTCGCGTTCGTGTACAGAACTGGAAAGTCGAGCTGATCTTCCTGCGCGTCGAGATCGATGAACAGATCGTAGATTTCGTTGAGCACTTCCTGCGGACGCGCATCCGGCCGGTCGATTTTGTTAATCACCACAATCGGGGGCAGCTTCGCTTCGAGCGCTTTGCTCAGCACATAACGCGTCTGCGGCAGCGGACCTTCGCTGGCGTCGACCAGCAGCATCACTCCATCGACCATTTTGAGCGCGCGTTCCACCTCGCCACCAAAGTCGCTGTGGCCGGGCGTATCCACAATGTTGATCTTCACGTCGTGATAAATGATGGCCGTGTTCTTGGCCAGAATCGTGATGCCGCGTTCGCGCTCCAGTTCGTTCGAATCCATCACGCGCTCGACGTGGTGCTCGTTGGAGCGGAAAGTGCCGCTTTGCTGCAGCATGGCGTCAACCAGCGTGGTCTTGCCGTGGTCCACGTGCGCGATGATGGCGATGTTGCGAATGCTCAAACTCAAAGTATGGTTTTTCCTTTGTTTACGGATCGGATTGACGGGCGCTCGACGCGGTGCCCAGGGCTGTAAAGCCCTACCTATAACTTTACTATGCGCGGAGCGTTCTCAGGAGATTAGATCGCACTTCGGCGCAAGCGGCAGATAAACAAGAATCGGGATGGCCACTATTAAACGGGATGTAGTTTGCCATTCTTACGGGCAGGGAACAGGCGCCGATGCCGTAACCACCTTCGCCCACGGTAATGATCCAGTAGTCGGTGCGTTCGGATCCGAGGGAGCAAGAGTGCTGACTGGCATACCCGATGGCGAACCCAGGCAATCGAATACGTACGGCTGGGTCGTCAACGTATATTGCACATTCGCCGGCGGCGGCGCAAAAGGTCCAATGCCCCAGTCGGAGACTGGAAGCGGGCTGACCGTCGTTGGTGGCGCAGAAAAAGTGCCAGTCGCGGTGAACTGAACCTGCTGTCCCACAACGGTTGAATTAATGCTGATGGATTGTAGTTGTCGGCCGCTGTTGTTGCTGCTGCTTCCGCAAGCCAGAGTCAACGAAGCCGTGGAAAGAAGGACGATCAGGGCCCAGAACCGATTCATGGGGATCTCCTTTGTGAATTCTAATCCTCGCGAGCAAGAAAAGTCATTCGATATTTCTTTGGGCATCGGTATTTACTAACCCGCCACCGCCTGCTCCTTCGGCATTGGCTTTCCCGCCAGCCGCGCTTCCACTTCCTTTACAGCGCGCTGTGCCGCGCGGATTCCCGCGTTAGTCGTCGATTCCGGGCCCTCGGAATCCGTGTTGGCAAAGAACACGCGATCCATGGGATGCCGCGCCAGCGGCTGCACCTGGGTATAAAGTCCCGGCGTCGACATATAGAGAGGATGTCCGCGCCGGTAAATGTGCACCTCGACCGGATCGATACTGAACGCCGGCATCAGCTTCTGAAAATCTGCGAGCACGTTCGCCGCAATCTTGCGCGCACCGATTTCGTTCAGCAGATAGCCGCGATTCTCTTCTCTCATCGGTGTGTAACAAGTGATGATGTTGAACTTCTGTTTGTATCCCGGCTGTTTCTGAGTAACCCAGTCGGCGACGATGAAGTCGGTAAATGTATTGCCCGGGCACCACGTGTCGTAGCCATGATTGAACACGGGCTTGTCGAAAATCAGATTGACAACGGGATAGGGGATATAGCGAATCTGATGCATGGCGTCGTTCTGCTTGTCGGGCAGTCCGTCAACGATGCGCCGCGTGATGAACTTCGGGGTCGCCATGATCACAGCCTTGGCCGCGACCGTCTTCAGTTCGCCGCCGACCATGTAGGTGACCTGCACTTCTTCTTTTTCGGTGACGACTGCCACGGTAGTAGCGCCCGTCTGCATGTGGTCTTTATATTTCGGCTGCAGAATCTCCGCCAGCTTTTTGGTGATCGCGCCTAGGCCTCCGGGCCAAGTGTAGCGATCATCCGTGCGGCTCTCTCCGGCCATATCTTGCAACGTGAGTATCGCCAAAGCTGCGGCCGTTTCTTCGCTGGTTGCGCCCCAGTTCGATGGGCCAAAGTTATCCCACCACTGTTTGAGTTCTTCGGGATAGCCCTTGATGAAATCGGAAAATTTCTTGTCGAAGAGTTCTTTGCCGCGTTTCTCAACGTCAATCGCAAGCAATTCTTTCTTGAATTTCTTGAAGCTCTCGCGAACCGGCGCGGGATAAGGCAGTTTGTCGAGGCCGTCGCCCCAGGTGTCGAGAACCAGCTCGCCTCGAATAATGCTGGCGTCTGAGTTTTTGATGGGCAGCGGATCGAGACCAATCTCTTTCGCGAACTTGTAGGAGTATTCATCTTTCGTGAGGAACGCCGATCCGGTGGCATAGGTGCTGCCTTCATACTCCATCGCATAAGCATTTCCGCCCCAGTGCGGCTCTTTTTCCAGCAGCAGGAAATCAAGATGCCGCAATCGATAGGCAGCGGCCAATCCACTCACGCCGCCGCCGACAATCACCACGTCATGTCGTGCCGACGCCGGTGGACGCTTGAAGATTTGATTGCCCCGATCGCGCACTTGATGGCAGATTCTGTTGTCTTCGCCATCCACATCGGCGGCGTGATCATTCTTCGAGTTTCCTGTCTGCGCAGCTACCAATGAAAGATCGATTGGACAACCTGCCGTCACAGCTCCTGCGACCACGAACTTAATGAAGTCCCTGCGATTCGCACTCATGCTGGATCTCCTTCGACAACTGCGACGATTTCTGCGCCGGCGTCTGTTGTGCGTTCACTGCGCATGCGCAATCGGTACCAGAAAACGATTGCTATCAGTGAGAACAGAAAGATGATGGTCGATACTGCGTTGATCTCCGGCGTGATGCCGCGGCGCAGCCGTCCCCAGATTTCTAGTGGCAGCGTGTTGTCGCGGCCAATCAGAAAGAAGCTGACGGCGATTTCGTCCATCGAAAGCGTGAAGATCAGCAGCGCCGCGCCGATGATCGGAAGTTTCAAGTTCGGCACCGTGATGCGCCAGAATGTCTGCCAGTAGTTCGCGCCCAGGTCGAGCGAGGCTTCTTCCTGCGCGCGGTCGAGCTTCTGCAATCCCGCGAATACTTCGGTCGTGGCCACGGAGATCAGCGCCGTCCCGTGCCCGAGAATAATCGTCATCAGGCTGAGCTCCGTTCCCGTCACATTGAACAGCATGAGCAACGAGAGCCCTGTGATGATTCCGGGCAGGATCAACGGCAGAAGCACCAATCTCCGGAATAAAGCTTTTCCGGGGAACTGCGCGCGCTCGAGCGCCAGCGCGGCGGGAACTCCGAATGTTAGGGAGATCACCATTGCGGCAAAGGCAACCTGCAGGCTGTTGAGAACCGAATCCCAGATGGGCGCATCGGCGAAGAGCAATCGATACCAGTCGAGCGTGAGATGATGCGGCGGGAATCCGCCGACGCCTTCGCCGTTGAATGAATAGAGAATAAGGACCGCGATCGGCAAATAAAGAAATGCGAACACGGCTACAGCATGAAAGAGCAACCAGCGCGAGCCGGAGTCGAATTGCGCGTCGCTCACGAGAAGCTCCATTTCTTTTCCAGGCGCTCCGAGAAAAACAGCAGGCTTACCACCAGCAGCAGCATGCAGAACGAAATCGCCGCGCCCAGCGGCCAGTTGTAAGCGGCGCCGAACAGGCTGACCACGATGTTCGAGATCATGATGCCGCTCGGCCCGCCCAGTAGCAGCGGCGCCAGGAAATCGCCCAAACTCAGCACGAAGGCGAACGTGGCTCCGGCCACCACTCCCGGAATCGACAGGGGGAAGATCACTTTCCAGAAAGTTTGCCCCGGAGTTGCTCCTAAATCGTGCGACGCCTCTACCAGATTGCGCGGAATATGCTCCAACGCGGCATAGATCGGCAAGAATGCAAACGGCGTGTAGATGTGCGTTAGCGTCAACACCACGGCAAACGGACTGTACAGTAGGAATTCCAGCGGATGCTTCGTCAAGCGCACGTACTGCAATAGAGTATTCAGTACGCCGTCGGAACCCAGAATCGTCTTCCACGCATAAGCCCGCACCAGGTAACTGACCCACAGCGGAATGATCACGAGTTGATACAGCAGGTCTTTCTTTCTTCCTGCGTAGAAAGAAAGAAAATATGCCAGCGGATAGCCAAGCAGCAAAGAGAAGATCGTCACCCGCGCGGCAATCCACATCGAGCGCAGCAGCGTCTGCCAGTAAACGTCGACTCGCAACAACTGGCCGTAGTTCGAGAGATTCCATGAATGTTCGATCGTTTGCGCAGCTGACACCGACCAGAAGCTGTAGCAGAACATCAGCAAATACGGCATCAGCAGAAATGCCGTCACCCAGATTAATGGAGGCAACGTCACCGCCGCTTTGTAAGCTCGAGAGAACATCAGATTCTTTCCGGAGATTCGCGCACGAGAATCGCATCGGCGGGAGAGAATTCCAGTTCAACATCATCGAGCAACCCGCCGCTGCCCGGAGTTCGCACCACCAGGACCAATCCGTCAGCGCACTCCACGCGAATCAACTCTGTTGCCCCGTGAAACGCGCGGTGGCGGACTTTTCCGCGAACAAGCGCGTTGCCAGCCGTAGGCCCGCTTCCGTCCACTAACCGCAAATTCTCCGGCCGCAGCGAGAACAGCGCGGGACCATCGGGAAGCGCCGCCGACCATGTCAGAGTTCCGCATCGCACCACACCAGCCCGCACTTCGGCCTTCAGCAAATTTGTGTGCCCAATAAACTGCGCCGCATAAGCCGTTGCCGGCCGGCCGTAAATCTCGCGCGGTGTGGCAACCTGTTCCAGTTCACCCGAGCGCAGCAGAGCGATTCGATCCGACATCACCATCGCCTCTTCCTGATCGTGAGTTACGAAGATGAACGAAATGCCGACTTCGCGCTGCAGCGATTTCAATTCCACCTGCATCTGCCGCCGCAAGTTCGCATCCAGCGCCGAAAGTGGTTCATCCAGCAGCAGCAATCGAGGACGGTTCACCAGCGCACGCGCCAAGGCAACCCGCTGCTGCTGACCTCCGCTGATCTTCGACGGCTTCGACTTCGCGTGCGCCGACATCTTCACTTTCTCGAGCGCCTCTGACACGCGAGATATAACTTCCGCCTCAGGACGCTTAGCCACGCGCAGTCCGTACGCCACGTTCTGTTCGACGGTGAGATGAGGAAACAGCGCGTAGTGCTGGAACACAGTGTTCACGCGGCGCCGATACGGAGGCTCGCGATCCAGTCGCTCCTCACCCATCCACACCTCGCCCGCGCTCGCAGTCTCAAACCCAGCGATGATGCGCAGCAGCGTCGTCTTTCCCGATCCACTCTCGCCGAGAATCGTAAGAAATTCTCCCTCCGCCACCTCCAGAGAAATATCCCGCAACACCACATTCTTGCCAAAGCGCTTGGCCACATTGCGAATACTAAGCAGCGTGGCGCGACTCAATCCGTCGCCGGCAAGTGACATCGAAATTTCAGAAGTGGTCGTCATAATAAGGAAGCCGAAGCCCGAGGCCCGAAAGCCGAAGCCGGTTCTACTGAGCTGCCTTCACTTCATTCCAAATTTCGTTGTACTTCGCGCGCCGCGGCACGTTCTGCCAGAAGTAAAGTCGCTTCTGGTAGTTGTCGACGTCGTCCAAATGCAGGGCCTTCACTTCTTCCGGTGTCATAAGTTGCGCTGCTTGTGGATTTGCCGGAGTGTATCCAGTCACGTCCGTCACTTTCTTTTGCGTCTGTGCCTCGATCATGTACTCGAGAAATTCGTGCGCCAGTTCTTTGTTCTCGCTGCCCGCCGTAATCATCAGGTGATCGATCCAGCCTGTCGTGTTCTCCTTCGGAATCGTCTCTCCGGCCGGAAAGTTGATTTTGCGCAGTTGATTGGTCATCAACGGCCATCCCATCGCCGCGACCACTTCATGATTTTGAAACAGATTCGTCAACTCCCCGCCCGTCGACCACATCTTGCGGACATTCGGTTTCAATTCCAACAACTTCTTCTTCACCGCCTCAAGCTGCTCGTCGGTCAAGTTATAAAGTTGTGACGGATCAGGCTTGTCATAACCCAAAACCTGCGCCGCCATATATAAGGTAGAAAGATCGTCCCACACCGAAATCTTCCCTTTGTATTTCGGATCCCAAAGCACATTCCAACTATCTGGAGGCTGCGCGAAAACCGTGGTGTCGTAAATCAGCGGGTCCGGCCCCCACACGAACGGAACTCCAAACACCTGGCCCTTCAACCGCACCAGCGGCAGCGAAATGAGTTGCGGAGACAGTTGCGCATAGCTCGGAATCTTCGACAGATCCAGCGGAGCCGCCAGTCCCGCCGCCGCGATCGACCCTGCCACATCACTCGAGGGTGAGATCACGTCATAGTTGCCGGCGCTGCCGCCGCGCAGTTTGGCCATCAACTCATCGCTCGATCCCATGTACGACGCCGAGACTTTGCAATGATGTTGCTCTTCGAAGGCCTTGACGAATGAAGGATCGGCGTATCCCTCCCACACCAGCAGATTCAGCGCGGGGGTTTTCTTCGTGCACGATCCGGTGAACACTACGACCGCCAGCAGCAATAGAAATATCGCCCGTGCCCTCATCGTGCCTCCTTCAGCGCCCGCCGCTTCAAAACGTCGGCGGAGTATTTACCCACAACACCCACGTCTCCGCTTTTCCGGGATTTTGCCAGTGATGCGGGGTCGCGCTCTCGAAATAAAAACTGTCGCCAGCCTTGAGCCGGAATTCTTCCTTCTCCAGCGTGATATCCAGTTGCCCGCGCAACACGTAAAGAAACTCTTCGCCCTCGTGCGTGTAGGAATCGCCGCTGCCCGCTCTGGGCGCCACTCGAAACAGATGCGGCTCCATCACCGTGTTGCCCCACGCAAGCAACTCCATTTGAACGCCGGGCCCGGCTTCCAGCACTTTTCTCTGAGCCGGCTTCACCTGCCGGCTGCTGGCTCCAGTCGTGTCAAAAAAATCCAGGATGTTGGTCTTATAAAATCGCGCCAGCTTGCGCAGCGTTCCCACCGACCCGCTCATCTGCGACCGCTCGAGCGCGCTCAAGAATCCCACCGAAATGCCTACGCTTCGCGCCACCTGCGCCAGCGACAGCCGACGTTTCGCCCGCAGTTGCCGCAGATGCGAACCGATCGCTCCAGCACTTCCGCCCGCTGCCGGCTTCACCCGTCCTTCACGCCGCAGCAATTCGACAATCGCCGCCGCGTTCAACCCGCGCACCTTGCGCAGAAAGCGCGCCCGCTTCAGCAGTTTGACGTCATCGAGCGTGTACAGCCGGTACTTGCTCTCGGTGCGGCGCGGCCGTGTGAGCCCCAGATTTTCCCATGACCGGATCACCGACGGCGACACGCCCGCGCGGCGCGCCGCATCTCCGATCTTCAGAAAGGGCTTTCCGTAATTGGGTTTAGCGTTGGATGATCTCATCCCTCACCCGGCTCGGCCGATTGATATGTTCAATATGCCCGATAAGAGTTTTCTATCGAGAGGACGCGTTTTTTCTCCTTGACAGTGCGCCTCTCACTTCTCTAACCTTGCGGGATTATAGCAAGGTTGTGGCCCGGCACAAGCTATAGCTTTCAAAGAAAAAACAACTCTCCTTCGAGATGCTGGAGGTTCCATGCCGTCACAGTGGCCCCGCTCGACCATGATGTGTCTGGAAACGAAGTGTCTGGAAACGGTTTGCGTCATCCTCGCGCTCTTTCTGCTGGCCCCCAGCTTGCTTCCCGCGCAAGGCACCGGCGGCCGCATCCTGGGCCGCGTCTCCGACCCTTCCGGCGCCGTAATCGCGCATGTCAAGGTGATCGCAACCAACGAAGCCACGGGCGTAGGCCGTAAGGCCGAAAGCAACGATAGCGGGGACTATTCATTCCCCGAAGTTCCCGTTGGCGTTTACACCCTCAGCTTCGAGTTAGCGGGGTTTAAGAAGGATCTTCGCCATGGCGTGTCCGTCGATCTCAACCAGGTCGTCACGCTCAATATGGTGATGCAGATCGGCCAGCAGCAGGAAGTAGTCGATGTCACGTCGGAAGCGCCGCTGGTCGATACCACGAGCACCCAGCTCGGCGCAATCATGGACTCGCGGGAAGTCTCGAATTTGCCGCTCAACACGCGCGATACCTACCAGCTTCTGCAGTTGCAGCCCGGCGTCATGTCCACTACCGGCTCCAGCAACTCGCTCATTTATGGAAGTGACAGCCCCGGCGCAGTATCGGTGAATGGTGGCCGCGGGCGCGCCAACAATTTCAGCGTCAATGGCGGCGATGCCAACGATCTCTTCGTCAACCTTCCCACGGTTCAACCCTCGCCCGACACCATTCAGGAGTTTCGTGTTCTCACCAATACGTTCGACGCGGAATATGGCCGCAACTCCGGTTCGGTCATCAATGTAGTCACAAAGTCAGGCACCAATCAGTTGCATGGCAGTGCCTACGAGTTTTTTCGCAACAAGGTGCTCAATGCCAATGAATACTGCTTTACCGGTGCTGAAGGCCTACCTTGCGCAAAGCCTCAGTTTAATCAGAATCAGTTCGGCGGGACGTTTGGCGGGCCCATCAAGAAGGATCGAACATTCTTCTTTGCTTCCTACGAAGGCCGGCGCATCCGCCAGGGCATTCTTTCTCCTGCCGTTACTGTGCCCAGTTCTCAGGAAACTCCATCGCCTACCAACCTGGTGAACGGCCAGATCGTTGCGGACTTTTCGGATGTGAATCCTGTTACTGGCGCCGGCGCCTCGCCATTTACCGGGACGCTGAATAACTCCGCGATCCTGACCAGCCGTCCGGGCTGCCAGGCAGCCAATACCGCTATCGGAGGCGGAGCGATTTCAGACGGCGCAGCCTACGCAAACATCTTTCCCAACAGCCAGATCCCGCTCGCCTGCATGGACTCCACCGCGGTTGATCTATTGCAGTTTGTTCCGCAGGCGCCCAACGACGGTAATCTCATCACGACTGTTCCGACCCAGCCGACGCGCGGAGACCAGTTAACCGTTAAGGTCGACCACAGGATCAATGACAAACAGAACCTGAGCATTTATTACTATTTCGACGACGAGCGCATAGTGCAGCCCTTTGCGAACTTTGAACTGACGGGAGCCGATGTCCCCGGCTTTGGCAGCATTATCGCGCAGCGCATCCAGCAGTGGAATCTTTCCCATACCTGGACGATCAACAACAACACGGTGAACGAAGCGCGTTTCAACTACAACCGCGAGGCTCAACAGACGTTCCAGCACCCGGAAAATACCGAACTGGTGCAAAACTCCTGCCCGACCGCGCCCTCCTGGCTTACCAGCGTGACCGGGACCCCACCTTGTTTTTATGGGGACGTTGCCAGCAACGTCTACGGCATCCATCCCTTCCTTGGCCCTAACCGCGAAGGACTTCCCGCTATCTCCATTGCGGGAGGATTCGACCTCGGCAACGATTCCGAAGGGGAGCTTCCTCAAACTGGGAATTCTTTCCAGTGGGCCGACAGCCTCACGAAGGTCTCAGGCGTCCACACCTTCAAATTCGGAGTGGATTTTCGCCGTCAACAATTCAACCAGTTTCTCTACTACAACGTGAACGGAACCTTCGACTACTACGGCGGAGGGCCGAACGATGTAGGTGCAGCCAATCTGTACCCCAATTTTTTGTTGGGCCTTCCCGATCAATTCGGACAAGGTTCGGGGCAAGTCGAATACGTCCGCAACACTGGCCTCTATCTGTACGCGCAGGATAGCTGGAAGATAAAACCAAATCTCACACTGAACTACGGCTTGCGATGGGAACTGACCACCCCTCTGGCGGATGTCGCTCAGCATGTTCAGACTTTCCGCCCCGGCCAAGACTCTACTGTGTACCCTTGTGGAGGTCCCAACACCGATTGCACTTCGCAGGATGCGGTCGGATTAGTCGTTCCCGGCGACGCCCATATTCCACCCGGCATGACCCAAACCTATTACAAGGCATTCGCTCCCCGCATCGGCATCGCCTGGAGTCCCGGCAACTCCGGCAAGACCAGCATTCGCGCCGGTTGGGGCCTCTTCTATAACCCGGTCGAGCAGCTTGTCCTGGAACAATTCGGCGCTGAGCCTCCCTTCGGCGGAAGCACCTTTGTCTATGAGACACAGTTTAACCAGCCCTTTTTGGGCCAGGACGGCGCCACCACGTATCTGAATCCGTTTAATGGAGTCCTCAACCCCGCGCGAGGAAGTCAGGTGGATTGGGCGACATTCGAGCCCATCCTTCTCTTTGGCGATTTCCAGCCGCACATGCGCACGCAGTATTCCGCTCAGTACAACTTCACTGTCGAGCGAGAACTGACCAGAGATATGAAGCTGGAAGTCAGCTACGTGGGCACCCAGGGGCATCGCCTGCTGGCTACTCATGATGTGAACTACTCAAACCCGCAGACCTGCCTCGACCTTGATTCCATTCTGGGTGCGGGCACGTGCGGCCAATTTACCGAAGACAGCCCTTTCTTTATCCCGCCGGGCACAGTCCTGCCGGTGCCTCTGCACTTGCCTTACGCTCAGAACAACTCCGTGATCCCGGCCAACACAACGGTCGGCCCCAACGGCATCACCCTGGTAGGTTTGCGCCCCTACTCGTCGCCGCAATGCGATCCTTTATCCGGCCTGGGCTGTCCCGTCAACGGAGTTCCGGTGTTCAGCAGCATCTTTGCCCAGGACACGATTGCCAATTCCGCTTACAACTCGCTCCAGGTCTCGCTGGACAAGCGGTTTGTCCACGGCTTGCAGTTCACCGCCGCCTACACCTTCAGCAAGTCGATCGACGAGGCTTCCAGCTTCGAAGGAATTCTCAATCCTCTTCCCGGCGCCAACAACCGTTCGCTCTCGCTCTTTGACGCGCGTCACCGCTTCGTCCTTAGTTATCTCTGGAACCTGCCGGTAAGAAAATACAGCGGCGTTGCCGGGAAACTGTTCGATGACTGGGCCGTCTCCGGCATCACTACCTACCAGACCGGATTTCCCATTCGCATCACGTCAGAATCCGACAACGAGCTGATGAACAGTTTCGACTTCGAACTTCCGGGCGAACCCAATCAGGTCGGCCCCTTTACGTGGCAAAGGCCGCAAAGCAACGGAAACTACTATTTCAATACCCCCGCCAGTCAGACTTCGATTTTCACCGAGAACGGTGTGTTCGGCTACGTGGGCAGCGCGCCCCGTACCATCTGCTGCGGACCGGGAATTAGCGAAACCGACTTTGCCCTGGTAAAACTCATTCCCTTTAATGAGCGTATGCACATGGAATTTCGCGCAGAAACGTTCAATGTCTTCAACCACACGCAGTTCTATAACCCGGACGGCGATAGCACCGACGGCGCGCAGTTTGGCCAGGTCACTCAGGTCAAAGATCCCCGCCTGATGCAGTTTGGTCTAAAGTTCTACTTCTAGTATGGAAGAGTAGTTCTAGTATGGAAGAGTAAGATAGTGGAGCTAAGCCCCGGGACGGCCCGCCCGTCCCGGCATTCTAATGGCCCGCGTCTATATCAAGAAACTGCCGGCTTGAGTTTCTCTGGAGCAATTCGATGTATCCCGATCTGCAAAAAGAGCTTGCCACCTTCGAGCGTCGTACGCCGAAATCCGCCGAAGCGCACAAGAAAAACCTTAAACGAATTCCTCTCGGCGTAGCCAGCAACTATCGCTATTACGATCCTTGGCCCATCTTCGTAAAAGACGCCGGCGGCAGCAAGTTCCGCGACCTCGACGGCAACGAATACATCGACCACAATCTGACCTTCGGCGCGCTCATGGCCGGGCACTGCCATCCCGCGGTTATGAAGGCAGTTGAAAAGCGCCTTTCCACCGGCACCATGTTCGGCATGCCGCATGACATGGAATGGGAACTCGCCGAAGAAATCTGCAAGCGCTTCCCCGTCGAGATGTGCCGCTTCGGCAACAGCGGTACCGAAGCCACCATGCACGCCATCCGCCTCGCCCGCGCTGCCACCGGACGCGACAAGATCATTAAATTCGAAGGCGCTTATCACGGATTGCACGACTCCGCCCTCGTCAGCGTAAAGCCACACGCTCCGGACTTCGGCGACATCGATAATCCCATATCCGTTCCCGGCGGCTTAGGCGTGCCGAAATCTGCAATCGCAAACGTCGTCATCGCGACATTCAACGACATGGCCACAGTCGAGCGCCGCTTCTCAGAAAATCCCGGCGAAATCGCAGCGATCATTCTCGAACCAATCCTCATGAACGTCGGCCTCTGCATGCCGCAGCCCGGCTTCCTGCAAGCCCTTCGCGAAATCGCCACGAAGAACGGTGCGCTCCTGATCTTCGACGAAGTAAAAACCGGTGCAAAACTTGGCTGGGGCGGCGCGTCCGAATATTTCAATGTGAAGCCCGACATGATCTGCCTCGCCAAATCGATTGGCGGAGGTTTCCCGCTAGCCGCATTCGGCGCCAGCAAATCCGTGATGGACCTCATCTCTCAACACAAAGTCTTCCACGGCGGCACCTACAACACGAATCCGGTTTCCATGGCCGCTGGTCTCGCGACATTCCGCGGAGTCCTAACGCGCGACAACTACACTCACGTCGACAAGCTCGGCAAAAAACTCGCCGACGGATATCGCAAGACCATCGCGAAATCCGGACTGCAAGCCTACATCGCGCAAGCCGGAGCCAACGGCGCGCTGATGTTCTATCCGAAAGAGATTCGCAACTACCGCGACTGGACCATGATCGACATCGACCTCTGGCGCCACTACTGGTTCGGCATGGTCAACCGCGGCGTAATGCCGCAGCCCTACTGGTGGGATGAGCAGTGGACCATCTCCGTCCAGCACACAGACGCAGACATCGACAAGCATCTATCTGCCTTCGACGACATAGCAGCAAGCTTAGCGCAAGCGCAGCAAGAGCGAGCAGGCCAGCCAGCACTGGCGGCACACTAGAACAAGGGATCAGGGGTTAGGGGATAGGATCAGTTTCGCGGCTTGGCCTGGCTTGCATCAACAACTGACCCAAGCAGCTACCCCTAACCCCTAGCTCCCTAGCCCCTGATCATGTCCACCACCGCCCAACCCGCCCAGCCCCACCTAATCCGCGCCCTAGGCCGCCGCGATCTAGTCCTCCTCTTCGTAGTAGCCGTCTTCAACCTCAACGTGATCCCCTCCATCGCGGCCAACGGCGGCGTAACCATCTGGCTCTGGCTCATCTCCCTCATCCTCTTCTTCTGGCCGCAAGGCATCGCCGTAATCGAACTCGCGCATCGCTATCCCGGCGAAGGCGGAGTCTATCTCTGGGCCAAAGAAGTCTTCGGCGACTTCCACGGATTCCTCTCCGGCTGGTGCTACTGGACCAACAACATGCTCTACGTGCCGACCGTCATGCTGTACTTCGTCGGCGTCTCCGTCTACGTACTCGGCACCGGCCATCAAGGCCTGGCCGACAACAAGCTCTTCGCTGCATCCGTTTCACTGGCGCTGCTCGCTCTCCTCACGCTGCTCAACATTCTCGGCCTCGGCGTCGGCAAGTGGATCAACAACCTCGGCGCCATCGGCACCTTCATCGCCGCTGCGGTTCTCATCGGACTCGGCATCGTGATCTGGTCGCGCTTCGGCACCGGCATCACCGCCGCCGATTTCAAAGTCCCCGCCAACCCGCGCTTCGTTCTAAATTCCTTCGGCGTAATCTGCTTCGGTCTTGTCGGCCTTGAGCTCGCGTCCGTCATGGGAGACGAAATCCGCGACCCCGCCCGCACTCTTCCCGGCGCCGTCTTCTGGGGCGGCCTGATCTCCGGCACTCTCTATGTAGCCGTCACTCTCACGCTGCTGATCTCAGTCGGCAAAAGCGTCAACGTGCTGCAAGGCGTGGTGCAAGCGGTCAGCGGAATGGGAGCTCGCGTAGGCATCACCTGGATCACCATTCCCTTTGCCATCATGCTCAGCGTCGCCGTAGCAGGCATCGGTTCCGCCTGGACCGGCGGTTGCGCCCGCATCCCTTTCGTCGCCGGCCTCGATTCCTACATGCCCTCATGGCTCGGCAACATTCATCCGCGCTACGCCACGCCCTACGCGGCGCTGATCGTTCAGGGCATCGTCTCCGGAGTGCTTGTGATCTTGAACTTCGCCGGCGCAGGCGTGCAGGAAACTTTTCAAAAACTGCTTTCGCTTGCGGTCGTGTTGCAGCTCTTTCCTTTTGCCTACATGTTCGCAGCGCTGGTAAAGTTCGCCGTGACCGAGCCCGTTCCGCGCGGCCAGTACAGCCGCACCACGCTCTTCCTGGCCGGGACCAGTGGACTCGTGACCACTGTTCTAGGCGGCGCAGTCGTGTTCTTCCCCGCACAGCAAATCACATCGCTGTGGTCCTACGAATTATGGATGTTCGGCGGCACGCTCTTCTTCATCGGCCTGGCCGCATTCTTCTTCTTCGTCTACGGCCGCCACAAAACTGTACAAGGGTTAGGGAAGGACACGACGGTAGTCGCGCCACTGTGATCAGAGATTGGGAAGGGCACGACTTTAGTTGTGCCGTTAAGCACGAGTAAGTTTTTGGGGCTTTAGAATGCGCGTGAGAACTGGATTCGCGCCCTCGCGGTGGAATGAAGTTCAGCGGTTCAGCCGCGAAGCGGCGTCAGAATGCAGCCCACGGCGCAAGCCGTGGGTAGAATGTGGGAGACGAGCAAGCCCCGAAGGGGCGGAAGAGCAGTTCTGACGCGCACTCTTCAGCCCCGAGGTATCCAGGAGGTAGACAACAATGCCCGGCGGAGTCACAACCGAAGTGAAGACTTATCAGATGTACATCAACGGAGAATGGACCGCGAGCAACTCCGCGAAAACCTTCCCCGTCTATGATCCCTCAACAGAAGAAGTCATAGCCCAAGTCCCCGACGCGAATGCCGAAGACGTTAACCGCGCCGTGGCCGCGGCCAAAGCCGCATTTGAAGAAGGACCATGGGCAACCACTACCGCACAGGAGCGCGGCCGAGTCTTGTTCCGCCTTACAGAAAAGATCCGCGCCAATCTCGCCGCGCTAGCCGAACTCGAATGCCGCAACACTGGCAAGCCCATCGTCGAGGCCGAGTTCGACATCAACGACGCCGCTACCTGCTTCGAATACTACGGCGGCTTAGCCACAAAAGTTGTCGGCTACGTAAATCCCGTCCCCGACAACGCAATGTCTCTCTCGCTAAAAGAACCAGTAGGCATCGCCGGACAAATCATTCCGTGGAACTATCCGCTCCTCATGGCCGCATGGAAACTAGCACCTGCCATCGCCGCCGGTTGCACCTGCGTGCTAAAGCCCGCCGAGCAAACGCCGCTAACCGCGCTGGAATTCGCCAACTACTTCGCCGACTGCGGCCTGCCCCCGGGCGTAGTCAACATCATCACCGGCTTCGGAGAAACCTGCGGCGCTCCGCTCGTCCAGCATCCCGACGTAAACAAGATCGCATTCACCGGCAGCGCTGCCGTCGGCAAGATCATCGTGAAACAGGCCGCTGACACGGTAAAGCGCGTCACTCTCGAACTCGGAGGCAAGTCGCCCAACATCTTCTTTGCCGACGCTGACTTCGAAGCCGCCATCGACGGCGCGCTCTTCGGAGTCTTCATTAATCAAGGCGAAGTCTGCTCCGCCGGAAGCCGAATCCTGGTTCAGAAATCGATCTACAAAAACTTCGTCGAAGCCATGACCGAAAAAGCAAAGAAGATCAAACTCGGCCCGCCGCTCGATCGCGATACAAAGATGGGACCGCTGGTCAGCAAAGAGCAGTACGACCGCGTCAACTCCTACATCGAGATCGGCAAGAAAGAAGCGACGCTGGCCTCAGGTGGAGGACGCCCCGAGAAAATGGGCAAAGGCTATTACGTGCAGCCCACAATCTTCTCCGATGTAACCAACTCTGCCCGCATTGCCCGCGAAGAAATCTTTGGCCCCGTTGCAGCGGTCATTCCATTTGAAGATGAAAAAGACGCGTTAAAGATCGCCAACGATTCACCCTACGGATTAGCCGCCGCCGTTTGGACCAGAGACATCTTCAAAGCCATGCGCGCCGTAAAAGCCCTGCGCGCAGGCGTAGTCTGGGTAAATCACATGCAACCAACCTACGTAGAAGCCCCATGGGGCGGCTACAAACAATCCGGCTTCGGCCGCGAACTAGGCCCCTGGGGCATCGAAGAATACCTCGAAACGAAACAGGTCTACATCAATCTGAACGAAGCACCGATTGCTTGGTATTGAGGAATGAAGAGACGCTCTCCCAACCCTTGTCATCCTGAGCGAGGATTGATCGTCGCGCCCAAGCGCGACGATCAACCGCAGTCGAAGGACCTGCTGTCTTGTGCAGCGCCACAACCGCGTCAGGGAGTTCTAACGAGAATTTGAAATGAGCACAATTCGAATCAACACCGAAATCCCCGGCCCGAAATCCAAAGCGCTCAGCGAGCGCCGCGCGAAAGCCGTGCCCCGCGGCCTGTCTCACGGCACGCCTATCTACGTAGCCAAAGCCCAAGACGCATGGCTCGAAGACGTAGACGGCAACCGCTACATCGATTTCGCCGGAGGCATCGGCTGCGCCAACGCTGGCCATCGCCAGGAAGCGGTCGTTGAAGCCATCCAGAGTCAACTCGATAACTTCCTTCACATGTGCGTCCAGGTCACGCCTTACGAAAGCTATGTGAAACTCGCCGAGCGCATGAATGAAGTAACCCCAGGCAAGTTCGCCAAGAAGACGCTCTTCGTGAACAGCGGAGCCGAAGCTGTCGAGAACGCCGTCAAGATCGCCCGCGCCTATACCAAGCGTCCGGCGATCATCGCGTTCGAAGACGCATTCCATGGCCGCACCATGATGACGCTAGCGCTCACCAGCAAGACGCATCCCTACAAAGGTGGATTCGCGCCGTTCCCCGGCGAGGTCTATCGAGTCCCGTTCGCCTACTGCTATCGCTGCTCCTACAACTTGAAATATCCATCGTGCGATCTCTTCTGCGCGCGCCATCTCGAAGATACGTTCAAGCGCGTAGTAGCCAATGAAGAAGTAGCGGCAGTGATCGCCGAACCGGTAATGGGCGAAGGTGGATTCATCGCGCCGCCGCCCGACTACTTCAAAGTGTTGATCGAGCTCTGCCACAAGCACGGCATCCTCTTCATCGCCGACGAAGTGCAATCCGGCTTCGGACGCACCGGCCGAATGTTTGCCAGCGAGCACTACGGCATCGAACCCGACCTGATCGTCACCGCAAAATCGTTAGGCGGGGGCTTGCCGCTAGCCGCAGTAACCGGCCGCGCCGAAATCATGGACGCCCCCGCCGCAGGCGGGTTGGGTGGCACCTTCGCCGGCAATCCGCTGTCGTGCGCCGCAGCGCTAGCAACACTCGATCTGTTTGAAAAGACAAATCTGCTCGCGCGCGCCAACGAACTCGGAGACCGCTTCCAGCGCCGTGCCCGCGAGTGGCAACGCCGTTGGCCGATCGTAGGCGACGTACGCGGCCTCGGCGGAATGCAAGCCATCGAACTCGTGAAGTCGCCAGAATCGAAAACTCCAGCAACGGACGAAACCAAACAGATCACGCAATACTGCTACGAGCACGGCCTGATCACAATCACGGCAGGTTCCTACTCGAACGTGATCCGCATCCTGGTCCCGCTGGTAGCGACCAACGAGCAAATCGACGAAGGGCTAGGCGTGCTCGAATCCGCACTGGCTGCTGTGTGCGACAAGAAAGGCGCAGTAGCACAGCTTGTATAGGAAGGGTCCATGTGGAGACAGCCGCCTCGGCTGTCCGCCGAGCGCAGCGAGGCGACCCCTGCAACCTATGTATCATTAATGATGCCGTAGGGAATTCTTACGATGAACGGCACTCGCAATAAGTAAAGGTGAACTCATGACGACCGTAGCCGCACCACCCACTATCAAGCTCACCCACTTCATCAACGGACGCTGGACCGACTCGTCTGCGAAGGAGTGGCGCGACGTAGTCAATCCCGCGACGGGTGAAACGCTGGCTCAGGTCCCGCTAGCCGATGCCGCCGAAGTCAATGAAGCCGTCGAAGCCGCTGCTGCGGCCTTTCCCGAGTGGCGCCGCACTCCGCCGGAAGACCGCATCCAGCCGCTCTTCAGGCTGAAGATGCTGCTCGAAGACCACATCGACGACATCGCCCGCATCATCACCCAGGAAAATGGCAAGACCTTCACCGAAGCGAAAGCTGAGATGCGCCGCGCCATCGAGAACGTCGAGGTCGCCTGCGGCATTCCGATGATGATGCAAGGCTACAACCTTGAAGACGTCGCGCGCGGCATCGACGAGATGATGATCCGCCAACCTATCGGCGTGACCGCTGCCATCGTGCCCTTCAACTTTCCAGGCATGATCGCGTTCTGGTATCTGCCTTACGCCATCGCAACCGGCAACACGTTCATCCTGAAGCCGAGCGAGCGCGTGCCGTTGACCATGCGATACGTCTACGAACTGCTCGAGAAGACTGGCTTGCCCAAGGGCGTAGTCAATCTGATCAACGGAGGCAAGGCCGCGGTCGACGCGCTGCTCGACCATCCGAAAGTCCGCGCCATCAGCTTCGTCGGATCGACTCCCATCGCGAAGTATGTGTACGCGCGCGCCGCCGCGAACGGCAAGCGCGCGCAGTGCCAGGGCGGAGCGAAGAACCATGTCGTCATCCTGCCCGAAGCCGACATGCCGATGGCCACGCAGATCATCAGCGACAGCGCCTTTGGATGCGCCGGCCAGCGCTGCCTCGCCGTTTCAGTCGCGGTAACGATCGGCGAAGCACAGAAGACGTTTCGTGATTCGATTGCCGATGCCGCTTCGAAACTCAAAGTCGGCAACGGGCTTGACGAAGGCGTGCAGATGGGCCCAGTGATCACGCCGCAAAGCAAAGAGCGCGTCGAGTCGTTGATCGAGCTCGGCGAGAAGCAGGGCGCGAAGCTGCTGATCGATGGGCGCAACGCCAAAGTCCTGCGTCACGAGAAAGGCAACTTCGTGAATCCCACGATCCTCGACAACGTTCCTGCAACTAGCGACCTCAACGATACTGAGATTTTCGGTCCGGTGCTAAGCCTCGTTCATGCTAATGACATGGATGACGCTCTCGCGTTCCTCGAACGCAGCGCGTACGGCAATCAGGCGTCGCTGTTTACCTCGAGCGGATCGGCTGCGCGCCGCTTTCGCTACGAAGCGCCCGCGGGCAACATCGGTATCAACATTGGAGTAGCCGCGCCCATGGCCTACTTCCCGTTCAGTGGATGGAAGAACAGCTTCTTCGGCGATCTCCACGGCCAGGGCCGCGACGCCATCGAGTTCTACACCGACAAGAAGGTAGTAGTAGAGCGCTGGGCCAAGGAACATTCGCGCAAGTTCTGAATGAGTGCAGCTCGAAATGCATTTCTAAGAAGAAGCGTGACGATCACTGAATCAAATGAAGCGCCGTCGCCCCGTTAACGACCGACTCAGCAGGCATGCGCTGATCGAACGTGGCCAGTTGGCCCTTATGCGCGTGAGCCAGTGCCAGAAGATAACTGTCCGTGACGTGAGCGGAGTCCAGAAGACGCGTTGTGTTCGCGAGTTTGCGGTCCAGCAAGGATATGTCGTCCGGCCAGAAGGCGTGTCCGGGCAGACTTCGAAGTGAGCTCAACAACTCAGCCACAGCGGCCGGCGAACCGGGAGAATTTGGATAGCGAAGATGGCCGACAATACGCAACACTCCATTTTCCGTGAGCGGGCAGGTCGCCCAGGCCTTGTGCCCTTTCGCGGCGAACCAGGCATGGGCGCGGTCGTGCTGCACGTGAGCGGGGTCGATCAGCGCAATCAAGACGTTTACATCCAGAAGAAACCGCCTCACCGCAACTCCTCACGCAGCCGATGCACAAGTTCCGAAGTGACTCGCGGCGCGCCTTTGCGAACTTTGAGCAGCGGCACGCCATTGCGTGTCCGTGCCCTGGTCTCCGGCGGAAGAAGCGCGCGCCGGGCTAATGAGGAAATCACTTCGCCCACTGACTTTTGTTCGATCGCAGCCATTTCTTTGGCGGCGCTCAGTACATCATCGTCGATTACAAGCGTGGTGCGCATTGATCATCCCCCCCATCATCACGCATCATACATCAGATGCGATATGATCCACAGTATAACTCTGTGGCGAAGGCTTTATAAAGGAATCTATGACCACAACAATCGCAACACCAACCATGTCCGGCAAAGAAATCGTCGATCTCTCGCGTAAGCACACTTTGTATGAATGGTCGGCGCAATCGAAGGTCGATCCCATTCCGGTTGCGCGCGCGAAGGGGATCTACTTCTATACGCCGGAAGGGAAGCGCTTCATCGACTTCAATAGCCAGCTCATGTCCGTCAACATTGGGCATGGAGATGAGCGCGTCATTCAGGCTATCAGCGAGCAGGCTGCGACGCTCGCCTATGCCAATCCGTTCATGGCTACTGAGCCGCGCGCGCGGCTGGGCGCGAAGCTTGCCGAGATCTCGCCCGGCGACATCGACACGTTCTTCTTTACCAACGGCGGGGCCGAGGCGAATGAGAACGCCATCAAGCTGGCGCGCTTCTTCACGGGACGCCACAAGATTATCGCGCGCTACCGCTCGTATCACGGCGCGACTGCGGGTGCGATCAGCCTTACGGGCGATCCGCGCAGATGGGCTGCGGAGCCTGGCATTCCGGGGGTGGTGCATGTGCTCGATCCGTATCATGGGATCGAGCGCGGATGGGAGTCGGCTGAGTCTTCGCTGGCCATGATTGAAGAGACGATTCAGCTCGAAGGCCCGCAGACCATCGCCGGCTTCATTCTCGAGCCGGTCACTGGCACCAACGGCGTCCTTGTTCCTCCTAATGGATACCTCGAAGGGCTGCGCAAGATCTGCGACAAGTACGGCATTGTGATGATTGCCGATGAAGTGATGTCCGGCTTCGGGCGCACTGGCGAGTGGTTCGCGGTCGATCACTGGAAGGTGGTCCCCGATCTGCTTTGCATGGCTAAAGGGTTAACTTCGAGCTATCTTCCTCTGGGCGCGGTCGGCATGCGGCATCGCATCGCTGAGCACTTTCAGGACAAAGTGTTCTACGGGGGACTGACGTATAACAGCCATCCCATGGGATGCGCGGCGGCGCTGGCTACCATTCGCGTGTATGAAGAAGATGGACTCATCGACAACGCCAAGAAGATGGGCGCGATCCTGAAAGAGCTTGGCGCGGAGTTGCAGGCGAAGCACCCGTCCGTGGGCGCTGTGCGCTCGATTGGGCTGTTCGGCATCGTCGAACTGGTGCGCAGCCGCAAGACGCGGCAGCCTATGGCTCCTTTCAACGCGACCTCCGATGAGATGGTTGCGCTTGGGCGCTTCTTCCGCGAACAGGGGCTCTATACGTTCGTCCGATGGAACACCTTCTTTACCAATCCTCCGCTGTGCATCAACGAGTCGCAGTTGCGCGAGGCGTTCGCGATCATCGATCGCGGGTTGGAGATCGTGGACAAGGCCGTCAGCGATTAGCTATAAGGTATATACCTTCGGGTGGCATCGCGAGAATGCTTTGATGCATCTTGGGCGCTGCCCGCTTGATTGGGGTCCTTCGACTGCGTTGGCCTTCGCTTCGCGAATGCCAACTCCGCTTGATTGCATAACGACGTTGGCTCATCGCGAGTAGATTGGTATGCGACGAACTAGACCAAGGCTCGTGAGAGGAGCCAGCGTCATGTTGATTATAGGGTGTGATTTTGATCCTGGGTTTCAACAGGTCGCGATCTTTGACAACTTAATAGGAGAGATTCAAGAGAAGCGGTTGCCGCACTGCGCGGAGGCGGAGGAGCAGTTTTACCGGTAGCTGGCGGGCCAGGAAGTGCGGGTGGGGATGGAGGCTTGCGGCCACTATCCGTGGTTCGAGCGGTTGCTCGAGGAGTTGGGCATCGAACTGTGGATGGGGATGCGGCGAAGGTGCGGGCTTCGGTGGTGCGCAAGCAGAAGACGGACCGGCGGGACGCGGAGCACTTGTTGCAGTTGCTGATGGAGAATCGGTTTCCGCGGATCTGGGTGCCGAGCTTGGAGGTGCGGCATGTGCGGCAGTTGCTGGTGCATCGTCACAAGCAAAGCCTGCCCTGAGCTTGTCGAAGGGTGCAGTCGCGGACGCGCACCAAGAATCAACTGCAATCCATGGCTCTGAGTTGTGGGGTGCAGAAAAAACGCAAGCTGTGGACGAAGGCAGGGCGAGCAGAGTTGGAGCAGTTGCCTTTGCTGCCGTACGCGGCCGAGCGGCGCAAGCGGTTGCTGGAAGCGCTCGACGGGCTGGAGGCGGAGGTCAGTGAACTGGACCGGCGAGTGGCGGAAGAAGCGCGCCAGAGGCCGGAGGCGGTGCGGCTGATGACGCATCCGGGAGTAGGTTCGGTGACGGCGTTGGCGATGGTGCTAACGCTGGGGCCGGCGGAGCGGTTCGAATCGGCGAAGAAAGTGGGCAGTTATTTTGGACTGATTCCGAGTGAAGAATCCAGCGGCGGAAACAGCGGCTGGGCAAGATCAGCAAACAGGGCAGTTCGTTTCTGCGCTTTTTGCTGGTGGAGGCGGGACAGACGGCGGCGCGGCTCGATCCGCAACTGAAACGCTTCTACCGAAGATTGGCGGCGCGCAAGAATCGCGGCGTCGCCAAGGTCGCGGTGGCCAGGAAGTTGGCCACGCGGTTGTACCTGATGTTGCGCGAAGACTGGACGTACGCGCAACTATGTCAGGCCGTCATGCAGGGGAGCTCGAGTCATTCCGTGGTCGAGCAGGACAAACCGACCGTTTGAGTGGGCAGCCTGCCTCCCTGAAAAATCGGGGAGATCGAAGTGAGTAATCGTGGGAGCAAGTGCCGAAGAGATGGATGGTGGGACCTGAGGTCCCGCTGCTGGATTCAATGAGTGACGACCCTTGGTCTGGGAGTCAAAAGCGTTCTACTAGAGCGAAATGGCGCTGGTTTCGGCGTCGACGCCGAAGTGTCGCCACAAAACGCTTGACAGAGTGCAGCGTCGTTAGAGACGGAATGACAATCGAGCCGCTCAACGAATTGACTCGCTCGTTCCTCGCGGCTAAACTTTCCTCCCGGCTGGGTTATTGACCGGCAATCCAACGTAAGTGGATTTTGCGTATATCCATATAAGGAAGAACCTAGCGTTGTCGAGGCCGCAACCACAAGGCATTTCGGATCTTGCCCTGGTCACGGGGCTGAAGTCTAGCGACCAGGGCGCGATGGCGGAGTTGTATGACCGCTATTCGGCGGTAGTGTATGCGGTGGCGTTGCGGGTATTGGGCGATACTGGGGCGGCTGAGGACGTGTTGCAGGAGGTGTTTCTGCAACTGTGGCGCAAGCCGAGCGCTTTCGATGCGGCGCGTGGCAGTCTGGCAAGTTGGCTGGCGGTGATCACGCGGAACCGCGCAATTGACTCCCTCAGAAAACGGCGGCCGGAAACGGATATTGAGGATGTCGTGTTGTCGGTGGCGCCGGACTTGGCAGGAGAAGCGGAGTTGGCACGGGCGGCTGAAAAAGTGCGGGGCGTGATGGGAAGAATGGTTCCGGCGCAGCGGAGCGCACTCGAAATGGCTTATTGGGAAGGTATGAGCCATTCGGAGATTGCTGACAAGACGGGAGAGCCGCTGGGAACGATTAAGACGCGGATTCGCGCGGGGTTGATCGTACTCAGAAAGGCGTTTCAGAGTTGAATTAAAGGCGGAGCTTCCGCTTCGCGGATAGTCGAGGGCGGCTGTCCTACATTTTGTTGTGAGTGAGTCAGGAAGTGGCGTGAACGAGGAAATGAGCGAGCACGAACGATACGCGGAGGATCTTGCTTTATACGCGCTGGACGCGCTAGAGGGAGAGGATCGCGCGCGCGTGGATGAGCATCTGGCGGAGTGTGCGGCGTGCCGGCGCGAATTGGAGCAGTTGCGCGGCGATACGGCTCTGCTGGCGCTGTCGACGACGGGGCCGCGACCTCCGCAGCGGGCACGGCAGAGGCTGCTGGATGCGGTGGCGGGGGAGCCGCGGGTACCAATTTTGGTGGAGACTTCGACTCGCCGTTCGTGGTGGGGATGGCTGGGATGGGCGGCTACAGCGGCGGTGGTGATTTTCGCGTTGTCGCTCTGGCGGGAGAACTCTGGGTTGAAAGACACTTTGGCGTCGGCGAATTCGCAAGCGGCGAAGAGCACGCGCGAGATGGAAGAGTTGCGGAGGATTGCGGCGCCGATCCTGGAGCCGGAGGCACAGCGCGTGACGCTGGTCGCGGCAAAGACTCCGCCGCAGCCGCAGGGTAAAGTATTTTATTTGCGGAATCGCAATAGCCTGGTATTGCTGGCGAATAATCTCGCGCCGCTGCCAGCGCAGAAGGCTTATGAGTTGTGGCTGATCCCGACTAGCGGCGCTCCAATTCCGGCAGGGGTGTTCAAGCCTGATGCGCATGGGAGCGCGAGTGTGGTGAATCCTCCGTTGCCGGCGGGGGCTGAGGCTAAGGCCTTTGCGATTACCGTCGAGAACGAAGCGGGTGCGACTACGCCGACGATGCCGATTGTGATGATGGGTGCGGGCGAGTAACGCTGATCCGCCCGCCGCAGTCAGAAAGCCTTTAACCGCCAAGGGCGCTATGGAATCCGCGAAGGACGCGAAGACGAACAAGTCAAGGGCGCATCGCTGCTCTGAAGCGATGCGGCCTTGTCTTCTTTTAGATCAACATTCCCTCGTTCGAACTGCAAGCTAGTTTTCCGAAACCTTGGTGGCTTTGGGAAGAGCTGCGTGCTCTTTTCTGTAGGCGCGTGCGATATCGCCGAGAGGAGTGTGGTACATGGGCGACGCAAGCTCCGCCAACGGAACCTCACCTTTTGCATAGCTGATGGTACCGCTGCTCAGCAGGCTGGATTCCGTTCCCATGGCGTGCTCGGAGGCATGCTGAGGGCGATCATCGGGCATGATAATGGGCTGCGGGTTGTTATACAGAACGGAAGCGGTTTGTCCGAAAGCGGCTGTGCCACACAAAAAGCAGAATGCGAAAATTGTTCTTTTCATAAGCTTGATCCTGTCCGGGGAAGATTGCCGAATAGTGTGAAAGAGCTTGGGATGCCGCAATAGCGCGGCTCCCGGGATGGTAAGGGCAATCCGCATACCAAACTGGGGTGGGTGGGATTCGAGTTAGCGGACGCGGACAGAGGTTTGTGGAAAAGATTTGCACATACGTGGAAGATTGAGGCTCTCGCTGGAATAAGGTTTTGGACCGGCTAAGATCGCGAAAAAATGCCGCCGAGGATGTGGAGAAGAACTATATTGTCTCTGACGTATACGGCCTACTTCGAATGATGCGAAAGCTGGTCCAAGGCGTGGTTTGGTCGACCGTTATTCTGGCGGTTCTGCTGCCGATTGCGTTGTGGGCACAGACCGATTGCGAAGCGGGCAACGGACCGCTGGATTCTTCCCCGCCGAAGACGACGAGCGCGCAGGAAGTGATTCAGAAGTTAGGCGCAGCCGAAGCGACTGCGAAAGAAGCCCGTCTTCATTACACCTATAAACAGGACGTGCTGATGCAGACGCTTGTGGGCAAAGACGTCACGGGAGAATTTCACGAGGTCACGAATGTTTCCTATGACGCGAAGGGCAGGCGGCAGGAGCAAGTGACTTTCGCGGCCCAGAATACGTTGCGGGGTCTTCAACTGACTGAGCAGGACATGGAAGACATTCGCATTTTCATGCCGCTGATGTTAACCAAAGAGGATTTGCCGCAATACAACCTGACTTATGCGGGCCAGCAGCATGTGGACGACCTGGATACCTACCAGTTTCGCGTTGCGCCGAAGAAGAGAGACGAGAAGGGCAAGCGATATTTTGAAGGGCAAATCTGGGTGGACACGCAGGATTTCCAAATCGTGAAAGTGTGCGGCAAGAGCGGTCCGGAAAAAGTACAGGTGAAAAAGCACGAGCAGACGGACGTGCATCCGACGTTCGTGACCTATCGCCAACAAGTGGATGGCCGCTACTGGTTTCCGGCATACACGCGTTCAGATGACACGCTGCACTTTAAGGCGAGATCCGTGAAGGTGAAAGAGGTCATAAAATATAGCGATTACAAACGGGCGCAATGATAAGAAGGCGTTCGAGCAGAATCCTGAACTCTTCCGACTATTCCAAGCAGCAGCGCTCTCGTTGCTGAAGGTCTACTTCACGAAAAGATGACGCCTTAATGCTGTCCATTCTCGGACACTTGCGTCCAGTTTCGGATAAAGCAACCTCTCCTCGTATATGCACTTTCTGCAGGATCCACCAGTGTTTATAGATAGTTACGATGCGGAGGACGACGGCCTCTCAGTTGCCGCTGTGCAGTCGTATGGATATCGCTCGACCTGAGCTCAAGACGCAGAAGCGGCGTCGGCAGGCAATCATCGGGACTGTGGTGGTTCTCGCCGTGGCCACCGTCTCGGTGGCAGTCATGCGGCTGAAGCCTGCGGCGCCGACGGTAGAGCGGGGAACTGTCTGGACCGACACGGTGAAGCGTGGTCCGATGTTGCGGCAGGTCCGCGGGCTGGGGTCGCTGGTGCCTAGCCAGGAATCCGTGCGCCAGATTCCGGCGGAGACTGAAGCCACGGTTGTCCGCATTCAATTGCTGCCGGGCTCGCAGGTAACAGCCGCCTCAATCATGCTGGAGATGAGCAATCCGCAAACGGAGCAGGCCGCGGTTGACGCTCAGCTTCAGTTGAAGGCCGCCGAAGCCGAATACCAGAGTCTCCGAGTGAAACTCGAAAGCGATCTGATGAACCAGAAAGCCGGCGCCGCCACCGTGCACGCGGACGACGCGACCGCACAACGGCAGGCCAGCACTGACAAGGCGCTTTACGAACTTGGAGTCATCTCTGGCCTGGCCTACAAGACTTCTAAAGAGAAGGCGGACGAACTCACCACTCGAAATGATCTTGAGACGCAGCGGCTCACCGCCAATGAACGGGCGATCGCGTCGCAGATGGCAGTGCAGCAAGCCAAAGTGGATCAGATGCGCACCTTGGCCCAGCTCAAACAAAAGCAATTGGACGCGTTGAAAGTACGGGCGGGGATCGATGGAGTGCTGGTGGATCTCCCGCTGCAAGTCGGCCAGCATGTCACGCCTGGAACGATGCTCGCGAAAGTCGTGGAACCGGATCACCTGATGGCCACGCTGAAGGTCGCCGAGACGCAGGCGCGCGACGTGCAGATTGGAGAACCCGCTTCGGTCGACACGCACAACGGCGTGATCGCGGGCACGGTGATGCGCGTCGATCCGGCGGTACAAAACGGAACCGTCACGGTCGACGTGAAATTAACTGGGGAACTGCCCAAGGGCGCGCGGCCTGATTTGAGTGTGGACGGAACTATCGATCTGGAGCGGTTGGACAATGTGCTCTATGTCGGGCGACCCGCATTTGGTCAGGAGAACAGCACGATCAGCTTGTTCAAGCTCGGCGCCGACGGGCAGACGGCTTCACGCGTGCCCGTGAAAGTTGGCCGCGCCTCGGTGAATTCGATCCAGGTGATTGAAGGATTGCACGAGGGAGATACCGTGATCTTGTCCGACATGTCACGTTGGGATAATACCGATCGCATCCGGCTTAATTAGTAGTGTCAGGAAGGCAACGAATTAAATAGCAAGCAGCGTGTGGTTTCGAATTGCTGTTTTCTGTGCGATCTTTGCGTTGTTTCTTTGCGTGCTTTGCGGTCAAGAGCTCTTAACCGCAAAGGGCGCTAAGAAATGCCGCTAAGGCCGCAAAGAAAATTCAAACCAGCACCACGACGAAAAAGAGGAGTCAGCAATGATTGAAGCAGGGCAACCGCTCATCCAGATTCAGGACCTCACCAAAGTCTTCTATACCGATGAGATCGAAACGCATGCGCTCTCTGGCATTCACCTGTCGGTGAATAGGGGTGAGTACGTTGCCATGTCGGGGCCGTCGGGCTGCGGTAAATCGACGCTGCTGTCGATCATTGGGCTGCTGGATACGCCTACGGCTGGACGCTACTCTTTGAATGGGAAGACGGTGGAGAACCTGGATTTCGCGGAGAGATCGCGCATCCGGAATCAGGAGATTGGTTTCATTTTTCAAAGTTTCAATTTGATCGGAGACTTGACGGTTTACGAAAACGTCGAACTGCCGTTGACCTACCGGCAGAGGATGCCGGCGGCGGACCGCAAGTCGCGAGTGATGGAAGCTCTGGAGCGGGTCGGCATGGCGCATCGTATCCGGCATTATCCTTCGCAACTGTCGGGCGGCCAGCAGCAACGGGTCGCCGTGGCGAGAGCGCTGGGCGGAAAGCCGTCGATTCTGCTCGCTGACGAGCCGACTGGAAATCTAGACTCGCGCAACGGCGAAGCTGTGATGGAGCTTTTGCAGAATCTGCATCGCGAAGGAGCGACGATCTGCATGGTGACGCACGATCCGCGTTTCGCCAAGCACGCGCAGCGCGAGGTGCATTTGTTCGACGGCAAGGTTGTGGCGGAGGAGGAACTGAGGAAACTGCTGCAGGAGACGAGTGCATGAGCGGCCTGCTCCAGGATCTTCAATACGCTGCGCGCCAGTTGCGCAAATCGCCCGGTTTTGCGACGGTCGCGATCGTCACACTCGCCCTCGGCATCGGCGCCAACACTGCGATCTTCAGTCTGCTCGATCAGGCGCTACTGCGCAGCCTTCCCGTAAAAGATGTGGATCGTCTCGTAATCCTGAAGTATTCCGGCAGCAACATACCTGGGCTCCTTCGGTGCCGGACGGATGGGAAGTTCTACTTCTCCTATCCTATGTATCGCGACCTGCGCGACCGCAATTCCGTTTTCAGCGGGCTGATTGCCACGGATTGGACGCAGGTGGGGGTGCAATGGCATAACCAGCCCGACCTAGTTGCGGCGGAGCTGGTCTCCGGCAACTATTTCGATGTTCTCAGCTTGCAGCCTGCCCTCGGCCGTTTGTTCGCGGCCTCGGACGATCTCAAGGCCGATGCGAGCCCCGTGGTTGTCTTGAGCTTCAGTTATTGGCAGCGCCGCTTCGGCACCGACCCCGGAATCCTAAACCAGAGCATCCTGGTGAACGGGCATCCCTTCACGGTGGTCGGAGTCGCGCCACCCGGCTTTCACAGCGTTGTCCTTGGCGACACTCCCGATGTCTTCGTGCCCATGATGATGCAGGCCGAAGTCATGCCCGGAAGCAAGGACCTCGACAGCCACCAATCGAGCTGGTTAAACATCGTCGGAAAGCTGAAACCTGGGATCAGCCGCGAGCAGGCCGAGGCTGGCGTCGCTCCCTTGTGGTACGCCCTCCGCTCCGACGAACTGAAATCCATAAACACAACCGGCGAGTCGGAGGGTTTTCGCGATCGTTTCCTGACCAAGTCGCATTTGCTCGTCCTCGACGGCGCTCGGGGATTCTCTCCGCTCCGCAGCGACGTTCAGATGCCATTGCTGATCGTGATGGGCATGGTTGCGCTGGTAGCGCTCATGGCCTGCGCCAATGTAGGCAGTCTTCTGCTGGTGCGCGCCTCCGGGCGCATTCGCGAAATGTCAGTGCGCTACGCGCTTGGGGCAAAGCGCAGACGGGTCGTTCAGCAACTGCTCGTTGAAGGAATGCTCCTCGGCTCCGCAGGAGGATTGTTGGGCATGCTGCTGGCGCCCCAAGTCTCCTCCCTGCTGATAAGCATGTTGTGGAGCGGAGGCACGGGCGACCTTCCGTTTTCCGCCAGACCCGATCTGCGGATTATGCTGTTCAATTGTAGTTTGGCGTTGTTCGCCAGTCTTCTTTTCAGTTTGGCTCCGGCGGCGCAGTTTTGGCGCCCCGATCTGGCGCCTGCCCTTAAGCAACAAGGGACAACTGCGAGAAGCGGCTCGCTCCGTTTCCGTCGCGTTTCGGTGGCAATGCAGATCGGGCTCAGTCTCACGCTTCTGGTAGGTGCTGGCCTGTTCGTTCGCACGCTGCACAATCTGAGGTCACTCAATGCCGGATTTACAACCGATCATCTGGTGACATTTGGAATTGACCCTCGAATGGCGGGCTACGAACCGGTTCGCACTTTTGCACTTTACCGGAGTGTCTTCGAAACATTAAGTGGCTTGCCCGGAGTGCGTTCCGTGGCTGCGACCAACGACCCCGAACTGGCGAACGACAATGAGAGTGGCAACATCGCCATCGCGGGTTACGCCGAAAAATCGCATGAGGATATGAACGTCGAGCAGCCGAATGTCAGCGCGGACTACTTCGCGACACTGCAGGTGCCGCTGCTCGCAGGCCGCGCATTCACCCTGCAGGATTCGGCGGAATCGCAGAAGGTAGCCGTGGTTAACGAAAGTTTCGCGCGCCATTTCTTCGGTGATCCGCAACAGGCGCTTGGGCACCTCATCGGCTACGGCGGCGCGACGCCGAAAACCGATACCGCAATCGTCGGTGTCGTAAAAGACTCAAAGCATGCAAGCCTTCGAGAACCTGTGACGCCGACTTTATTCCGGCCTTATGTTCAACTTTCGCAGGCGCAGGCGATGACCTTTTATGTCCGAACGTGGCAACAGCCTGAAAGTGCGGAAGGTACGATCCGCCGCGCGATGCAGACGTTGGATCCGAACGTGGTGCTTGATACTTTCCGGACCATGAACGAGCAGGTCGACAACAACCTGATTGCCGAACGAGTAATTGCGCTGCTGGCTTCCGGGTTTGGAGTGCTCGCGGCTCTCATGGCTGCCGTGGGCTTGTACGGTGTTCTGGCCTATTCGACCATGCAAAGAACGAGTGAGATCGGCATTCGCATGGCGCTTGGGGCGACTCGCGCCTCGGTAGTCAGAATGGTGCTGCTTGAGGTTTTGTGGCTGGCGGGAATCAGCATCGCGGTTGCCTTGCCTGTGTCATTGCTGCTGATGTACGCCGTGCGCAGCCAGCTATACGGCATCTCCGGCAGCGACCCGCTCACCCTATGTGGCATGACTGTACTGGTAACCCTGGTTGCGCTCGCCTCTGCTATGTTGCCGGCGCGACGCGCAGCACGAGTAGAGCCAATGGCGGCATTACGCCACGAGTGAAACAAGTTTGTAGGAAGCTGGGAGTGAAAATGATTCGACTTAATAATATCGAGCGCAGTTACAAGACCGGTGCCGGCCAAACTTGGGTTCTGCGGCGCGTCAACCTGGAAATTCAGCAGGGCGAATTCATCACGGCGATGGGGCCGTCGGGGGCAGGGAAGTCGTCGCTCTTGAATGTGCTCGCTCTACTGGACGATCAGTGGCAGGGCGAGTACTGGTTTCGGGAGCAGGCTGCGCACTCCATGAAGCGGAAAGAACGCGCGGAGCTGGCGAAGAAAAATATCGGCATGGTTTTTCAGAGTTACCATCTGCTCGACGATCTTACGGTGCTCGAAAACATTGACCTGCCGCTCTCCTACAAAGACATTCCGCGCCAGCAGCGGCAGAGCCTTGTCGCCGACGTGCTTGATCGTTTTCAGATAGTTGCGAAGAAAGATCTTTATCCCAGCCAGCTCTCCGGCGGGCAGCAGCAATTGGTCGGGATCGCGCGGGCGGTCATTCATAAACCTTCGCTGCTGCTCGCCGATGAGCCGACCGGAAATCTCCATTCTTCGCAGGCCCAGGAAATCATGGAACTCTTCCGGGGCTTGAATCAACAGGGCACAACTATCGTGCAGGTCACGCATTCGGAAACGAACGCCGCTTATGGCACTCGCACCATTCAGTTGCGCGACGGCTGGCTGGTGGGCGACACGGCGAATCCAAATTTGCAAGCGACGATCGAGCCGAGCGGGGCGGCGATGAAGCGATGAAGATTTGTTTCTGCGGACTGCGTTTTCGTATTGCAATCACGGCGGCCCTGCTCTCGGTGAGCGTTATGCAGGCGCAGATTCGCACTCCTGCTGTGTTGCAAATGCCGCACTCACATAATCCGCTCGGCCCCTACATTGCCGATACTTCGCCCGAGCCCGTGCTGACAAATTCTCCGCGACTCGACCGAATAGTTCACGATGGGAAGTTGCTTCTGTCGTTGAAAGATGCGATCGATCTTGCGCTGGAGAACAATCTGGATTTGGCGATCGCCCGCTACAACCTGCCGATTGCCGACGCGGACCTGCTTCGAACCAAAGCTGGTGGCAGTTTTCTCGGCGTGAATACCGGTGTGGTACAAGGAACTCCCGGAGGAGGTGTCGGAGGCTATGGCGCCGGAGCGCCGGGAGCGGGCGCTGGCGGCACGACCGGCGGGGCCGGCGGTGCGGGCGCTGGCGCGTCGGGACTGGTGCAATCCACCCTGGGTGGAGGGACGCCGGTGTCATCGTATGACCCCGCGCTCTCGGTGATTTCTGGGCTCGAGCACCTGACCCTGCCATTGTCGAGCACGCAAATCTACGGTGTGCCGTCTCTGCAGTTGAATACGACGCAAGTGAACGCCACTTACTCGCAAGCCTTTCCAACGGGCACTTCGATTTCTTTTCAGTTCAACAACAACCGGCAGACGACGAACAGTCCGGACATCTTTCTTTCGCCGGCTTTGAATACTTATTACCGCTTCACTTTCCAGCAGCAACTTCTTGCGGGATTTGGTTTCGGACCGAACCTGCGCTATTTGCATATCGCCAGGAACAACAAGAAGATTTCCGACATCGCGTTCAAGAACCAAGTCATCGCCACGGTCACCCAGGTCGAAAATATGTATTGGGACCTGGTGAACGCCTACGAGCAGGCGCGAGCGGATGAACAATCGCTGGCCTTTGCCAATCAGACGTTGGAGAATGCTAGAAAGCAATTGCAGTTGGAAAGCATTCCACAAATAGATGTCATGAAAGCTGAGGCCGAGGTTTCCAAACGCGACCAGGACTTGACGGTCGCGCGGACGACCTTGCAGTTGCAGGAATCATTGATGAAGAACGCGCTGACCAAGAGCCTCGACGATCCCGTCCTTGGAGAAATGCCGGTCGTGCCGACCGATCTTATGCAAACCAGCAATACCGAAGCTGATACGAGTGTGCCGATTCTCGATTTAATTGGCCAAGGGCTGCAGAATCGCCCAGAGTTGCTGGAGACCGACATCGATCTGGCAAACCGGCAGATAAGCCGGAAAGCAGAGCGCAACGCGCTGTTGCCCAGTCTTTCCCTTGTGGGCTTCTACGGCGGCAGTGGTCTCGCAGGGACTCCTTGCTACCCTGTTGTTTCCCCATGCGTTCCGTCTACTGCCCCTACCGATCTTTCGGGCGCCTGGCAAAACACCTTCAATGATTCCTCGCCGGACTATTTTGTCGGACTCAACCTGAACATTCCATTTCGCAACCGGGTCGCCAAGGCCGACCAGTACCGTTCGGAGTTAGAGTACCGCCAGGCTAGCCTGCGCAAAGAGCAGTTAAAAAAACAGATTCGCATCGAAGTGCGCAATGCGCAGTATGCGCTCGAACAATCGCGAGCCCGGGTTGAGTCAGCTCGTAAGGCCAGGGATTTGGCGGAGCGCACCTTCGAGATCACAAAGAAAGAGCAGGACCTGGGCTCGGGCTCCAGTTACCAGACTATGACGGCGCAGCGCGATCTCTCCGTGGCCGAACTGGACCTGGTCACCGCCATGACCACCTACCGCAAAGCCAAAGTAGAACTTGATCGCACAACGGGCACAACTTTGGAACATAATGGAGTGCTGATTGAGGATGCCGTAACCGGGATGGTCGGCGCCTCATCTCCATAGTTCATGCCGACTTCGGCCAAGCCGCAAGATTCACGATCGGTGCCGCCTTCCCGCCCACTCGAGAACCGCACGCCTCGCCTTTTGGTAGCCGACGATCAACCGCACATCCACGAGGCTCTGCAACTTCTGCTTCGTCCTCACGGATATCGATTAGAAAGCGCCAAGTCTCCCAGCGAAGTCAGGGAGGCATTGTCGGAAAATTCTTTCGATGCTCTGCTGATCGATCTCAACTACACGCGCGACACGACTTCCGGCAAGGAAGGTTTGGATTTGCTTTCGGAAATCGTTGCAGTCGACAGCAATCTGCCGGTCATCGTGATGACTGCGTGGGGCAATGTCGAACTGGCGGTCGAGGCGATGCGCCGCGGAGCGCGAGATTTCATCCAAAAACCCTGGGAGAATGACCGCCTGCTCGCCATCCTGCGGACGCAAGTCGAATTGCATCATGCCCTTCAGCGCGCCGAACGACTGGCTGCGGAGAACAGGCTTCTTCAGGTGCAAGGCCGCCCGGAGTTCATCGCCTCAGCGGCGTCCATGCAACCTGTGTTAGAGGCGATTGCGCGCGTCGGACCTTCCGACGCAAACGTCCTAATCACCGGCGAACATGGCAGCGGCAAAGAGGTTGTTGCGCAAACCTTGCATGCGCTCTCGTTGCGGGCCTCACGGTCGATGGTCGCGGTAAATACTGGCGCGCTGGCAGAAGGGCTTTTCGAAAGCGAGCTTTTCGGACACGTGAAAGGCGCATTCACCGACGCACGAACCGATCGCATCGGACGCTTCGAACTGGCCGATGGCGGCACGATTTTTCTGGACGAAATTGGAAATGTACCCATCCGACAACAAGCAAAATTACTGCGGGTGCTCGAGTCCGGCGAGATTGAGAGGCTGGGATCCTCGCGGGCGAGAAAGATCGACGTACGCCTGATCTCGGCCACCAATATCGATCTTCAGGCCGCATGTTCCTCCGGCCAGTTTCGCGAGGATCTGCTTTTTCGACTCAACACGGTTGAGATTCATGTGCCTCCGCTGCGCGAGCGGCGCGAGGACATTCCTACGCTCGCCATCCATTTTCTTAGGCGCTACGCGTCGCGCTATCGCCGTGAAGTCGCGGGCTTCGACAACTCCGCTCTGCAAGTCATAACGCAATATGCATGGCCGGGCAACGTTCGCGAACTGGAACACACGCTGGAGCGCGCCGTCCTGATGTGTCGTGGACATGAGATTCAACCCGCGGACCTCGGATTGAATCTGCAGCGTCCGCAAGCGCAAAATTTCGAAGAGCTCAGTCTGGAGGCGGTCGAGACGCTGCTCATCCGAAAAGCTCTGGAACGTTTTCAAGGAAACATAAGTCAGGCCGCGGAAGCCTTGGGGCTTAGCCGGGGCGCTCTCTACCGGCGCATGGAGAAGTATGGGCTCTAGTCCGCAGACCAGCGGCAAGGCCGGAACAAGAAAAATTCCCCGAAAGCGCGCTCGCCTCCTCTACGAACATCGCATCAGCCTTTACTCCTTGATAGTAGCTTTACCAGGAATTGTGGTCAGCGGCATTCTGATCTGGCTGCAGCCCTGGTCTTTGGAATCGAAGGTTGAGCTGTCGCTAGCGGAGTTGTTTGTCTGGTGGTTGCTCTCGCTGGCGTTGCACGAGCAAACCGTCCGCCCATTGCAAACCTTGGCCAACGTGGTTGCAGCCCTGCGCGAAGAAGACTATTCGTTTCGAGCTCGCGGAGCCAATCCGGACGACGCGTTGGGTGAGCTTTCGCTCGAGGTCAACGGGCTCGCCGACCTGCTCGCAGATCAGAGAATCCGCGCCATCGAAGCGACGGCACTGTTGCGACGTGTTGTTGAAGAAATCGATGCTCCCTTATTCGCATTTGACCCTGACGGTGTGCTTCAACTCGTGAATCCCGCGGGTGAAAAACTTCTTCAGCAAGCCGCAGTTCGTCTATTGGGACGAACGGCTGGCGAAATTGGGTTAGCCGATTGCCTAAGCGCGACGAACGAAGCGCTGGTGGCTTTGCCGCCCAATACTTCCAGCGCTCGATGGCTGGTACGGCAAAGCAAGTTCCGCGAAAAAGGTGTGCCTCATACTCTGGTCGTCTTGTCAGACGTAAGCCGGGCGCTGCGGGAGGAAGAGCGGAACGCGTGGCAACGTTTAATCCGGGTACTCGGGCACGAGCTCAACAACTCGCTGGCGCCTATTAAATCGATCGCGGGGAGCCTAGGCAGTCGCCTCGCGGAGACTCAACTCGATCCAGAACAGCGCCGCGATTTTGAGCGCGGTCTCGCCATTATTGAGGAGCGCACGGCTTCGCTCAATCGATTCTTACAGGCATATCGACAACTAGCGCAGATGCCACCTCCGGTAATAAGAAAAGTGGCGCTGCTTCCAATTGTCGAGCGAGTCGTTTTCCTCGAGACTCGGGTAGTGGTTCTCTCTCGTGGTCCGGATGTCACTCTTATGGTTGACTCAGACCAGATCGAGCAGATGCTCATTAATCTCGTGCGCAATGCTGTTGAAGCAGCGCTTGAGCCAAGATCAGGAGGCGCCAGCTCCACAAACTCCGAGACAGGACCCGATCGCAGCGAGCCACAAGTAACGTTGAGCTGGGCGCTCGAAGACCACAGCGTGGAAATAACGATCGACGATAATGGCCTCGGGCTCCTGAACCCGAGCAACGCGTTTGTCCCCTTCTATACGACCAAGCCGGCGGGAAGTGGCATTGGATTGGCACTCTCTCGACAGATCGTCGAAGCCCACGGAGGCTCAATCGAGCTGTCAAACCTGAACGGAAAGAGGGGCTGCCGGGTCCGAGTTGTGCTGCCTCTCAGCTGAGATAACGACCCGCGGCTCGGGCATCCCGGACCCCACCTTCCTGCAACTAAAGAATTAGTTACCTTTTCGCGTTTCAATCGTCTAATAGGCTAATTGGGGGGAACGGGTAGTGCCGCGAAAGCAGTCAGAGACGCTGACCGAAGCCGAGCTGCGAATCATGAACGTGTTGTGGCTCAAAGGTTTTGGCACGGTCCAGTTGATTCTGGACTCCCTGGTGGAGAAGCCCGCGCTGGCGTACAACTCGGTTTTGACTACCATCCGAGTGCTCGAGCGCAAGGGCTACGTCAAGCATTCCAAGGACGGTCGCGCGCACGTATACGCTCCGCTTGTAGGCCGAGACGAGGCAACGCGCTCTGAAATCCGCCACCTGGTCGGCCGTTTTTTCAAGAACTCGCACGAGCAACTCGTTCTGAACATCCTTGAAGATCAGGGCATGTCGACGACAGAACTTGACCGTCTGCGCGAGATGCTGGATCGGAGCGGCGCGAAATGATCTGGCCTCAATTGCAAATCATTGCCGAGGTGGCGACTGGCCGGTTTCTGAATTCGCTTCCTGAAGGATTGCTCATTGCTGCGTTTGCCGGAGTGATGTTGCGCCTTTTACCCCGGCAGAACTCCGGAACACGATTTGCAGTGTGGTTCGTAGCTTTGCTGGCCGTGGTTGGGTTGCCTTTCATCAGCGGCATGGCTGGCGCACGTATTCTTTTGGCGGCCGGCGGCATGCGGCCGGTGATCACCTTGCCGGCGGGATGGGGAATCTTCCTGTTTCTTGCCTGGGCTCTGGCGGCGTTTGTTGCAATGCTTCGCTTAGTGATTGGACTTTGGCGGCTGCGTGTGTTGCGCATGAGTTGTGTCGCGATCGACGGGACCGAACTCGATGCCTCGATCCGAAAAACTCTCGCCGATTTTAGCTCGGCAAGATCGGTGACCCTCGCCACGTCAGAACGGATGAGCGTGCCGGCCGCAATCGGATTTTTCAAACCGATGATCGTCATTCCGGTCTGGGCTCTGCAAGAACTTACATCTGACGAATTGAACATTATCCTGCTTCACGAATTTGCGCACCTGCGCCGCGGCGACGCTTGGACCAATCTGTTGCAGAAGACTGTGCGGGCTTTGTTCGTTTTCCATCCAGCAGTGTGGTGGATTGAGAATCGCATCTCTTTGGAGCGGGAGATGGCCTGTGACGATCAGGTGCTGGCCGAAACCGCCAATCCGCGCGGGTACGCGCAATGCCTGATCGCTCTTCTGGAGAAAAGCGTCGCGCGCCGTAGTTTGGCGATGGCGCAAGCGCTTGTGGATCGCGCGCGAGAGGCTTCATTACGCTTGGCGCAAATCCTCGACGTGGCCCGGCCTAATACCGGACGCGTTTGGAAACCAGCTCTGGGGTTCGTAGGTTTCTTTTCCGTGCTCTGCCTCATGCTCGTGCGACACGTTCCACAGTTCGTGGCGTTTGACGCGAACCAGCCCGCGCTGCATGCATCTGTTCGTAGGAGTGACGTCCCATCTCCGGCGATCAGCCACGCCCAGTCTTCCGGGGCAGTTGTGATTCCGGCGGCCCTGCACACGAGCGAGCCATCCCCGAAGAAGCTTCCGAAACGCCCAGTCGAGCGGGCTAGTAGACAACTTCACGAGAATCAACGCATGGTTCCGCAGGTCGTTGCGGCACGATGGATACAAGATGTCATGTCGGGCGAAATCAACCAGCCCGTCGTTCCAATCGCGGAGACGGTGCTGGTCATTCGAACGACAGAACGCGTGGGTCCGAACGCGTGGCTGTGGAGCGTCTCCGTGTGGAGGGTCACCTGGCAGAACGCAACTCCGGTCAATCCGGATCGAAACGTTCCGGCTGAGGGACCTATCGCTCACAAAACGTAGGCAAATTTTTTTGGTAGTAACAACTAAACAATTAGTTACAAGGAGAAGTGAAAATGCAAAGCTGGAAGACAAACCTGACCCGGCGCCTGCTTGCGGCCGTGGTCGCCGTAGTAACTATCGCGTCGTTGGCTGGTTACGAGTTAGCCCATGCTGCAAAGGCAGCGGTGGTAGCTCCGGCAGCCGCGCCGCTCGACGACAACAGTGTCGCCGCCATCCTCACGCTCGACCGCGCCATGGAAACTTTGGCAGCACGGGTTACGCCCGCTGTCGTGAACGTGACCGTGACGTCGAAAGAGAAAGCGCAAGAGGGCGACGACCAATCCTCAGATGAGATCCAGAGGTTTTTCGCACCGTTTGGCGGCTCGCGCCAGTTCAGGATGCCGAGAAGCCAACGTGATCGCGTAGAACACGGCTTAGGCAGTGGCGTAATTATTTCCCCCGATGGTTACATCGTCACCAACAACCACGTGGTCGATGGAGCCACCGACATCCACGTCACCATGACGAACCGCGAAGTGCTGTCGGCAAAACTCATCGGCACTGACCCGTTGACCGATTTGGCGGTGATCAAGGTGAATGCGACGAACTTGCCTAGCGTGCCGTGGGGTGATTCGGCCAATCTCCATCCCGGACAAACCGTGCTGGCTTTCGGCAATCCCTATGGATTCCGCTTCACGGTAACGCGCGGCATTATCAGCGCGCTCAACCGTCCAAATCCGGATGCGAGCGATCGCCGCAAGCCCGGAGAGTTCATTCAGACCGACGCGGCCATTAATCCCGGAAATTCCGGTGGCGCGCTGGTCAATGCGCGAGGTGAACTGATCGGGATCAACACTTTCCTCGTTTCATCGAGCGGTTCGTTCTCCGGAATGGGCTTCGCGATTCCTGCGCAGATTGTGCAGCCGACGGTGGAAACCTTGATCCGCGACGGCAAGGTCAGTCACGGACTCATCGGCATTGGCATCTCGGATGTCACTCCGGATAACGCCAAGTTCTTCCAGATGAGCACCGCGACCGGAGCCATTGTGACTCAGGTCGATCCCAATTCGGCTGGCGGAAAAGCTGGCCTGAAAACCGGCGATGTCATCACCAAGTTCAACGGCCAATCCGTGACGGATGCCGGACAGTTGCAGATGGAAGTCGGGCAGAAGCGGCCCGGCGATACCATCCAGCTTGAATTGGTGCGCGACGGCAAAACCGTCAACTCTTCAGTCACGCTGGAAGCGATGGGAGCAGCCAAAGGCGATGCGACCGCGGCCACGGAACATAGCAAAGGCCGCTGGGGGCTGAGCCTCGGCGAACTGGAGCAGGGCGTGCGCGATCAGTTGCAAGTCCCAACTGACGTTCACGGCGCGGTCGTTGAGGACGTGCAGCCCGGCAGCCCGGCCGACAATGCAGGCTTGCAGAAGGGGGATGTGATTATGGAAGTGAACCGACATTCCCAACAGTCTGCAGACGAGGTCGCAAAAGCGCTGTCGAATGTTCCTAAGGGGCAGGATGCGCTGGTGCTGGTCTGGTCAAACGGAGGCAATACATTCCGCGTGTTACATCCCGCACAAGAGTAGTTGTGTGCTTGCTGGCACCCCGCCCAAGCTTAACGCTGGGGCGGGGTACAGCAACGCTAAGTTAGGTCGGCGCTCCCGGTAGAGGCAGCCAGATTTGAAAACGCGTCTCACCCGGTTTGGAAGTGACCTGAATATTTCCCCGATGCTTCTTCACGATTCGCTGCACCGTATCGAGTCCAAGGCCCGTTCCTTCCCCAACTCCTTTGGTCGTGAAAAACGGTTCAAAGATGTGGGGCTGCACCTCGTCAGGAATTCCTGGACCGTTATCGCCAATCTCAACCACAACGCAACCGTCGTCGCGATAGGTGCGGATGCGAAGTTCTCCTTTTCCGTGCATCGCATCAATAGCGTTGTCGATAATGTTCGTCCACACCTGGTTCAGTTCGCTGCCAAATGAATTCACCAGCAGGGGAACGGGTTGATAATCGCGCTCCACCGCCACTCCATGTTTCAGTTTGTGATTCAAAATCGTCAGCGTGGTTTCCAGGCTCTTTACGATGTCCACGTTTTGTACCGGCGCCTGGTCCATGTGCGTGTATTCCTTGATTGCACAGACGAGGTCCGATATCCGCGAGGTGCTGCTCTCAATTTCGTGCACCAAACTTGCGATCTCCACGGAAGCGGAAATCCTGACTAGAGCGGCACGAGCGGTTGCGCCTTCCAGATTTGCGAACAGCGATTCGACGACCTCCGGTTTAATGTTGCGCCGCGCCAAGCCAGCCGCCAACATCCATAAATCGCTCTGTCCGTGACTGCGGAGCAAGGAATCAATCTGATCTTCGAGGTCAGCGACAGTAAGAGCATCAGGCGGAACAATATCCGTTTGCGTGAATGAAGTTTCCAGCTTTTCGATCTCGGCTTTCTGAGCGGCCGTGAGATCGCGCTTCCCCAGTTCGAGGCTCGCGTCCCTGATCTTCTTCAGCATGTGCCGCAATTGGCTGGCGGCGCGCTTCGCAGCCGAAGCCGGATTGTTGAGTTCATGTGCCAGTCCTGCCGAAAGCTTTCCTAACGAAGCCAGCCGGTCTTGCTGCTGCTCAAGACGGGTGACTTCGCGAATGCGGTCGGACATCATGCCCACCAGACGCTGAGTCAGTTCTGGCATTTTCTGAACCAACTGTGGAAACGACGACGCAGGAAAACGCAGCGCGCGGCTCTCTATCAGGGCTCGGCCGCTCACTGTAAAAGTCTTCATTCTCGAAAATGGCAGCGTTCCGGTAATCTCGCCCGGCTCCAGGTCAAAGATGAAGGTTTCACCGCCGCGCTCGCCCCGGCCCTGGAGTTTTCCTTGCAGAATCACGAACATGGCATCGGCGGGAGTGCCTTGCTGGGCATAGACATCACCCGCTTTGAGAATCAATTCCTGAGATTGGCTGATAAACCAGTCGAGTTGATCGTCTGGCAAATCGGCGAACGCTGGAACACGTCTTAATTCGGATTTGTCGACCATTTATACTTTGCTCAAATATTGATGAATAAACTGCACAGCCACCGATCCTTCACCGACTCCCGAAGCCACCCGCTTGATAGAGCCGTGGCGAACATCTCCCACGGCAAAGATCCCGGGAACATTGGTCTCCAGCAAATAAGGATCCCGCTCGAGGTTCCATCCTTTTGTACGTTGACCGTTGCGGATAAGGTCCGGACCAGTCAACAGAAACCCGCGGTCGTCTCGCTCGACGACGTCCGCCAACCAATCTGTCTGCGGCAACGCTCCGATAAAAATAAACATGGCACTCGCCTGCACTCGTTCAGTCTTGCCGGTATCGGAACAAAGCACTGAGATTTCTTCCAGATGCGTTTCGCCATGCGCCTCGACCACGCTGGCATGCGTCCACAACTGAATGTTGTGCGTCTCCTTGATCTGGTCGATCAAATATTGTGACATTGTGCTCGACAGCGATTCGCCGCGAACAAGAATTACGACGCGCTCCGCGTACTTTGCGAAGTTCATCGCGGCCTGGCCTGCCGAGTTCGCGCCGCCCACCACGTAGACATTCTCGCCCTTGCAGGAAAGAGCCTCGGTCGCACCGCCGCCGTAGTAAATTCCCGCACCCTGTAACCGTTCGATGCCCGGAACATCCAGTCGCCGCCACTGCACACCAGTAGCGACCATGAGAGCGTGACAGGAGATCTCGTTTCCATCCGAGAACTTGATAATTCGGTAAGGCCCCTCTACTCGGACGCCGACAGCTGCTTGCGAAAGAATCTCCACTCCAAAGCGCTCAGCTTGCACCACGGCGCGGCGCGCCAGGTCGGTGCCACTGAGCCCGGCAGGAAAGCCAAGATAGTTCTCGATGCGCGAACTCATGCCAGCCTGACCGCCGGGTGCCTCCCGCTCAATCATCACCGTGTGAAGGCCTTCGGACGCTCCATAAACGGCAGCCGCCAAACCCGCCGGTCCGCCGCCTACAATCGCCAAATCATAGAAACTGGTCTGTGCGCGAGTGCGCAGCCCGACCTTTTGCGCAACGTCCGCCGGTGCACCCTCAAGCAGCTTTGTTCCGTCGGGGAAGAGGACTACGGGTAGATTTGCAACCTCTGGACCCAGAGCTTCCAGCAATCGTTTGGTTTCCGGGTCGTTCGCAGAAAGCTCGACGTCGGTCCACTCATAAGGAACACGATTGCGCGCCAGGAAATCCCGAAGCTCATAACATTTCGGTGACCAGCGGGTGCCCAGCACGCGGATTCCTTGAAACGCGGGATGGAACGAAGCCTGCCAATCGTCGAGCAAGTCATCCAGTTGCGGATACAAGTGCTCGGATGGCGGGTCCCACGGCTTCAGGAAAAAATAATTAATGCTGGCCTGATTGATGGCGCTGATCGCGGCATTGGTATCCGCATACGCAGTAAGCAACGCCCGCTTTGCGCCGGGGAAAATTCCCATTGCCTGTTGCAGAAATTCCACGCCATCCATGCGCGGCATGCGTTGGTCGGCAAGCAATAAAGCCACGCTGTCATTACGCAACTGCAACTGCTTTAACAGATCGAGCGCCCCCTCAGGCGAATCGCTTCCTATCACGCGATATTCAGCGCCGTACTGCGAGCGCAGATCGCGCTCGATCGCCCGCAAAACATCCGAATCGTCGTCCACGCTTAGCAGGATTGGTTTGGCCATGCTCGTTCTCTGTTCCACACAAAAGATGATTTCCCAATTCGATGTTCGCAGATCGAATTGCGATGCACTTCAGTCGATCCCCAGTTCTTTAGCCAGCGCTTTCCATTTGCCGTCGACCATCGCTTTCGTCTTTGCATCCATAACGATCTCATCGGGCCAGGGCCGCGTGAAGCCTTCGGTAGGCCATTTGCGGGTTGCGTCGATGCCCATCTTGGAGCCGTAATTAGCGAGGCGGGAGGCATGATCGAGCGAGTCGACGGGGCCTAGAGTGAATTGAATGTCTCGTTCCGGGTCGATGTGGTTGAGCGCCTTCAGCGTGACGTCGGGAATGTTCTGCACGTCAACGTCTTCGTCGACCACGATGATGCACTTGGTGAACATAGCTTGGCCCAGCGACCAGATGGCGTTCATCACCTTGCGAGCCTGTCCGGGATAAGACTTGCGAATCGAAACGATCATCAGGTTGTGGAAAACGCCTTCGACGGGAAGGTTGATGTCCACCAACTCCGGAATTGTCAGGCGCATCAGCGGCAGAAAAACGCGCTCGACCGCTTTGCCCATGTAAGCGTCTTCCATCGGCGGCTTCCCGACGATGGTGGTGGCATAGATGGGATCTTTGCGATGCGTAATGCACGTGACGTGGAAGACAGGATAGAGATCTTCGAGCGAATAGAAGCCAGTGTGGTCTCCAAAAGGACCCTCGGTGCGGAGTTCGTCGAGATTCACGTAGCCTTCAAGAACGATTTCGCTGGTGGCGGGGACTTCCAGGTCGACGGTCTCGCACTTAACAAGTTCGACAGGAGCGGCGCGAAGAAATCCGGCGATCAGATATTCCTCAACGTCCGGCGGCGCCGGGACGATGGCGGAAAAAGTGACCGCAGGGTCAGTGCCAATGGCGACGGCAACTTCCATCTTTCCCGAAGGATGATTTCCGTCAGCCAGAACCTGGCCTCCCGATGTACGCGCCATGATATCGACTGCAGCGGACGTATCTTCGACGGCCGCTCTCATGCGCTGCCTCGCATGCTCCGCTGCAACCTTCTGTCTCTGCCAATGCGCTCCAGTAGTGCGGGCGTCGTAGACCTGGAGGCGATACATTCCAACATTGCGTTTACCGGATTTCGGGTCGCGGGTGGTTACGCAGGGAAGAGTGATGAATCGGCCGCCATCCTGGGGCCAGCACTGCAGGATGGGGAAATCAAGGAGCGAAAAATTATCGCGCTTGATTACTTCTTTGCACGGACCGGTCGGGACAGTCTTAGGAAAAAACTTACCAGCCTCGGTTAAGAGAGGAAGCATTTTCAGTTTGTCGAGGAAGCCTTGCGGGGATTTGAGATCCATGAAGACGCGGATGCGGTTGGCGAATTCGTCGAACGAGTTGACGCCAAGGGCCAGCTTCATCCGAGCTTCGGAGCCGAACTGATTGATCAGGAGCTGTGAGCCCGGGTAGTTCTTGATATTTTCGAATAAAAGAGCGGGGCCGCCGGGTTGCCCCGTTTTCGATTTGCTGACACGGTCTGTGATCTCCGGGATTTCCAGGATAGGGTCTGCTTCGGTTTGAATGTGCTTGAGTTCGCCGGCGCGGTCGAGAGCGTCGATCCATTGGCGGAGGTCGTCGAAGGGCAAAGGTGTCTCCTAGAACGAATGATTATACCGAGTCGGCAGGAAGAAGCACTTGGCCATGGATTTACACGGATTCGCACGGATAAAACAAAAGCTCAACCACAGGGGACACAGAGGGTCACAGGGTAACTCCTTACAATTTGCCGCGGAGCATGGTGATCACGTCATCGGACGTAACGACACCGACTAGCTTGTTGTGCTCGTCGATCACTGGGAGAGTCACAAGATTGTACTTGTCGAAAAGTTCGGCGACCTCGTTGTCGCCGGTCTCTTTGTGAGTGAAGACCAGAGGCTCCTGAGTGAGAGAAAGGAGCGGCGTGTTGGACTCGGCCAGAACAAGTTTTACCAGGGGAACAGCGCCCGCCAGCGTGCCGTGGGAGTCGACGAGGTAAATATTGCTGACAGATTCAACGCCGCCCTCGAATTCACGCATGACGCCGATGGCGTTCTCAACTGTGGCCGTCACCGGAAGGGCAAGGAACTCCGTGGTCATGCGTCCAGCAGCTGTTTCTTCGCGGTGCTCGAGCAGTTCGACGACTTCCTGGCTGGCGCCGGGTTCCATCTCGACGAGGATCTGTTCCGTACGATCCTGAGAGAGATCTGCCAAAAGGTCGGCGGCGGCGTCGGGATCCATTTCCTCGACGATGTCGGCAGCTCGCTCGGAGTCAAGTGATTCGACGATCGCCTTCTGGACCTTGGGATCAACTTCTTCCAACGTTTCGGCCGCCACATCTTCGTCCAGCGTCCGGAAGACGGCTTCGCGCTCGTCTGGGGCGAGATCTTCGACGATGTCGGCGATATCAGCCGGATGGAGCGTCGCCAAGCCTTCGTGCGAGATCTTGAGTTTGATGCGGCGCGCGGGATCAGTTTCGATTAAATCGATAAAGCTCCACGGGATGGTGCGCGGAGGAATTCTCTGAAGCAGGACGTGGAGAGCCGCGCGGGGCGCGAGACCTCGCAGAAGGCGCCGAATGGCGCCACGGGCGCCGATATCCACAGACTGAACGCGCAGCACGGCGTGAGTGCGCCCGGCCTCGATCATGGCATCGACTCGAAGGTCGACGTCGTTAACACGAACTACTTTGCGTCCATTAATGTCGATGACCTGTTGATCTAACAGATCGCGTTCCAGCAGAAACAAGCCTTCTGCGCCGTTGGCGGCGGGCCAGTCCGTGGGTTTGCTCGAGCTATGAATATTGCCGTCAATAGTGGAAACGGCGGAGAAGGGAAGCACGCGGTTGCCGGACTTCGTTTTGACGATAAATGAGGCAATTCGGTCGCGGTCTTCCTGAGGAGCAAGGGTGACTTCGCGCACGCGCCCGGCCGCCGCCCCAGACGCGTCATACACGGTGGCGCCGAGAAGCTCGGAAAGAGGCAGCGTAGTCATCCGGGCTAGAGGATAGCTGAATTCTGGCAGAGAGAGAAATGATTTGTTCGGGAATGAGAAACACTTTTCCTTTGCGCTCAGGCAGCTTTATTTTCGAAGCAGTAACTCCGAGAACTGAAAGATGCGGTCGATCGTGACTGCGACGATACCCGTCCCAATCACAGTGGCCATCTTAATAGTTAACGCCCTGGTAACAGCTTTATCTCTGGTAGTGCGCCAGACAATTGGCAGGTTCACGCCGGCACTGGCCAAAGAAGTAAGCACGGTTGTACTACCCGCGAGGGCGGCGGTTATTTTGCCGTGCATCGCCATGGTGGCGGCCGCGGCTGTAGTACTTGCGCTGCTTACCAGCCCACCGAAAATGCCGGTGGCAAGCATGCCTCCGCTGCCAAAGTATCGGGTGAGGAGAGTCCCGCCGATTTCTATGGAAATGAACACTATTCCGAACCAGAGAACCTTTGTCAGCGAGATCGGAGAGGTGAGCGTTAGCGTGCCGGGCACGCTTTCTTCAATTCTGCGGTCCCGCCACACCCAGAACCCGGCAACCAGAGTCATGGCCAGGAGCGGCACAAGGGTTGCACTCAGAGATCGGGGTGAAAAGATTGTGGCGAGAATCAGATTTCTCGCGAACATGGCAATCGTAGTCAACAGGCACAGAGTTGTCGCCCTGCCAACCAAACCAGTCGCCCGCAGGCGAGTGCCCAGCTCCGCAACCGTAGCGCTGCTATTCACCAATCCACCGAACAGCGCACCGAGATAAAGGCCGCGTGTACTGTAAATGCGGAGGAAGACGTAATTCACAAATCCAATTCCAGCGATGGCGATAACACTGATCCACGCGTCGCTGGGGTTGAAAAGTTGCCAAGGGTCAACATAGCGGTTGGGGAGCACCGGATAGATGACAAAGCCGATCAGTCCCAGTAAGACGGCGCTGCGAATCTCAGCCGGCTGCAAACCGCCGGCGAACCGGCTTAGTTCCGTCTTCCACGCGAGAAGCATGGTCATGACGATCGCACCCGCCACCGGCGTGAAGATGTGACCGAGTCCGACCAGAACGCCGAGCAAGTAGTTCACCATCAAAGCCGCAGAAGTGGTGATTTCCAGCGAGCGATCGTGCAGAATACTGCGTGTATTCATCGCGGCAACCAGCAAGAACACACCGATCAATGCCGCGATGGCTACACTCTGTGCGACAAGCGAAGCGAGCATGCCGAGCAGGGCGACGAGGGCGAAGGTTCTAATTCCTACGTCTTTGTTGGACCATTCGCGTTCCATTCCGACCAGCATTCCGATGCCGATCGCAACCGCCATTTTCAAGGCGATGGGAGTTGCGGGGAAATGTAGGGATTCCGATTGCATTCCGTCGATATTATTGCAACTCAGTGAATGCTAATACAGAATCTCTCCTTCGTGGCATTAAGCTTTGATACGCAGCCCATATAATGACGGGAGTGCGGCTCATTCTCGACATCTTCGGGCAGACCCTACGAACGCTGTGGGGGCACAAACTGCGCTCGTTTCTCACCATGTTCGGGATCGCCTGGGGAGTCTTCTCTCTTTTGTTGCTGGTCGGACTAGGCGAGGGGTTCCGCTCTGGAAATAAGAAGGGATTCGACACGCTGGGCGTGAACGTGATGTTCATCTGGTCGGGCCGAGCTCCGGTGATGCAGGGAAGTTTCACCTCGTTGCGACAATATTACCTAACCTACCGCGACTACCTCGACATTCTTCGCGACTGCAAGAGCGTTGCGGCGGCCGCGCCGATAATTCAGCGCGGGGATCTGCGAGCGGTCAGCGACTTCTTCCAGGCCAGCGGCCAGATCCTCGGAACCCCGGCGCTGTTAAATCAGATCCGCTACCTTCCGATCAAGGAAGGGCGCTGGCTGAATGACATGGATGACGCGCAGAAGCGGACCGTAATTGTGCTGGGCGACGAAGCGCGCCGGACTTTGTTTCTCGGACGGCCCTCTGTAGGCAGCACGATCCTGGTGAACGGAGTGCAATTTGAAGTGGTGGGCACACTTCAGCGAACCGGACACGGCGATGACAACGGACAGAACCTTCAAAGCTATGTTCCGTACAGCACCATGCGCGAATATTTTCGATTGACCAAGGTCGGGGATGCGCCCGATGTCATCTCGTTTATAAATTACCAGCCCAAGACGCGGGCTCTCCATACGAAGGCACTGCAAGAAGTACACCAGGTGATCGCGCGGAACCACGGATTCGACCCCAATAATCCGGATTCGTTCGACGAGTGGGATTCAGTGCAGACCTGGGAGCAAGTCGATAAGATTTTCGACGCCATGGATACGTTCCTCGGGAGTGTGGGACTGGTGACGCTCACGCTGGGAGCGATCGGCATCATTAACATTATGCTCGTAGCAGTCGCGGACCGCACGCGAGAGATCGGATTGCGCAAGGCTCTGGGTGCAACCAACGCCAGCATCATGTTCCAATTTTTTGTCGAAGGCGCGTTCCTGACCCTTCTTAGCGGAGGAATCGGAATCGCAGCAGCCGCGGGTTTGATGGGCGCTTTCTCGGGAGTGTCGCTGGGCCAGGGATTTGACGCGCCGAAACTGGTGGCCAAGACGGCCTTGCTCGCGGTAGGCTCACTAGCATTGGCAGGAGTCGCGGCGGGATTGTATCCGGCGCGGCGGGCAGCGATGCTGCAACCGGTAGAAGCGCTGCGGAAAGAGTAAAAGCAGCTACTGGCTTTGGCCATCATCCGTTCTGGCTAGGAGCTAGAAGCTGGGAGCTAGAAGCTAGAAGCTGAAACTTATGCATCGAGATTTACTACAACAAGCGTTCTCGGCCATGCGGCACGACTTGCGCAAGACCTTGCTGACCATGGCTGGAATGGCGTGGGGCATTGCGACAGTGGTACTGCTGCTGGCCTACGGAAACGGCTTCGCGCGAGCAATCGTGAATATTTTCGAGAGCTTCGGCGCGACGGCAGTAGGAGTATTTCCCGGGCGGACCTCAGAACAAGCAGGCGGCAACAAAGCGGGAGTTCAGGTGCGGTTTACCAGCGATGACATGGAACTGCTGCGCAACAACGTACCCCTGTGCAAGCACGTGGCGCGCATGTGCAATAAGGAAGTGACCGTGCAGAACGGCAATCGCTCGTTCACCATGCCCGTGCTAGGCCTCGATCCCTCGATTCAAGACATCTGGGCCCTTGAAATGAGTCAGGGACGCTTCATCGATGATGCGGACAACGATCGCCACGGTTTGCTTGCCGCGATCGGATCAGAAGCAAAAGAGAAGCTGTTTTCAGGCATGCCAGCGCTGGGCCAGGACATCCGAGTCAACGGAGTCACCTTCGAGATAGTCGGAGTGGTGAAGGCGCGCATGCAGGAGGGCAACGACGACGACAACCGCATCATTTACATCCCGTTCAATTCGATGGATGTGGTGAAAGACAATCATTACCTCGATGGAATCTGGATGGACTCGCTGGGCCTTGATCACGACAAGTTGGATAGGACGATTCGCGATACGCTGGCGGCGGCGCATAACTTTAAGAGTACAGATGAACAGGCCGTTCATGTAGACGATGCGCAGAAACAGCTGGCGCAGTTCGCGATCATTTCGATGGCTCTGAAGGTGCTGTTGGCTTTCATCGGCGCGCTTACGCTGGGGATTGGCGGAGTGGGGCTCATGAACATCATGCTCGTCTCGGTTACGCAGCGCACGCGGGAGATCGGCGTGGAGAAAGCGTTGGGGGCGCGGCGGCGCGACATCCTCTTTCAGTTTCTCGCGGAAGCGATGGTAATCACCGCTGTCGGGGGAGTGCTGGGAATTGTTCTCTCTTATCTGATATCGATATCGGTAGGACGGCTGACGTTTTATAGCGCGATGGCGAAGCACGCCGAGGCGGGAGACATCCGGCTGGTTGTTTCGCCGATGATTCTGCTGGTGGCGACCGCAATCCTGGCGGTAGTGGGCGTGGTGAGCGGCATGATTCCGGCAATGCGCGCGTCAAGGTTGGATCCGATCGAGGCACTGAGGTATGAGTAGGAGCAGATTTGCCTTACCCTGTGTCCCCCGTGTCCTCCGTGGTTAAGGTTTTCTTTCGCTATGAAATCGTCCGATGACATTTTAAATCTGCCGCCGCCCAAGGCGGACGCCCGCGTTGCTTACGGCAGCGACGAGAATCATTTTGTTGATTTCCGACTGCCGAAAGAAATAAGACCCCATGCGCTGGCGATCGCCATTCACGGAGGCTACTGGCGCGCGAAATACGATCTGGTTTACATGGGGCATCTGTGCGCGGCGTTAACGGCAAAGGGAATCGCGTCCGCGAACATCGAATACCGGCGTGTGGGCAATTCAGGTGGTGGATGGCCGGGGACTTTTGCGGATGTGCGTGCAGTCTATCAATTTCTTATCCAGAATGCGCCCAAGTACGACTTCGATGTTCGGCGAATCGTGGTGATTGGTCACTCGGCCGGAGGACAGCTTGCTCTTTGTCTAGCAGCGCGTGAGACCGGGGTGAAGGCAGTTGTATCCCTGGCTGGCGTCGTGGACTTGCAGCGCGCGTATCAGCTGCATTTGAGCAATAACGCGGTCGTCGAGTTTCTGGGCGGGACTCCCGCAGAGGTTGCGGATCACTATCGAGAAGCGGATCCGATGAAGCTGGCAATAGTCGCGCGGCAATTCCTTGTGCATGGTGCGGTCGACGACGTCGTTCCACCGGATTTCAGCATTGATTACACGAGCGCAAAGGACAAAATGAAGGAGAATGCGCGACTGGTACAGATTGCGGGCGCGGGGCATTTCGAGCTTGTCGATCCAAGGTCGGCGGCGGGGAAAGATGTGGAGCGAGTAGTAACGGAAGCGGCCGGGTGACCGCCGGGATTAAGAGCCCGATCTTTTCCTTATCGCTTGTTCCGTCTCCGTTGCCTGTTGACGCACATCGTTTGAAACATCTGGCACGTCGCGTTCGTAAGGGCGAATCGAAGGTAGATCGTCGAGTTGGCCGATGAGATAAAGCGCGCGCAGCGCTTCCCACACTTGTTCATTAGCGGGATCGACTACTGCTACCTTCGCTCCCGAGGCGACATTCGCTCCGGTCCCAGCGACCGAGCGAATCCGGCCGGGAATTGGCGAACGAATTTCCGCGATCTGTTTTTGTCCGTACTCCAGTTTCGCAATCATCCCGCCTTGATGGATCGCAGTTCCAGGGCGGTCCGCATCAACAATGCGGCCGGATTCGGGGGAAGCAATCTGCGCGGGCTGCAGCAGTGCCAGAATCTGCAGACGGCCGGATGCATCGCCGAAGCGCACCAGCGACAGCGCGGCATTTCCGCGAACCATCGGTGAGGGGTCGGATAGCAGTTTCAGCAGTGCCTCATGAAAGCCTGCACCCGCCGTGTCCTGGCCCATGACCCACGCGTCGGTGTTGCGCACTTCCTCCACCGGATCGGCCGCCAGTCGCACCAACTCCGGATACCAATTCTTCGCGCTGGCATCCTGCCGCGTGATACGTTCGCCCACCTGCACCAGCGCTTGTTGAATGTGCCGCGGCTTCTTCGTGTCGTGCAGGTACACTGTCAACTGCTGGTCCGAGAGCTTACGCCCGAACCATGTGTTCCACCAAAACAGAAAAGGCATCAGGCAGATCAGCCACGCGGTCACGAAAAAGAGCAGCTTCTGCGCGCGAGACATGCCCGGCTTTCGCGCTTGCGCGTCGTCGATGGGCGAAACTGGAATCGGCTTGGCTGACATAACTTGCAGACGGACGAATTGTTGCTCTTACTCTACGACATCGGCATCGAGCACGCGCTCCTGCTCGAGATAATGCGAAACGGCATACTGCGCCAGAAGCGGCGTCTGCAGCCGGATTTCAGCTCCAATCCATGCGCCTTTGGGGTAAGGCTTTGGCGTCGATTCGCTTGGCGGGGTCGTGGCTACTTGGCCTGGGGCGAGTCCGCCGCTGCCGAATTGCGGGCCGAAGTCGGCGCTCTGAATCTGATCAAACTGATTGATCTCGCGCCATGCCTCGTCGCCGCCAGTTCCGGCCACGTCGATTTTCAATCTCACGATCGCCATACATCGAATCCATTCACCACAGAGACACAGAGTCACAGAGAAAACTACGAAAAAACTTCTTCTGATTTTGTTCTTCTCTGTGTCTCTGTGCCTCTGTGGTGAAAATTAGCTGTGTGGGAACCACTGATAAAGCATGAAGTACACAAGCACGCCGGTCACGCTAACGTACATCCACAACGGCCACGTCCAGCGCGCAATGGCGCGATGACGATCATAACGGCCCCGCAGTCCCCGGCTCAACGTGATGACTACCATGGGAACAATGATGATGGCCAGCGTGACGTGAGGAATCAGGACGACCAAGTAAACAACATGCCAAAAATGATCACCGAGAAAACGGATATCGCCGACGTGATAATGGAAATACAAGTAGCAAGCCAAGAACAACGCTGACGAGACCACGGCGGCGATCATGCACGCTCGATGCGCGGCGATGCGGCCGCGATCAATCAGATAACGTCCGATCAACAGCAGCACTGCGCTAGCTCCGTTCAAACTCGCAATCAGCGCTGGAAAGTAAGCGTATTGCTCCGGGATCACGCGGCCGGCCTCGTGCTGCGTCGGTTTGCCATCAGGAATGCGAGCCCAAACATCACCAAAGAAAACAAAAGCAGTGTGGCCATCGCCGAGGGCAGAGGAAACTGCGTTTCGATCCCCGGATAGAGCAAGTCCCGCAGCGCCTCAACCCCATAGGTGAGCGGGTTCATATACATTAAGGCGCGAATCCATACCGAGGCGCCAGACAGCGGAAACAGCGCGCCGGACAACAGCCAAAGCGGAATCAGAAAAAGATTGATGATGCCGTGGAAAGCTGAGGTTGAATCCATCGGCCACGCGATCGCAAAGCCCAGCCCAGTCAGCGCGAACGACACAAGAAAGACAACGACTGCCACCAGCAAAACCTGAACCAGCCCAAGGTGAACGCCCGCGAACGGCGCGAACACCAGGAAGACCATTCCTTGGACTGCCGCGAGTGTTGTGCCACCGAGAACTTTGCCCAGGACAATCGCCGAGCGGGGCACAGGTGCGACCATAACCGAGAGCAGAAATCCTTCCTTGCGGTCTTCGATGAGCGACATCATCGCGAAGATCGAAGTGAAAAGCACAATCAGAATCAGCGTGCCCGGATAAAAATAATCCATGTAATGCTGCTGCGCCGGCCCGGCGGCCGAGCTGAAAGAGTTGCCAAATCCTGATCCCAGCACAATCCAGAAAACCAGCGGCGACGCCAGCACTCCGACCACGCGCGACTTCTGCCGGTAGAAGCGCACAATCTCACGCCACCACAGCGTAAACGCGGGCAGCAACACTCCCGCAGAAGCGGGTCCAAGCGGTCTCGACAGTGCAACGGTTTGTGTGGCCATTAAACTAACTCGCTTTCGGTGCAGCAACCTTGGCCGCCGGAGCCACGGTTTTCTTTTTTATGATGCCCTGATCGCGCATTTCCCAGTACGCATTCAGCATGAAAGTTCCCGAAAGCGCGAGCAAGATCAATGTCATGAACAGGCCATCGATCGTGGCCGACGGCGGCGACAGGGTAATCATGCCACTCATGAAAATCCACACCACTCCCAGCAACGGGAAGATGGCAAGCACAAGAGAGAGTACAAGCATCATAGGTCGCAAAATTACCTCCTGCTCTGTTCTTCTGCGGTCTGCGCGTCGTTTTGCTCGGTCCAGAACTTGTGCCCAGTACGGCGAATGAAAACATCTTCGACCGCCGGCTTGCTCACTGATATCCCCTCGATCTCTCCGGGGAAAGCCTCGACCACTTCAGTTACAAAGCGGTGCGCTCCTTCGCGCTCGATCCGCACCTGATTGTCGAGGATGGTAGTCTCCACGTGAAAGCGCGCACGGATTCGCTCAGCCAGCAATCCCGCGTCATGGGCAGCTTCAAGCAGCACCACATCTCCGCCGATCTCGCTTTTCAACTCCGCAGGCGTGCCCAGCGCCACCAGGTTGCCTTCGTTCATAATGGCGAGCCGGTCGCAGCGCTCAGCCTCTTCCATCAGATGCGTGGTGACGAGCACCGAAACATGCTCTTCGTCGCGCAGCGTCTGCAGATACTGCCAAAGATCGCGCCGCGCGCCAGGGTCGAGTCCCGTGGTCGGCTCATCCAGCAGCAGCACTCCAGGATGATGCAACAATCCCTTAGCCAACTCGATGCGCCGCTGCATTCCACCAGAAAAAGTTTCGACCAGTTCCTTAGCGCGATCCGCCAACCCAACGCGCGAAAGAATCTCTTGAATCCGCTTCTTCAACGGGGATCCGCGCAATCCGTAAAGATGTCCCTGATGCCAAAGATTTTCGTAGGCCGTCAGTTTGACATCAACGCTCTGTGCCTGAAAGACCACGCCAATCTGCCGCCGCAAACGCGCCGGTTCCTGCGCTGCATCGCAGCCCATGATCGTAGCGCGGCCTGCAGTCGGAAGCATCAAGGTGGAAAGAATCCGGAACAGCGTGGTCTTGCCGCTGCCATTCGGCCCCAGCAGCCCGAACAGTTCCGCTGGACGCACGTCGAACGAAACTCCATTCAGGGCAGTGCGGTTCTCATAGCGATGCACCAGGTTCTCTACGGAAATGACGGGCGTCACGGAAGCAAGTGTGAGTTCCGGGGCGGCATCGGCGATGGCGGAAACTTTCGAGACCAAAGGGGTTCCTGGATGAGTGCACTACCAGTTTACGACGATATCGCATCCAGCGTAATGAGAATGAACAAAACAGGCAAACTGATCTGACACTGCTTACGCAGGCGAAGCATTCCGCTGCGCCTGGGGAACGCGCTCCGCAAACGCGACCGGGACGTGCCGCCACACCTGAATTGCGAGCACCACCGTAGTTGCCAGCAGCAGCGCTCCCACGGCCACGTGAGCAACAGTAGACACAACCATTGGCAGTTCCGGTTGCGCCGTGTCTCTGCCCCACGCGACTCGAGTCAAGAACGCTGTGAAACCCAGGCAGAGCTGCGTAATCAAAAGCGACAGCATGATTATTGCCGGACGTCGCACCGCTTCAATGTTCGAATAGACGGAGATTGCCCGCACTGCCGTCCAGGCCAGCACGAACGATACCGTCACAGCATTCAGCACATGCGGCCACCAACTCATCCCGTGATGGCGGAACATTCCGCCGAGGATGAGTTGCAGGTAGAGCACGAGAATCGAAAGCAACGTCAGCGTGATGAGGCTGGGCCGGCGCGAGTCGAACTCCACGCGTGGCACTTCTTCGACCCATTTTTTCCCGGTGAAGAGCGCAATCGAAACCGCGATACAGAAAAACGTTTGCGCAACTGTGGCGTGTGCCGTAGAAATCCACGGCGGCTGGAAAAGCAAAACTGTAAGTCCGCCGAGAATGGCCTGTGCGATGACGGTGCAGAAAGCTCCAATCGCCAGCCAACGCAACCAGCGGCGCCGTTCCACCAGCAGAGTCCAGACCGCGATGGCCAGGGTCAGCGACACCAGCGTGCCCGCCACCATTCGATGACTCCACTCGTAGCGCACGCCGCCCACGAATTGCGGCACCTTTACCAGATAGCCAAACGACGTCGGCCAGTCGGGAACCGACAGCCCGGCATCGTTGCTGGTGACCAACGCTCCGGCCGTGATTACAACCAGCGTCGCGCAAGCAGTAAACACGGCAAAGGCGTGATGGGCGCGGTTGTATATGGCTGGATTCGTGCTCAGACTATTCCCCTTGGATGAACACAAAGTTGAAGCCGCTGCCTATAAACGCGCGCGGGTTGCGCTACCGGCCAACCCGCTGCGCTGATTATTTTAACCGAAACGAAACGAACTGAAGGAGCCTACTCGCCCGCAGCCTTGAAGCTCTGGTCCACCGTCTTCGTGTCTTTCGGTCCAACCGTTACCTTCTGGTCTTGCTCTCCCAGCTTCTCGTGCACAAATGCGATCGTGTAATCGCCCGGAGGCAGTCCCTTGATTTCATATTTCCCGCTCTTGTCGGTGACCGCATAGAACGGGCTCTTGACGACGTTCATGTACATCTTCATCCACGGATGCTGATTGCACTTCACGGGAAGCATGATTTCTTCGCGGGCAAAGTTCTTCTCGAGCGGAGCGGCCGCCGGCGGTTGCGATTCATTCCACTCGCGATTGTCTTTCGGCGTGGGATGGATATTGTGTGTGGTCTGATCGTCATTCTTAATCTGCACGGTCTGCCCAGCCATCACGCCCAAAACATGCGGATGATATTTGCAGCCGCTCTGGTCGAGCACGACTTCATTTTTTGGAACGTCGAAGGTGCGGCTGCCAAGCCCGTCCTTCACGTACACGAATACGTTCGCGAGATCGCCGTTATCAACCACGATGGCTTCTGCTTCGTTCATGCCTTTGCAGGCCGGATCCTGGCTCATGTCGATCTTCGCCGCTTTCGGTGCCGCGCCATCAAACTTCACCGTGCCATTCACGGTGGCCACCGTCGCCGGATCAATCGGCGTAGCCACGGGAGCGGTCGCCGTTGTCTGGGACATGTTATTGCTCGACTGCTCCGTGTTCGACTGCTTGTTACACGCCATCGTAAGCAGCAGCGCGCATAGCGCCAGCATGCTGGCCGCTACCATCCAACTGGTTTTCTTATTCATGATTTCCTTCTTTCTTTTTCTAGTAGTCAATTCAAGAAACTCTCTCATCCCGAAAAAGCATGTCATCCCGAGCGAAGCGAGGGACCCTGGTGTTTGACTGCAGAGGCATTATGGGCGGCACACCGCCTCCCACCGAACCCTCCATTTTACCGCGAACCACCAGTGATTGCTTGATGCGCCTCCACCACAGCCTGCCGTCGATCGCTCTTCGGCTGCACTGCTGCCTTCGCATGCGGCATAGACGCCGCCACTTTCCGCTGTTCCTCCGCTGTCAATAGGAAGATGTAATCGGTCAGCAGCTTGCGGTGATCCCCGTCATAACCCTGGAACGAGGGCGGCGTAGGTCCGGCGAATACCCACTGATTATTCTGTTGCTTGAATAATCCCGAGGGCATCGACGTTCCCGGACTGACTGCCTGCGGATCGGTAATCCATCGCTCAACCCAATCCGGCTTCAAACGTTCCTTAGCGAGTAGGAAGTTCGGCGCGGTAGCGATCTTGTCGTGAGCAGGATCGCCGGTAGCGTGGCACTTCAAGCAAGGGGCCGCTGAGCTGGAGAACAAGCTGCGCGCCATATCCGTTTCCTTCGCCGTCAGCACCGGCACCTCTTCCGGAATGTAGGGCAGCGGTTGCTGCGACAGCGCCTCGAAGAAGCGCACCAGTTTGCGCAGTTCGTTATCGGAGAACGAGAACGTGGGCATGCGCACTTTCAAGTAAGGCCGCACTCCGTTGCGGTTCGTATCTGTGGTGCTCAAAGCCGGATTCGACAGAAACTTCCGCAACCACTCCGGATCGACGCGCGCGCCTTCAGTCAGAAGCTTCGGAGGCAGTTGCTCCTGAATATCCTGATACTGCTTCAATCCCATCAGGATCGTTTTCTGACCGGGGATGAACTGGTGGCAGCCCATGCAATTGTATTTCTTGATGATCCACCAGCCCTCCTGAATATCGTGCCGCGCGTCGCCCGGCTTGTATTGATAACTCGCGGGCAGGGAAGTCTCTTCGCTACCCAGCAGGAAGGTCGTGAGATCGAGCACTTGGTCCTTCGTAAGGTGCAGGTTGGGCATGCGCGATGCCTCGAGTTCGCCCTTGATCTTGCCTTTATCGTAAACGTTGGGCTCGGCAAGTTTGTGCTCGAAGAATCCTTTCTGGTCGTACCACGGCTCTTTCGCTGGACCATCCGGCAGACGCGCCAGATCGTCTTTATCGGTAATGGGTTCGGCGTCTTTGCCGCCGCGCTGCGCCACCGTGGTAAATAACGCGAAGTCGAGACGCTCGATCGGTTTGCTGCCTTCGTAAGTTAACTCAGTGCCGATGCGTCCCTCGTCTTCCATGCCAGCAATCTCATGGCAGCCAGAGCAACCATAGTGCCTGATCCACCGCTGGCCCTCAGCCTTCAGAGCCGGATCATCCATGAACGCCGCATCCGGATACGACGACGGTTCCTGCTTCTTCTGCGTCATCAGATAAGTTGCAATGTCTTCCGCATCCTCAGGAGACAGACGCAGGCTCGGCATCACCGTCATGTTCTGTACTTGCAGTTCGTGCCCGTCGTTAGGACACTTGCTGTGATCAAGATCGAACTGATAGGGAAGTCCCTTCTTAGCGTAATCCTCGGGACCGATGTCCTTCTTCTCATAAGGACAATAAGGACGCGTGCGCTCGCGCGCATTATGAATCCAGCGCACGAGATAATCGTAATTCGCTTTTTCGCCGACGCGGGTCAGATTCGCGGCGAAAGCTCCGCCCTGCACCTGATCGCCTTCGCCAATCGAATGGCAGGCCAGGCATCCGCGCGTTTGAAATAACTCTTTCCCGTGCTCGACGTTTCCCGGTTTGCGCGTGGGCAATGCATCGGTGAATCCCGATTGCCAGATGTACGCTGAAATCGCCTGAATCTGATGATCAGTGAGCCGGAAGTTCGGCATCTTCGTCGTAGGACGAAAATCCGAAGGCTTCTTCAGCCACACGGGAATCCAATTCTTGTTCAGCTTTAGCCGTGCATCTTTCAGGTTCGGACCGACTTTTTTCTGGTCCTGCATCAGGCTGTGCGACTGGTAATCGAGCTGCTGCAAACGCCCGTCCAGCTTGCTGTTCGCAACTCTTAAATCAACAGCCTGGGTGTTTAGCTTATTGGCTTCGTCGTTCGACTCGGCAGAATCCGCCTGCTTCATCAGGTAGGCAGTCTGCTTCAGATTGTCTTTCTTCTGCGTCTCAATCTGCTTGATCTGCTGCCCGATCGAGTTCAAATCCTCAGGCTCTTTGTCATAGCCCTCATAGCGATGGCAGCCCATGCAACCTCTCTGGCGGAAAAGATCTTTGCCATCGTTGATTGTCTGCCACTGCACGTCGCCGCTGGCCAGCACCATGTCGGCGGCATGGCAGTTCTGACAACCGGCTTGCGCATTCTCCTTCGGATACAGCGGCCACAGCCAGTGCTCGTAATTCCCGTGCGCCTTCTCAATACTCGTAGTAGCGCGGCCGTTCCCTTGATGGCAGGGCGAGCAGCCAAACTTTTCCGGGTCGTGAATCTTCAATATCTCCGGCTCGGGATGGCTCGTGAACGCATCGGCGTATTCATCCGGCTTCTTCTCGCCCTTCGGCGTCATCGACGCCAGCGTGATTTTCAGCGGCTCCCGCGCATTCATGTGGCAGGATTCGCACCGGTCCACGATGTTGGCGTCGGCCACGTTAATCTGCACGATCGCCGGAACCCATTCAGTCGCGCGCCTTTTCAATCCGTCGACCTGCTGCGGCGTGAGATCGACCATGTGATCGGAGATGTATTCATCCATCTTCGCTTTAGCCGCCGTGACGGGCTTTAATACCTCGCCAAGTTCCAGGCTTTTCTTCGTGCGCTCGTCTCGAATCTCGTTATAAGTTCGTTCCAGCTGCGGGAAATCAAATTCCTTCTTGCTTCCGTCCGGAAACTCAACGGTCGCTTTTTTCTTTTTGTATTCGTCCAGTTCTTTCTGCTTGCTGGCTTTCGAACTAGCGCTGTCGCTGGTTTCGATTTCATAACCGAGCGCGTTCACATAAGCCCGCCGATCTGTGAACACGCTCTGCACTGCAAGCAATCGCGCCGTCACTTCGTCAACAGCCTTCCGCGCTTCCTCGGCCTGTGCTTTCGAATCCTGATAAGTTTTCTCGTAAGCTTGCTTGAGCGCGATGTAATCCGGATTTTTCTCGACGTCTGTTTCCGAGGTGGACGACTTGGAGCGCGCAGTATTCAAGAATGCGCTATAACGGTCTCGCCATTGCTCCTGGAAAGCCTTCCATGGACGCTGCGTCCACGCCTCGTCCCACAAGGCCCAGAACAACGTCGCCATCAGAATCACCATCGCGAGCAGGTAATACGCCGCGTACGATTTAGTTGTGATCGGGTCCTGCTCGGCATTAGGTTGTTCAGGCACCGCTTCCTCCGGAAATCAGTCGTTGGTCCTTGGTCGATGGTCGTTCGCGATTCATCTTGAGTGTCGGCAGCGCATCATTGGCGAACGGCCAACGACGAACGGCCAACGACGGTTTCTAAACATTGAACCAGGGCGTAATCCACACATACTTGATGTGCCACAAAAGCCGCAGCCCCATCTTCAAGGGCAACGCCACCATGCTCAGCAAGAGAAATTGCGTGAGCCCGAATTGCAGCAGACTCATGCGCTTAAAGTCTTTCCCCATGTATCGCCGGAATAGGGAATAAACCAGAAATCCCCCGAGCAGGTAATAACCGCCGACCACAATCGCGCCGAAAATGGCTTTACCCAGGTTCGAAGCAATTCCAAAAATGTCGGGCAAGTCGCGATTCACTTCATAGATCAGCCGATTGTGATCCCAAGTCTGCCCCGGCCAGAACCACTGCCATCCGGGCCCCCGGATGAACGTTCCAATAATGATCATCGCGACCCACAAAATAATGAAGCCAAACAAAAAAGTTCCAATCGAAAACTTGCGCTGCTTCCACGTGTAATACCCGCTGCCCAGCGGATTCGTATCAATATAAGGAATGACCATTAGGCCGATGATGATCATTGTGGGCATCACTACGCCGGCGATCCATGGGTCGAAATAGACGAGCATCTCCTGCAGTCCCAGGAAGTACCACGGAGCTTTTGCCGGATTCATCGTGAGGTTGGGATTGGCGGGCTCTTCTAGCGGGGCGTTCAGCGTGATCGACCAGACCATCAGAATAATTGTGACAATGATGGCTGCGAGAAATTCAATGCGCAACAGAAATGGCCAGACGTGAACTTCCTTCTGCCAGCCCGGTTTAAAGGGCCAGGTCTTGCGGTGATGCGTCTTGGCCAGGGCGGCGTCGCCTTCGAGTTGCTCGATCAATACGTCGTTGGCGTGCGCCTGCTTCCATGCCAGATAAATATAAAAGCCCAATAGCGGGATCAAGCCCACGATCGGCACGTTATCTGGAGCCGAGCAAATTTCCCAAATTTGTCGCCAGTCCATAATTGTTCTCGTTGTTCACTACTAAAAAATTCTTGTCATTCCGAACCGGGCGCAAGCCCGGTGAGGAACCTGCTGTTTCTTTGCTACTCACCTGCCGCTTTCGGTCCTCGGCGCGGCTTGTCGCCTTCAGCCTCCAGCATCACTGGCGCCGGACCTGAAATTCCGCCATCTTTTCTTACCCGCCAGAAATGCACAATCATCAGTATCGAAGCCACAATCGGGATTCCGATGCAGTGCCAAATGTACGACCGCAGCAAGGCATTCGCATCGACGATCGAACCGCCCAGCAGTCCGAAGCGCACATCGTTATATGGAGTCATACCGAGCATCGAGCCGAACGGACCTTCGTGCCCGAGCAGCGGCGTAGCTCGCGCCATGTTCGTGCCCACGGTTACGGCCCAGAATCCGAGTTGATCATCAGGCAGCAGATAACCGGTGAACGACAGCAACAAGGTAAACACCAGCAGCAGCACGCCGATGTTCCAGTTAAACTCGCGCGGCTTTTTATACGAGCCCGTCAGAAAAACACGAAACATGTGCAACCAGACGCCGATCACCATCAAGTGAGCGGCCCAGCGATGCATGTTGCGCAGAATTTTGCCGAAGGGTACGTCGTGCTCGAGATAAAGCACGTCGCGAAACGCCTGCACCTTGCTGGGATGGTAATAAAACATCAGCAGAACGCCGGTGTAGGTGAGAATGATGAACAGAAAAAACGTGATCCCGCCCATGCCCCAGGTGTAGCTGTAGCGCACTGCGTCGCGATTGATCTTCGCCGGATGCAGATGCAGGAACACGTTGGAAAGCACGCCCAGCGCCCGGTTGCGCGGAGTGTCATCGTGCTTGTGGCGGAAGATCGAGGTGTAGACCTGAGTCTTGGTCGGATCTTTCAGTCCTTCGATCTGCTCTTTCGCCTTAGTGGGGATGTCGACCTTCATCGCCTGAATGTCTTCTTTGACGCGGTCGACCAGTCCCACTTTGCCGTTCTTGCCGTTCGGATTATTTTCGTCAGCCATTATTCCTCTTCGTTACCATAGCCGGCGGGACGCCGGCGCTACGCTACACTCCCGCCAAAAATGCTCCTGGATCGTTGAACTTGCTCGGCAGTCCCTTCGGCCACTGATACAGGCGCGAGGTGTCGACAATGATCTGCCCATCGGGCGCGAGTTCCACGTGCGCGCGGTCCATGGGACGCGGCGCCGGTCCCTCAAAATTAATGCCTTCGCTGTCGTAACCGCTGCCGTGGCATGGACACTTGAATTTGTTCTCGCTCGGCTTCCAATCCGGCGTGCAACCCAGGTGCGTGCAGCGCGCGTAGATCACGAACACGCGATCCGGCGTGCGATCAACCCAGATACGGTATTTCTGCTGAAACTTGGTGTCGACCCCGAGAGCGAACTCCGATGGATAGCCGATCTTGAAGACAGTATTTGGTTCGAACAGAGTGCGCGGAAGAAAGAATCGGAAGAATGCGAGGAACCACGCAGTAAGAAATGCCGTCACGGCGACCCACACCAGCCTGCGCCGCCGCCGGTCGATGTCAGTGTTCGAGGGGCCAGACGAAGAAAGTCCGGCCGCTGCTGCCGCCTTCGACGTTCCCACCGCCGGCGTGCCAACGTACTTCGTGGCATCCGTAGCGCCCGTGGCTGCAGGCTTCGCGGCCTCTGGATTCGGGATAGGCTTCGCGCCCTCCGGCTCCGCCATGACTCTACCTCCGTGTTCTTTTCTAACTAACGAGTAAAACTTTGCGAACCGATTTCTCGGAGTCGACTAACTGGCCGCCACCAACGAAGATGCCCCGGCCTCGTTCAGAATCTCAACAGCTGGAACGCACCCACGAACGTTTTCGCCCAGCGCTTCCAGCACCAGCTCTCCCAGCGCCGAAATAAACTTAGGAGAATCGTTCAGCCCCGCGCTCATTTCAAACCGCTCAATGCCCAGCCGCCGCGCTTCTTCGCGCGCCTCGTGATCGATCTCGCCGAGCGTTTCCACGTGATCCGAAACAAAGGCCACCGGCACAATGCAGACTTCCCGCGCCTGAGCGGCTCCCAGATCGTGCAGCGCGCGGTGCAGGGAAGGCTGCAGCCATTTGCTCGCGCCAACTTTGCTCTGGTAGCAGAGCCGGTGACGGTTCGGCCATCCCCCGCGCTCCATCAGAAGGCGCACCGTTTCCTCAATCTGCCGCTGGTACGGGTCACCCTTCGCAACGATCGACATCGGAATGCTGTGCGCACTGAAAACAATCTCGGCTCGCTCGGGATCGGGAAACCGTGCCAGCGCCTCTTCAATCTTCTCGATCACCGCATCCAAATACATCGGATGCCGGTAAAAGGCACCCACGTTGTGTACTGGAACGTCGTCGCAGAACAGGCGGTGCCATTCGTTCAAGCTCGATCCCGTTGTGGTTGAAGAATGCTGCGGATACAAGGGCAGCAACACAACCTCGTCACATTGCGCCGCCTGCAACTCCGCTACAGCTTCGCGGGTGAATGGATGCCAGTACCGCATCGCTACGAAGCAACGCACATCGAGACCGCGACCAGTCAGTTCCGTTTCCAGCGCCCGCGCCTGCCGCTCGGTGAATCGACGGATGGGCGAGCCTCCGCCAATGGTCGCATAGTGATGCTGCACTTTACGCGCGCGCGTCGTCGAAATGAGCTTGGCCAGAGGTTTGCGTCCGAGGCGGGCGAAAGGAAAGTCAATAATATCGGGATCGCAAAAGAGGTTATAAAGAAAAGGTTCTATCGCAGCCAGCGTATCCGGCCCGCCGAGCTGAAACAGAACTACCCCCACACGGCGCGTTGTCTTCGCCATTCCCTCAGATTCCCCAGAACGGGCGAATTTACTCCCATCTGCGGCCAGAGTCAATGGCGGAAATTAATTTACCTCGCGAAAAGAGCGCGGGCTTCGGCTTTCGGGCGTCGGGCTTGGGCAAACATGCCGCGCGAGCGGAAGAAATATCGAGTTGCTACATCAATCGGAAGGCCGATGCGTCACGCCCGAAAGTCACGTGGTCGCCGAAGTCTGCAGAAATTTTAGGCTGAAGAGTGAGACTTGCTAGACTGACGCGGTCTTCGCTTTTTCCATCTCTTCAATCACGGCATCGGCGAATTGCGAAGTGCCGGCCTGTCCACCCGGAATATCTTTGGTGAGTTTTTCGGGATGGCGGTAGACCTTTTCCAACGCATTACGAATTTGCGTGGACGCATCGAACTCGCCCAGATGCCTCAGCATGAGAAGTCCCGACCGCAACAATGCCGTGGGATTCGCGATGTTTTTGCCGGCAATATCGGGAGCCGACCCATGCACGGCTTCAAAGATTGCGCAGTGGTCGCCCAGGTTGGCGCTGGGTACAAATCCGAGCCCGCCCACAAACGCCGCGCACAAGTCCGAAATAATATCGCCGTAAAGGTTTTCCATCACCAGCATGTCGTATTGATACGGATTCATCACCAACTGCATGCAAGTGTTGTCTACGATGTGCTCGCCATAGGTGATCTCGGGGAAGCCCTTGGCCACGGTGCGGCAGCAGCGCAGGAATAAACCATCCGACAGCTTCATGATGTTGGCTTTGTGAATGGCGTGAATCTTCTTGCGCTGGTTTTTGCGCGCATACTCGAAGGCAAATTTTGCGATGCGGGTCGAGGCTTTTTCGGTAATGATCTTCAGGCTCTCGACAACGCCGGGAACGACCTCATGCTCCAGTCCCGAATAAAGGCTCTCAGTGTTCTCGCGCACGATGATCAGATCGACATCCGGATAGCGGGTAGGAATGTGCGGCAGATTTCGGATTGGGCGAAAGTTCGCATACAGCTCAAACTTTTGGCGGAGCGCAACGTTGATGCTCGAAAACCCGCCACCAACCGGCGTTGTCACCGGTCCCTTCAGCCCCACATGCGTGCGCTCAATCGACTCGATCACTTCCTTCGGAATGTATTCGCCATGCTTCTCAAATGCATCGGCGCCAACTGCGAAGGACTCCCACTCAAACTTCACGCCCGTAGCTTCGAGAATGCGGACCGTGGCCTGGGAAACTTCAGGCCCAATGCCATCGCCGGGAATAAGAGTTACTTTATGACTCATGGTTTTCTAAGGCCCAGGGGTCAGGGTTCAGGGGATAGGGATCAGAAACTCTCTGTGCTGAAAAATCCATTCTCGCGAAACCCCTAGTCCCTGGCCCCTAAACCCTTTCCTTCACTTTCACCAAATCTCTCAATTCGTTCATGAATTCTTTCACATCTTTGAAATCCAGATACACCGAGGCGAATCGCACGTAAGCTACTTTGTCGTAGCGCCGTAGCCGGTTCATGATGAGTTCGCCCAGTTCGCTGGTCTTGCGCTCGCGTTCCTGCGACTCGATGACGAACGATTCCGCTTCGTTCACAATCTGTTCCAGCTTGCTGATCGGGACCGGCCTTTTTTCACATGCACGCAGCAAGCCATTCAAAACTTTCTGGCGGTCGAACTTCTCGCGCCGTCCGTCTTTTTTCACCACCATGTACGGAATTTCGTCGATGCGCTCGTAAGTAGTGAAGCGCTTGCCGCACTTCAGGCACTCGCGCCGGCGGCGAATCGACTCCGCCTCCTTACTCTCTCGCGAGTCCACTACCTTATCTTCGGCAAATCCGCAAAAAGGACATTTCATGGCGCTGTGTCGATCGAAACTGAATCGGTTCTAGAGAATTGCACGTCTGGAAGTAATAAGGAAATTGTAACAGGGTAATCGCGTACGCCTCGGGGGCGTACCTACGTAATAGACACGCGTAATAAAAACGGAGCGCGGCTTACTTCAATGGGCGAGCTAATTCCGCGCTGTCCGCCTGATGACTTTCTTCCGACAATTTCCGCAGAGACAATCTCTCGAAGTGGGCCAATCCCAAACCCAGTGGGATGACTGCGGCGAAGGTCACCAGCCACAAAAGGATTCCGCAACTCGCCGCCATCTCTGGGGGAACATCGAACACGGCCGATAGAGTCGCGATGGTCGCCATCTGCGAGCCACCGCCTACGGCAGGTAATTGCAGCATCGATCCTGCCATACTTGCGCCCATCAGAATCAACAGTTGCGACACCGGAATCTCAAGCGCCGCCACTCCATACGAGTGCGTCACTTCCTGATATGCCAACGCCGTTACATACCAAATTCCTAGCGACAACACCGCCAGCGTCAGCAAGGACCATGGTCCTTGAATCGTGTTTAATCCCAAACCAAAATCACGCACTTTCTGGGCGAGACGATGGCCGAGGCTGGCGGGCGCATGAGAAAATCTATTCTCCATCCACTGCGCAATAGCCTCACCGAAGCGGCTGATCAAGACGGCAACCACAGTTGCGCCTGAAACTCCCAGGATCAGAAAAAAACCGGCATCGCGGAACTGCCGGTAATATTCCGGATGCGGAATCGATTGCAGCGCGCTCGGCAGGAAAATCGCCAGCACGATCAGCACCGCGAACGCTCCTACATCGAAGGTGCGTTCGACTGCCCACACTGCCAACTGCGAGGAGAACGGAAGCTGAGCCCGCCGCGCCACCAGATAGGGGCGGATGAATTCTCCGGCGCGACCGAGCAACGCCAGCCCGGTAAATCCGATCACCATCGGCGGCACCAGTTCGATCACTCTTATTTTTGGTCGAACAGGTTTCAGAAAAAGCTTCCAGCGGAATGCGCGCAGCACATACGCCGTATAAACCAGAGCGATGCCATGCAGCACGTGGAGTTTTTTGATCTGGTGCGTTTGCGCCCAGAACGTGCCCCAGTCAAAGCTCCGCCAGTGACGAACCTGCAGGTAAACCAGAGCGGCCAGAATGAGGAACACCACCACGCTGGCCACGATGCGCTTTTTATCCATGAAGGGGAGCAGCCTCGCGCCGCGACCTCGCAACGAGAAGCGGAAACGGCACTCCCAAGGTAAATGACTGCGCCCAGAGGGTCAAACCAAGGGAAGAACTCTGCCGATGTATCTGCTATCAAACATGCTTGTCATCCCGAGCGAAGCGAGGGATCTTGGTTCTTGCTTGCGTCATTCGCGCTGCAGGCAAACACCAGGATCCCTCGCTTGGCTCGGGATGACAGTTTTAAATGGCTACTCGCTGGGCTTTGCGGGACTTGCCTTCGCGGGACTCGCCTTCGCCTGAGTTTGCGGAGTGGACTTCTGCACCTTAGTCGTTGAAGACGAAGTGCCGCTCGATTTGCTTGCTGTCGCCTTTTGACTTGCGGGCTGAGATGCGGTTTTCGCAGCGGCGTTGGCGGCGAGTTTCTTTTTATTGAAGTCGCGCACGATGCGCGCTACGTAAGCCTTGGTTTCGTAATACGGAGGAACGCCCCCGTACTGCTCAACGCGCTGCGGCCCCGCGTTGTAGGCCGCCAGTGCCTTCACTAAATCGAAGTCGTAGCGCTCCAGCAATTCGCGCAGATACCGCGTGCCGCCTTCCACATTCGCCTGCGGATCAAACGCGTTCTGCACGCCCAAGTTCGACGCAGTCTTCGGCATGAGCTGCATCAATCCTTGCGCGCCCTTCGGAGAAACCGCGTGCACGTTAAAGCTGCTTTCGGCGCGGATCACGCTGTTCACCAGATCAGGATCAAGCCGGTAGGTTCCACTCGCCGCATTCACAACTTCATTCAGATCAACTGGCTGCGCGATCTTCTTCGCGGAAGCCTGCAACTTCGCGGCCGACTCAGGCGCGTCTTTAACCGGCTCAGCCGCCACCTCGGCGGGCAACTCTTCAATGTGATCAATCTCTACGGTGGGCACATCGACGAAGCTCGATTCATCCCCGCCCATGTACAGTCGCGTGATTGTGCCGATCACTTGCCGGCGCTCATGACGGATCGAAAATCCATTCCTCAGCACGGCCGAATCCGCAGCCGGGCAGGGAACCGAAGTCAGCGCAAGCAATGTGATCGCTCCTGCCCACACGCCGATCTGGATCGCCCTCTTCATATCAATATTCTAGCTGACAATTTGCGCCACCGCTGCCGCGACGCCGCACTGATCATTGCCCAAAGTTAAATTCCAACCGCGCCCGCGCAACTCCTCGCAGGCATTCCCCATGATAACCGGATGCCCGGCAAACTCAAGCATTTCCACATCGTTGTGGTTGTCACCGATGGCCATGACCTGCTCGCGCCCGAAGCCGCGATGCGCAGCCCACCGTTCCAGCGCGTGCCCCTTGGAGCAGCCCGCATTCAACACGTCGATCATCGACAAATCACGATTAGGATATTCGGTGCGCAGCACCGTAATGCGGTTGCCCATCCCGCAAGCGTCAAGCGTCCGCAACGCTGCGCTCATCCTCACCATCGATCCGCAAAACATGGCCTGCACGGGATCGGCGACCAGCGCCTTCTCGATCGGAACTACGAACTCGATGTAAGGCATATTCTTCTCCAGCCAACGCTGGATGCTCGCATTCAAATCGTCCATGTGCTCCAGCACAATGGCTCCCTTGGTTTCCTTATCAAACGTAAGAACGGTATTGCCGCGGAATTCTTGCATCGCTCCGACCAACTCGCAGCAAATCTCCTTCGGCATCAGGTCGCGATGAAAGGTTTCTCCGGCCAGCGATCGCGTCACTGCGCCGTTCGAGCTAATCGCCCACAAATCGAAGCCGAGCTGCTGAGCGATCGGCAATGCGAATGTATGACGACGTCCGGTCACCAACACAACTTCGATGCCGGAATCGTGAGCCCGCCGCAGAGCCGAAAGATCGTCAGGAGAAATCTGAAACTGCGGGTTGAGCAGCGTACCGTCGATGTCGGATGCGATCAGCCGAATGGAATTAGGCTTGGCGCCGGGAATAGCGGAAGCGTTCGGCTGAGAGAGTGGCTGCACCCTATATTCTTACACAGGCAACTTACTGCGAAGCCGCCTGACCTTGGCTCTACCCTGTGATCCTCTGTGTACCCTGTGTTAAAGGTCTTAAGCGGTAAACTTGGCAAGCTCGGTGGCGTGTTATATTTCGCATTCCATGGGATCGCTCTTCTTCTTCCTACACGGCTGGGGATTTCTGCTGCAGGCGCTGGCGATTGTCCACTTCATCCGCCGCCGTCCGGACACGTACTGGATCTTCATCATTCTTTTTCTCGGCTGGTTTGGGGCCGTGATTTACATCGTCGCCGAAGTCGTTCCTGATGCCGGCCTGCTCAGCATGTCCTTCCAGGTTTTCCCGCGCCGCCGCCGCATTCGCGAACTCGAGCGCGCCATCCTCGACAATCCATCGGCCGGCAACTACGAAGAACTTGGATTGCTCTATCTCGACAACGGCGACTACGCGCGCGCCCGTGCCAGCTACGACAAGGCGATCGCCTCGCGAACCGACTCGGTGGACGCGTTCTACCGCCGTGGCGTCGCAGAAACTGAGTTAGGAGATTTCGTCGCGGCCGTGCCCGATCTCGAGCGCGCAGTCTCCGCCGATGCCAACTATGACTTCCATCGCGCCAAAGGCCTGCTGGCTTACGTTTACGCGCAAACCGGGCAGCCCGACAAAGCCGACGCCATGTTTCAGCAGGCAGTAAAGATTTCCACTATCTCTGAAACGTACTACAACTACGCAGCTTTCCTGCAGTCCCAGGGCCGGGTGGAGGAAGCGCGGCAGTGGGCGCAGAAAATTCTTGATCAGCGCCGCACCATGCCCAACTATCAACGCCGCCGCGAGCGCCCGTGGTTCCGCAAAGCATATGCGCTGCTCGCGCGGCTAAGCCTCCAGAACAAATAGGTTTCCTACAATTGGACCGTGGACGGTGGCCCATTCAAGCCGTCTTTGGGCTTGAATGGGCCTCGTTTCCTCGTATGCTAAGCCGATGGAAGGCGCTCGTCATCACTGCGACAAGCTGAAGATGGTGCCGTCGTCATTGTTCCCGCCGTCTGTCGTTATTCCGTAAAAGATACCGTCGGTGGCTTGCATGAGCGACGTCGGATTCGCTCCCTGCACCGCCGGGTTGAAAACGTGCAATGTGGTCAGCTGGCCCGCCGTCGTAATTTCGTACACAGTGCCACAATAGGCGTCGAAACAATTTGTTCCGCCCTCCAAGGTAGTTCCGTAAAGGTTTCCGTTCGTGCCTTGCACCAGGCCACTGCTCGGAGACTCGCCGTCCGCGCAGCCAGCTTGGGCGCAAAAGCTGTAGAGCGTGGTCAGCTTACCCGACGTGGTGATTTCGAAAACCGTCCCATAGTTGCCGTTGGCGCCGCCTTGGTAGGTTGTCCCGTAGAGGTTCCCATTGCTGGCCTGGATCAGCCCGGAATAATATGGAAAATCGCCGTCAGCGCAATTCGGTTGCGAACAAAAGGTGTAGAGCGTGGTGAATTTTCCCGTTGGCGTGATTTCGAAGATCGTGCCGCATCCTATGGATGGGTCGACGCAGTAGCTGGATACGCCCCCTTGCCCTGTTGTCCCGTAGAAATTCCCATTGCTGGCTTGTACCAGCGACACTTGCGGGGCACCGCCATCAGCGCAATTCGCTTGGGAGCAGAAGCTGTAAAGCGTTGTGAACTGGCGCGACGGCGTGATTTTGAAGATGGTTCCGTTGTATAGTCCCGTTTCGATCCCGCCCGCCCGCGTCGTTCCGTAGAAGTTCCCGTCGGTCCCCTGGGTCAGTCCGCCGACCGGACCCTGGCCGTCCGCGCAGTTCGTCTGCGAACAAAAGCTATACAGTGTGGTGAGCTTCCCCGACGGGGTGAGTTCGTAGATTATGCCGCCATTGCGTGATCCGCCCTCGTACGTCACTCCATAGAAATTTCCGTTGCCGGCCTGAATCACTCCACCCGAGGGAAACGCGCCATCGCTGCAATTCTTTTGCGAGCAGAAGCTATAAAGCGTAGTCAAAATGCCCGACGGCGTCAGTTTGTAGGCCTTGCCGAGCGAGCCAACGGGCACGAGCGCCTCGGTCGTGCCGTAAAAGTTTCCGTCGGTGCCTTGAATCAGCGGCCCGTACGGGGCCATTTCGCCATTGCCCTTGTTGAAGTTCATCAGGCTCTTAAAATTCTGGGCAGGCGCGATTGCGGCTGCGCATATTAGAAGCGCCAAGCATGTTGTTCTCATCAAGCACAGCTTTACCATAAGGCCTCCTGGGGCGATGGTCTGGGCTAAAGAAACAGCCGCTGGGAAATCCTGAGTAAAGAGATCTCCGCGCGGCGTTGGGGGGGGAGGAATAGGACTGCGCGCGTGCCCGCCATTATTGTTGGGGCATCACAAGCTGTCAATGCTGAAAGAATTTGCATGGCGCCGCCGCGGAGTTTTAACTTCGCAAAGCGGGCAGCGGGCGGGCCCGCAGCTCATCTTTTCTTGCCGCTGAGCGCATCCAGAAAGGGCACTCCTGACGCTTTCAACTTCTGCTCCAGCCGCGCGGTGCAACCGCAATCGGAGCAAGCCCACGGTTCGCTTCCATTTTCGTCGCGGCACTTGCGCCGGTCGTGAGCATCCTGCACTTTCGCGAGATCGAAATATTCTTCCCAGTAGGGACGTTCTTCAAGCAACGGCGTGGGACAGTAGCAGACCTCGACCCAGCGCACGGTCTCGTCATCGCAGAGCCGCGCTTCATTCATATTGCGCAGGTATTCGCCTTCGGCAACCGAGCCTCGTCCAAGCGTTTCCTTCTCGATGGCCCGAAGCAGATAACCTTCGCGGCCGGACTTAACGCGGGCTCGAACTAGATAGCGCATAAAAGAAATGGTTGATTGATGATTTTTGATTGAACTGCGAGGCAAAGATGGAGGGATCTGGTTTCTAAATCAGCAATCAACAATCAGAAAGCAACAATAGAATTCAGATGAACATCTCGTCCTGCGGCACCGGTCGCCGCGCCTCGCGGCTGCCACCGTTTCTTTGGCTGCGCCCGCCCATCAGGAACTCAATGCCAGTCGTTACTCCCTGGATCAAGCCTGACAACCGCCGCACCGGAGAGATCACGGTCTTGTGAACCATCTCAGAAGTTTCTTCCACTCGGTCGAGTGTGCGCGTAAGCAATTCGTCGGCGCGAATGACCTGCAGGCGCGCGCGATCTACCGCGTCGGTCACCGTCGCATCCATGCGCTCTACCTGCGAGCGCACCGCGATGGTCGTCTCCGTCAGATTATCGGTGATCACGGCAAGCTTGGGGCGAAGTTCGCTGAGCACAGACTGAGCTAAATCCAGCGCTGGCACAGCCTTGCCCTTCACTTCTTCAGCAATCGCTTCCATGCGGGCGCTGGTCTTGCGCATGGCCAGATACATGAAGACAAGGACGAACGCCTGCAAGACGACGGCTGCGGACGTCACGGCAATGAACACCATCGTAAGGTTTTCCATAGGGCGCCATCCCAAAGACCGCGAACACCGCCTGCGCCAAGAAGATTACAGATTCTTGGGTGCTCCCGTCGTCTCCGTCGTAGCCTCTTGATAAGCCTGCCGACCGGCTTCGTATGCGGCGCGGAACTGATCCTTTTGCTGATTCACGACATCCCGTCCGCGATCAACCCACTCTGAAGCCTGCCCTCGGGCTTCGCGCGCGCGCGTGCGCACGTAATCGCGTCCTTCTTCGGCGCGAGCGCGAATTTGGTCCCGCGTCTCGCTTCCCGAACGCGGTGCGTAGAGAACTCCAACCAAAGCTCCGAGGCCAACCCCGGCCAGGAACCAACCAAAACTGCTGCCGCTGTTCTCCGACATGAAAAACCTCCCGGCTTATAAGTGCCGATAAACGGATGTTAGCACTCGATTGAGGGAATTTCAATTACAGCAAAATCCCTACGCAGGCATTTGAATTGCTGCAGCTTCGGCTTTATAGAGATTCAGTTTACTTCTGCGGAGTCGCCGGGGCGGGCGCTGGAGTTGGAGCCGGCGCCGGCGCTACAGGTTGCGTCTTGGCCGGAGCAGACTTCACACCCTGCAACACGGACTTCGAACCGCCCTGCTTAATGGCGTTGATCGAGAGCGTCACCGACGTCAACATGAACAGAACCGCCGAAATCGTCGTCGCCCGGGAGAGCGTAGTGGCCGCGCCGCGCGGACCAAACGCAGCCTGGCTGCCTTGCCCGCCAAACGCCGCCGAGATATCCCCGGCCTTACCGCTCTGCAGCAGCACAACGATAATCAGAAAAAAACAAACGATCACGTGAACGATAGTGACAAGAATGATGAGCATAGAATCTGGAAGTCCTAAATTGTTCAGAATGATTGCAATGGTGCGGAAGGGGGGATTTGAACCCCCACGCCTTTCGGCGCCACCCCCTCAAGATGGTGTGTCTGCCAGTTCCACCACTTCCGCACAGATGTGAAACAGCACCACAGGGGCGGCTTCGATTATAGCAGAAGGCAATCGATCTCCTTTTCGAAGATGCTCACGTGGGAACACAAAGATTGCTTATGGGGGACAGCCGCCCTCGGCTGCCCGTCGAGCGCAGCTCGACTAAAGTTTGCCGAGCGCAAAACGGAGCTAGGCAGCTAGGTGCCGCGCTGGCTCCGTTCCGATAATCAACCGTGATGATGCGATCTAGTCGCCCGACGGCAGCAGCATCTCCTCAGGATCCTGCTCAATCTGCACCTGCACGTGCGGACAGTCGCCGAGAATAGGCTGGCAGGCCGCATCGGGTCCGTGCTCAGTATGCTGCAAGGCCTTCAGCCCGCCGAACTGCTCGGCTTCCGTGGATCCCGACAACGCTGTGGTCGATGTCAGGCCGCCGCTGATCACCTGCTGCACCTGATCAAAGTATCCCGTGCCCACAAAGCGCTGGTGCTTTACCGCTTCGTAGCCATACTCGGTCTCGCGGCTGAATTCTTTTTCCTGCAATCGCGAATAAGCCGTCATGCCCGCAAGTTTGTATCCGCGAGCCAATTCAAACATGCTGAGATTGAGCGCGTGGAAACCCGCCAGGGTTACAAACTGGTACTTGTATCCCATGCGTGCGAGTTCCGGCTGAAAGCGCGCGATCGTTTCCTCGTCGAGCTTCTTGCGCCAGTTGAAACTGGGCGAACAGTTGTACGCGAGAATTTTTCCCGGAAACTTCGCGTGAATCGCTTCGGCGAACTGCCGCGCTTCTTCCAGATCCGGATGCGAAGTTTCGCACCAGATCATATCCGCATAAGGAGCATAAGCCAGGCCGCGCGCGATGGCCGACTCAATTCCGCCGCGAATGCGGAAGAAGCCTTCCGAGGTGCGTTCGCCGGTGCAGAAGGCGCGCTCACGCGCATCGATGTCGCTGGTCAGCAAAGTTGCGCTATCAGCGTCAGTACGTGCCATGATCAGCGAAGGCACTCCCATCACATCGGCCGCGAGCCGCGCCGCTACGAGCTTCTGAATCGCTTCCGTAGTCGAAACCAAAACCTTGCCGCCGAGGTGGCCGCACTTTTTCGCCGACGAAAGCTGATCTTCAAAGTGCACGCAAGCCGCTCCTGCCTCGATCATGCCCTTCATGAGTTCAAACGCGTTCAGCGTCCCTCCGAAGCCGGCTTCGGCATCAGCGACCAGCGGCGCAAACCAGGTTTCGCCCGGAGCCACTTTTCCCTCCGCATGATGCACCTGATCGGCCCGTTGCAGCGCGCTGTTGATGCGCCGGCAAAGATTCGGAACGCTATCCGCCGGATACAGGCTCTGGTCGGGATACATCTGCCCGGCATTGTTGGCGTCGGCCGCCACCTGCCATCCACTCACATAGATCGACTTCAGCCCCGCCTGCACTTGCTGCACCGCCTGATTGCCCGTCATCGCGCCCAGCGAGTTGACGTAAGGCTCGGTCTGCAACAGGTTCCACAGCCGCTCTGCGCCCATGCGAGCCAGCGTGTGCTCAATCTGAATCGAGCCGCGCAACCGCAGCACATCTTCCGCCGTATAAGGACGCTCAATGCCTTTCCACCGCGGGTTGTTTGCCCACTCGTAATCCATGCATTCCATGGCCAGTGCATACTGCGCAGTTTTTTCTTCTTCGTTCATCATCGGGGAGTGGGTGGCGTTGCGGTTTCCGTTTTCTTTGGCGGGCATTGGCGTTTTCTCCAGACTTAAATTATGTGTTCAACATAGTGAACATAGATTCATTATACTGGCGAAGCCTATGCCCTGGTCCGGACGTGGTCAAGCCTGTTGTTCAGCATAATGAACATACATTCATTTAATTGGCCATCTACAGTTGTTTGCGGTAGTCTTAAACATGCCCGTTTCGTCCGATTCCCCATCCGCCGCGGTCGAGCGCGCTCTGGCCATGCTGGAAGCGGTCGCGCAGGCCGCCGATGGCCTGAGCAACGCCGAAATCAGTCGCAAGCTCAACATTCCAAAGAGTTCCGCCAGCTACATCCTGCGCACCCTCGAGACCCAGGGATACCTCACCCGCGATGCCGAATCGGGAAAATACCGCGTAGGCCTGAAGATCCTCAGTCTTAGCCGCGGAGCTCTCGGTGGACGCGACGTTCGCGGCATAGCCCTGCCTATCATGCGCCACCTCACCCAGCAGACCGGACTCACCTGCCACCTTGCCGTTCTGGATGGACCCGAAGCCGTCTACATCGAGAAGGTGGAACCCGAGGGTTTCATCCGCATGGATACGTGGGTGGGACGCCGCATGAGCGTGCATGCGACCAGCGTGGGCAAGGCGATTGTCGCCCACATCCCACAAGAGCAACTCGAACAAATTCTGCGCAAGCGCGGAATGGAAAAGCGCACGCCCAAAACCCTCACCACCGTGCCGCGCCTGCTCAAGGAACTCGAAAAGGTGCGCGCGCAGGGCTACGCCGTGGATGATGAAGAGAACAACCTAGGCGCCCGCTGCGTGGGAGCGCCGATCTTCGATGAACGCGGCGCGATCGAAGCCAGCCTGGGCTTGAGCGGCACCACCCAGCAGGTCAGCCCGCAGACCATGCCACGCATCCTCGAAGCGCTCAAGGATGCCGCCCGCCACATCTCCATGGGCATGGGGCATCGTCCGCCGCATCGCCGCGTCGGCACTTAAGCCCGTTCTGGAACTGGCGACTTTACGCAGACTCCCGCGACCGAAACTTAGGCGCATCGGCGCGAGCCACAGGCCGCACCAGGGGCACTAATGCAATCCCCGATTGGTGATCGTGCGCCAGCGTCAAAATCTGCGCGCACTGGGGACACAGCCAGTACCGTTCGACGCGGCGAGGCCGGAGTCGAATTTTAGAAGAAGTGGCCGGCGGTGCCACATTTCCGGACTCAGTTAGGCTTTCCGTCTCCACCATGAACAGCTTGCCTTGGCGCAACTGCATAAATGGTTGGGAGCATTGCGGATTTGCACAGTGGCTGAGCATGACGCCCTCCACTGGATAGCTCTTTCCTGCCTCGGACCACAACAGTACCCTAATCCTGAGACTCGCAGAGCGGCCAGATACCAAACTGCTCGCAAGTCAGGTTCCAGAAGCTATTGCAACTTCTAAGCGCGATTCCTCGAATTCAGCGCCCGCTTTGACCACGCATTCTGTTCTCGGTGCCGATTCTTCGGCACTGTGCCGAATGGCCGTCTTTCAACCTCAATGAACGATTGCACCCATGACGGCGACCACCACTCCCACAACCGTCAGCACAATCCCTACATGCCAGAAGATTCGCCGCCCAGAAAGTAAAGTGATCGAAGTGACCACCAGCCCGACCTCGAGGAACACCTCGGCCAAGTCATACCGGTCGGCGCGGCGTCGCTCCACAACGACTTCTCTATCGAGTTTGTCCGCTTCGTCTTTGATCTCACCTTTGTCGTGCTTGTAGCGCTCCGCCTCCTGAGCGTACTTTTGGCCGAACTTTCCCATTCCGTCGGCGTCCTTACTGGCCACCACCGCCGTCAAGTCTGAGAACAACTCGTCCTCATGCTGCCGGATATTCTTAGCCTGGTAAAACGCCCACTGGTCCGACGCTTTAGCCTGCTTCACAACTTCTTCGGTGTGCGCCCGGTGCCCGAGCAGCGTCACGATTGCCACGCACACGGCCACCACTGCCATGGTCAACGACACCGCCGCCAACGAACTATCCTCCCGGGCTTTCTCCGCCCGTTCGCGCAACTCCGCAGCTTCATCAGCACACATAGATCCTCCTGAAAGCAGTGGTCAGTGGCCAGTTCTTCTGAGAATTAATCTTTGTAGATGGTCGAGTCATACTACGGATTCAAGCTCAACCAAGCAAGCAGCAACGAGATTCCCAACAAAAATAAGAAATGCCGGCACCAAAGAACTGACCCCTAGCCCCTAGTCCCTAGCCCCTGCTTTTCACTCTCCCATCACCTTCACAATCACACGCTTATCGCGCTGCCCATCGAATTCGGCGTAGAAAATTCTCTGCCACGTTCCCAGGTCAAGCTTTCCGGCAGTAATCGGCACAATCACCTCATGATGAATCAGCAGCGCTTTCAAGTGTGAATCGCCATTGTCTTCGCCGGTCTCGTGATGCTTGTAGTTCTTCCGAAACGGAGCCAGATGCTCCAACCACTGATCGATGTCTTCGATCAGGCCGCTCTCATTGTCGTTCACATACACCCCCGCCGTGATGTGCATGGCCGAAACCAGCACCATTCCTTCCTTCACTCCGCTCTTGCGCACGATTTCTTCCACCTGCGGCGTGATGTGCACGTACGCCCGATGCGTCGTGGTATGGAACTTCAAATATTCCGTTAGAACTTTCATTCCGTCCCTTGTGTGCGGAAATTTAGGTGCGCGAAGATTTAGCTGTGCGGAGATTTTATCCTAATGACCCGAAAGTAACCTTCCCACACTGTGAAGAAGATTAGTTTTCTGCCGAAGAGGACTGCAGAGACGTGTGCGCGCCTGCAATGGAAAGGCCTGCGCATCGCATCCTGTCGGGGGCCTCCATGAGTGTTGCCACAACTGTGCGGATCACATTCCCGTCCTGCGATCCCATCTTGATCGCGAACCCACGCCGTCCGGTCAGACCATGGCAAATCGTAATTCTCCTGCTCGCCCTATCCGCGGCCGCCCAGGAACCAACCAAGGCCCAGGAACCAACCAAGGCCCAGGAGCCAACCAAAGACATCGGCGACACCAGCCTCGAAGAACTAGGAACAATCCAGGTCTACAGCGCCTCCAAGCACATGCAGAGCACCAGCGATGCACCCTCTTCAGTCACCGTAATCACTGCCGACGAGATTCAAAAATACGGCTACCGCACGCTCGCCGATATCCTGGAGAACGTGCGCGGCTTCTACATTACCTACGACTACGATTACAGTTTCGTTGGCGTGCGTGGCTTCGGACGGCTAGGAGATTCAAACAATCGTGTTCTCGTGCTGATCGACGGCCACCGGATCAACGATAACGTTTTCGGCGAACCCTATTTAGGCACGGAGTTCCTGGTGGATGTCGACCTGATCGAACGTGTGGAAATCATTCGCGGACCCAGTTCCTCGCTCTATGGGACCGATGCCTTCTTTGCCGTGATCCAGGTGATCACGCGTAAAGCGCGCCAATTGAAAGGCTTGGAACTCTCCTTTGAACCGGCAAGTTTTGGCACTTACGCGGGACGAGCCAGTTATGGCGGCCAATACAAAGGCGTTGACATGGTGCTCTCCGGCACATTCTACAACAGCCCGGGACCGACTCTGTTTTTCCCGCAGTTCGACAGTCCCGCCACCAACTACGGGGTTACGAAGAACACGGACTACGAAAGCTTTCAACACGTTCTGGCTACGATCAGTTTTCATGGATTCACTTTGCAGGGCCTTTTCAGCGCGCGCGATAAGGGAGTTCCTACAGCGTACTACGGTGGCTTGTTCAACGATCCCCAAACCCAGAACTACGATTACCATCAGTACCTCGATCTCAGTTACCAGTATTCCATCGGCGACAAGTGGGACCTGACGGCACGGACTTCCTATGACCAGGCCCGCCTGCAAGCCCCGGTTGGGTATTCCACGGGACTTCCCGATGGATCGACCACAGTGGACACATACTCGTTTCGGGGAAATTGGTCGGATAGCGAAGTGAAAGTGGGCGGAACCCTGCTGAAGAAACACAGGATAACCGCGGGCACGGAAATCATCGACAACCTGCGGCAAGATCAGGGAGATTACACTGCTCTTGGCAACATCTTCGTTGCAGTTCCGGCGACCTCAGTCATTTGGGCTCTGTATGGGCAGGATGAATTCTCCATCGTGCAAAACCTGACGCTGAGCGCTGGCCTCCGCTACGATCATTACTCAAGTTTTGGCGGGAACACCAGCCCGCGTCTGGGGTTGATCTACCATGCCTTTCCTCAAACCACTCTAAAATTGCTTTACGGCACAGCGTTCCGCGCCCCCGAACCCTTCGAACTCACGCCGGACTATGGGGCCTTCTTCGATAACAACCTGCAGCTTAAGCCAGAAACGATCCGCAGCATCGAAGGGGTCGTGGAACAGGGACTCGGAGAACACTTTTCTCTATCGGGCAGCGTTTTCCGCAACTCCATCAACAATCTGATCACGCTGCAGACGAATCCCGTCGACAGCCAGTTGATCTATGAAAACTCCGGCAAAGCCGTTGCTGCCGGCGTGGGAGTCGAGCTGGATGGCCACCTCTCCGGTGGCCTGCAAGGCAGGGCCAGTTACAGTTACGTAGATGCGAAGCAGCCGCAAACCCAGCAGATTCTTGCCAACTCTCCACAGCACCTCGGCAAATTGAACCTGACTTATCCCCTCGTGCCGAAGCGCCTATTCGCTAGCGTCGACGCACAGTACACCAGTTCGGTTCAGACCCTGGCGGGGAACACCGTGAATGGCTTCTCTGTTCTCAATTTCACCATGCTGGGCCATTCGCTCGGCAAGCACCTGGAATTCTCCGCCAGCGTTTACAACGTCTTCAACAAAAAGTATTTTGACGCAGGCCGGCCTGAGGATCCGGAAGACACCATTCAGCAGGAAGGAAGAAATTTCCGGATTAAACTCACGGCTAAGTTTTGAAATTCACAATGCATTTCTCGGGCAAAGACGAATCATTGCTCCGGCAGCTATCGCCCCGGGCTGCTCTAACGATTGCTCTCGCTCTCTTGCTATTTCAACTTCCGGCTATGGGGCAGAAAGCCTCGGAAGACCAAGTTAAGGCGGCCTATCTTCTCAATTTCGCAAAACTCGCGGAGTGGCCCAGGCGCGCTTTGCCCGACGGTCCGTCCCCTCTCGTGATCGGAGTCGACGCCTCAGATCAATCGTTTCTCGATGTCTTGAAAACCGTGGTCGCCGGAAAAGTTATCGGTCCTCATCCTGTGGTCGTCAAATCCGCAAGCTCCGTAGAGGAGATGAAATCATGCCATATCGTATTTTTCCGCGGCTCCGAAAGAAAGCACGCGCAAGCCGCCATCGAAGCCCTGGCGCAGGCAGGCGTGCTCTTCGTGGGTGAGGATGAATCCTTCCTCCACCAAGGCGGCATGATTAATCTTGTTCGAGACCATGGAAGCATCCACTTCGAAGTCAATGCTGAAGCTCTCGATCGTGCCGAGATACATTTCAGCTCGAAAATTCTAGCGCTCGCCAAGAGTGGCTCTGGCTCCTCTTCCGCAACGGCCGCAAACTCCCCGGCGGAAGGTGGGCGCCAACTCGTGCGCAGCCAGGAGCCAGAGTACCCAGCCCTCGCCGAGCACATGAAATTGACTGGGACCGTCCAAGTGCAGGCAGTAGTGAAGCCCGATGGAACGGTAAAAGCAGTGAACATCGTCGGCGGCCATCCGTTGCTAGCGGCCGCCGTCGCAACCGTAGTCATGCAATGGAAGTATCAGCCCGCGCCGAAGGAAACAGTGGAAATAGTAAAGTTCACATTTCCCCCGCGATGAATCGCGCTAGGATCGGGAAGGGCACGAATTCATTCGTGCCGTTACGTGGCCCGAAATGAGCTGCGCTTTGCGCCTGAGGTAGGCTGAGGATTTATAACTGCTCGCTCCCCGCCGTCTCCGCCGTGCCGCATGGATGCCGCGCAAATTGGAGCTTAAGGTTCTCCGCCGCTCCACCCACGCGCTTCAACACTTCAAGAGGAACCCTGAACTCGCAATTGCACTCGGAACAAACCGCGATCGCTGGAGTAGTCCCCAGCCACTTCAGCACGCGAAGATGGCGTTTAGGCATAAGTCAATTCTAGAATGCCACGAAGCTTATTGTCCGAGATTGATCGAACTCCTGGCTCACTAGGCGGCCACCGACGCGATAACTCGCCTTTTAGTTGTGCCGTCCTCGACCGGTAAGTTAAGCGTATAATCTCGTGGATTCCGCGGAAGAGGTTCAAGGATGAGCATCGACAATTACTGGTTTCAAGGCGTTCATGGCTGGGCGACAAACGAAACTGCGGACTGGTCTCACGATGTTGAGTTTGCCTCGTCTACCGTGGTTTGTACTTCAGGCCTGTCGAGCTACTCCAATGCCAGCAACTCCAGTGCTAACACGGGCATCATCGCATATACCACGCAGGATCCGCATACGGGTGCCGAAACTCCTCACCTTTTGCCGGGAATTAGTAGCCCCGAATTGGTTGGTCTAGTTCCGGCGATAGCCGAATCCAACGTCGTTGCAGTTTACTTCTACTTTGATGCGGAGGACGCCAGCGGCGGGTACGGCGGGGTAATTGCGATGGCGCTGTTCCAAATCTTTTTCTGGAGCTAACGAACCATGAATGTGCCGAAAGGAAATTTAGCTACGCCAGAGGATCAGAAGCTGTGTGTCTTGTACGATCCCTCCAATGGCACTATCGTTCACACTCATTGGGTGACAACACTGTCAGGAGGTCGCGTGGTGGATCAACCGGGGATGGAGAAACGGATTCGAGAGAGAGCGGCGTCCCGCGGACGCAATGTGCAGGGCATGAAAGTGCTGCATGTCGATCCCAAGGAATACAAACAGGGAACTCGCTATCGGGTCGACCTTGAAGCTCACAAGCTGGCCAAGCTGTCGGAGTAAAGCGATTCGGCCACGACTACCGCATGGTCTCTTCAATCTCCGAAATCCAGTCTGGTCGCTTCAATACTTCCCGCGGCTTGGGACCATCCGCCGCTCCCACAATTCCATCATGCTCCATCAGATCGATCAGGTGCGCCGCGCGCCCGTATCCAATCCGCAACCGCCGCTGCAGTAGGGAAGTCGACGCTTTCCCAAACTCCACCACCAGCTTCACCGCATCCTGATAAACCGGATCATCCTCAGCGCCATCCCCTGCTCCCTCGGCGCCACCGCTGCCGGTTTGCCTCTCGTCCTGCGGAGCCTCCAGGAACTGCTGCTGATATTCCGCCGAGCCCTGCGCTTTCCAGAATTCCACCACCGCCGCAATCTCTTTTTCCGTGACCAGCGGCGCATGCAAGCGATGCACCCGTGCCGATCCCGAAGGCAGATAAAGCATGTCGCCTTTGCCGAGCAGCGCCTCGGCGCCGTTGGCATCAAGAATGGTTCGCGAATCCACCTTGGTCGCCACGCGAAAAGAAATTCGCGCCGGAAAGTTCGCCTTGATCAATCCCGTAATCACGTCCACCGACGGACGCTGCGTAGCCAGCACTAGATGAATGCCCACCGCGCGCGCCATCTGCGCCAGCCGCGTGATCGATTCTTCCACGTTCGATGAATCGAGCATCATCAAGTCAGCCAACTCGTCGATGATGATCACGATATAAGGAATCGGCTTGTCGTCGGAATCTTCTTCAAACAAACTTGGCGTTCCGCCATTATCGAACAGCCGATTGTATTGATCGATATTGCGCACGCCCTTCGCCGCCAGCAACTTCAACCGCCGCTCCATCTCGCGGACAGCATTGCGCAAAGCATTCGCCGCCAGCTTCGGTTCGGTAATGATCGGCGTAAAAAGATGCGGCACGCCTTCGTAGTTGCCCAACTCCAGCCGCTTCGGATCCACCAGAATCAGTCGCACTTGTTCCGGAGTAGCCTTGTACAGAATCGACATGATGAAAGCATTGATGGCTACGCTCTTGCCCGCGCCGGTCGAACCCGCGATCAGAAGGTGCGGCATTCCGGCCAGGTCGGCGACCACGATACGCCCGTTGATATCTTTGCCCAGGGCCAGCGTCAGCTTCGACTTGTGGCCCATGAACTCCTGCGATTCAATATTCTCCCGCAGCCAGATAATCTCGCGCTCGCGGTTCGGCACCTGAATGCCCACGGTCGATTTCCCGGCCATGCGCTCGATCAAAATGCTTTCGGCCTTCAAAGCTAAGCAAAGATCGTCGGTGAGATTCGTGATGCGGCTGTACTTAATTCCGGCGTCGGGCTTGAACTCGAACGTAGTGACCACCGGTCCAGGATTAATCTGCGTGATCTGCCCATGCACGTCGAACTCGGCGTACTTCTCCGTCAGCACCTGCGCCAGTAATTTCAGTTCGTCGGCATCCACCACACCCTGCTCATCCGGACGCTGCAGCAAACTGCTCGAAGGCAGCTTGTAGCCGCCGGCGGCAATCTTCGGCATGGTCGTCTTCGGCTTGTGATCGCTGTCAGCCCGCTCCGTCACTTCCGGATCAACTGCGGCTTCAACCTCAACCAACGACGCCGGCAGAATTCCCCCCGTACCCGCCGATGCATCTTCCGCGACTTCCGGCTCCAGCATCCGCTCAATCCCCGTACGCCGCGCCTCGGGAGCAACCCTAGCCTGCACCGTAGGCCCCGCAGCCACCGGCCGCGAAGGAATCAACTGCGTCTTCACCACTGGCTTCGCAATGCGCCGCTTATCCAATTCCTTCTGTTGCCGCCGCTTCGCGCGCTCCTCCCGCCAATCCTGATAGCGGTTCCACAGCGCAGTCACAAATGCGAACCGCGTAGGCGCCCACAACTGAATCGCCGAAAACGAAAACGCCGTCGAGAGATACAACGCAACCGCCAGCACGCTAGCGCAAACAATGTAAGCGCCCGTCACATTCAAGTAGTGGATCAACACATCGCCGACAACCCGCCCCAGCAGGCCCTCGATCGGCATCGCATTCAGCCAGCGCAAATGTCCCGGCAACAAAGCCAGCAGCGCCGGGACGAACATCACCAGCCACACAACGCCCAGGCTCTTAGCCACCGGAGCCTGAATCTTCCGCGAAGCAAACCAACGCATTCCAAGCAGCGCAGGAAACACCGGCAGCAAAAACGCTCCAATCCCAAAGAACTGCAACGTCAAATCTGAGACCAGCGCCCCAACCACGCCAATCCAGTTGCGGGCAACACGAGTCCCAGTCAAAACCGAGGCGCTATTCAGCGAAGGATCCAGCGGCGAATACGAAGCCAGCGCGAGGAAGAGGAGGAGCGCAGAGATGCACAACAGGAATCCGATCAGCTCATTCAGCCGCCGGTTGCCCGTGGGCACAAAGATTCTATCCAGAAAACGCATGTGGGCCGTTGTTCACACGGACACAAATCCCGTGGCGCAAATCGGCCAGAGCGCAATCATTATTACAAGAACCGGCGAAGGGGGCAATGGCGGAATTGGGTGCGGGGTATTGAGTTGGCTTCCCGGCGTACGCCCAGCCTGAGTCTGCTTTCGTGGAAAAACAACCGTCAGGCGATTGAACAGCCACTACCGGCGGCTGGTCTTCTATTGACTCTGAGACGCCCGCGGATGATTATGTGAGACAGGGTTGTAGGCATGCGAACCAATCGAAACATTCAGTTACCATCGGAACTCTGGTCGCGAGTGGCCGAGACGGCCAAGGCGGAGGGCAGGTCTATCGACGAACTGGTCGAAGAGGCAACTCTTGGCCTGCTCAAACTGCGGGAATTGCGGTCGTTTGTTGCCGAGAACGCCGAACTCGCTGCAAAGAAAGGCCTCACCGAGGGCGATGTACCTCGTCTCATCGCTGAATCGCGAGCTGAGCGCGCCCGCCAATAAGTGCCTCCACGGATCACTCCAGATAGCAACATTCTCATCTCCGCATTCATGTTCGGCGGGAATCCTCTGCGCCTGATGGAGATGGCGCTTAACAAGGAAGTTTCTCTGTTTATCTCCGACGAGATCTTGCAGGAAACTTTGCGCGTGTTGCGCGACAAGTTTGGACTTTTGCGCGAGCGAATGGCGCAGTCGGAACAATACATAAACGCTTGCTGCGAACAGGTGAAGACCGGAAGTGGCATAAACGTAATCAAGGAAGATCCAGACGACAACCGGGTGCTGGAATGCGCCGAAGCGGCGGGGTGCGAATTCATCATTACGGGCGATCTCGATTTGCTCCGACTGGGCAAGTACGGCAATATCCGGATTATGACGGTTCGCTCGTTTCTTGACCAAACCACAAAGTGAGTAGCTGCTCGATCTGGCAAGGCGCCAACAGTCGGAACTCGTCCCGGCCGCGGAGCAGACAAATGGAGAAAGGAACAGCGACGTGAAGAAAAAGAACATCGGCTCAACCTTCGATAGCTGGCTGCGTGAGGAAGGTCTCTATGAAAAAGTCAGTGCAACTGCCATCAAACGAGTCGTCGCGCGCCAGGTTGAGGCCGCCATGATACAGAAAGGCTTGACCAAGGTTGAAATGGCGCGGCGGATGCACACCAGTCGCTCAGCCCTCGACCGGCTACTCGATCCCGACAACGATGCTATCACCTTGAGCACGCTGCAAAAGGCCGCAACTGTCGTCGGACGACAGGTTCGACTGGAGCTCGTGTAGTTGGGACCTCGGCATTCATCGAAGCGGTGCTGGCTCGGTATTTGCGCCAACATTCGCGGGCGCAGATGGAAGCCCGCGATCTCGAGCTCATCAACAAGGCCGCCGATGAACTGAACGACGAAGTGGAAGACGTCCTTCGCTACCAGCAGACGTAAGCACCCGCCGGTTTTTTCCTGCGACACAGAACCATGAGGGTCGCGATGTCGCCCTTCGTATCCCTAGCGATCACTCCCCCTCACCCTTGCCCGCTTCCGGCGGTGCCGGGAAGCGTTCCTGCACCCACGCTTCCCACACCGGTGTCTCGCGAGCCACGGTAGCAGCCGCCTGATCGCCGTAAAGATAGAAACTCAAAGTGGCCATGCTCTGCCCACCAAAGTTCACCGCGCCAATCGCCGCAGCGCCCGGCCCCGGCGTATCGAGCCGCAGCAACGCGCTGTAAGGACTCTGGCTGACATGTTCCACCACGCCGCCCAGCGCCGGTACCCCCGCCGGAGCCGTCCAACGCTTCCCGGCGCTCGAGCCCTTCAGCCCCAATGCCGCAGTCAGCGTTTCCCACGCCTCCGCCTCTGTTCCCGCCGCCGGAGCCATCCACTGCATCATCGCCGACCGTTGTCCGCGGAAGTGCGTGAGATAAATCCGCAGGATGCGGAAATACCCGGGCCATCCGGATTCGGTCCCTTCCAGTTGGTTATCCCAGTCGTCCGTGCTGGCGAAGAGGCTATGCACCACGCGGACCACGCAAACCCCTCCCCCGCGCGCCTCAACAGTCCACTCATCCGCAACGGTCGGCGAGCCAGGCATCCAGCCAGGCGACTCGGCGCCAAACCTCCGCGGAGGATCCCAGGTCGTAATCGGGGAACTCGACTCCATGCCCGGCCCGAAGTTCAACTTCACGGCCACGGGCTTCCCGTCCCGCTCCTCAAACTCAGTAGGCACGAACCACGACGAAATTCCCGGGCCGGTCGCGATGGCCTGCCAAACTTCCTCCGGCGTGCCCGGAACCTCCACTTCCACTTGGACCGAACGGCGTCCTGACGCTTCTTTCTTAACGCTCATAATGGTGATTGCTCCTTGGGATCGGACTTCGAATCAGACTTGGAATCGGATTTCTGTGGCAAAGGGTGCGCCACGACCACCAGGCGATGCGCGCGGCCGCCCGGGGCGGATTCATCGTGGTACTTTGAAACTAGCTTCGCGATGCACTCGGTGAGTTCGTTGCTGAAAGCCGCCCGCTCCGTCGCCGACCGGAAGCGAACCTCGGTATCCACAGCCAGGGTCGCCAGACGTTTCCCCGTCTCCGTGGCCCGGCGAACAAGATCGCTCACCTCGCGGACGACTCGTGCGCCTAGCGCAATCAGATAGCTCGCCGACAGCTTATCGATTTCCCGATTCGGATCCGCGGCGACCGGACCCATGGCGCTCGGCGAAACCACATACGAAGTAGCCGTCGCCACCAGCAACCGTTCCGTCAGCCCGCCCCATTTGCGCTCCTCGGCCAGCCGCACCAGCCCGTGCGCCTCCAGCGCATGCAGGTGGTAGTTCACTTTCTGCCGAGCCAATCCAACCCGCGCAGCCAAAGTAGCCGCCGAGGCAGGCACAGCCAGCTCCGAAAGCAGTCGACTCCGCACTGGCTCCAAAGCCACCGTCGCCGCCGCGGGATCGTCGATCACCTGAAGGTCAAGCACGACAAAGACGGTACCATTGACAACTTTTATTGTCAAGGATGATTCGATGCCTTAGGCTTTATTTTCAACCAGCCATCAGGCGCCGACGCCACCGTGGAAGAGCGGCGCTTTCAGCGCCGCGCCAAGCCCCACCAATTCAACCAGGTTTCAGCCCGCACCGCAGCCTGTGAATTCGGCCGAGAACAATTCTTGGAGTCGCGCACACCTGTGCGCCTTTACAGGCGAGTCCTGCACAGCTCTCCCCAAGCCTTGTCATTCCGAATCGGGCCGAAGGCCCGGTGAGGAACCTGCTTTCCTTCGGCAGCGTCTCCCAAGACGGGCGGAGCGATTCGGGGACAGCCCCCAGATCCTGTCACGCCAGAGAAATCATAACTGAGGATGCGCCGCCCTTCGCGGTTTCGAAGGGTGGGACGGGATGCTGCTTTAACGAAGAGCAATTATTTACTTGACTCGCCCACGGCTTTAACCGGAAAGCTTGGAGAAACGAGCGCATTCTAATCCTTATCGCTTGAAGCGCGGACGGAAGGCACACTAGATGACTCATTGTTTCTCACCTTGTCCTTTGGTTTCCGTGTGTTCGCTTCTATCTCTAAAACTACTTCAATCAACTCGCCGAACGCTATCGCTGATAGTCCTATAATCAACATTAGAAGTGAAACGGCAACACCTACGATTTCCGCGATAGGAGTAGTAGCAAATAGAGTTCTTAATTCTGGCGTCCCGACATCAGCGCCTAAACTCATAGACATCAGGTAGACCGCGCCCACTACGAACGCTAAACCGCACAGTGCTTGCACTACGACGATGATGCGTAGAATAGGGAACCGCATAATTATTTCGTCTGTTCTGTTTCCTTGGTCCGCTTCTCTCTCAGGCGCTTCCGTTTGCGCTGGTACTCCCTTTCGCGCTTCACGATTTCCGAATGTGACACAGAGAACACCTTACCCACTACAGCATCGAATTTTTCAAACTCAGATGTCATTAGGCTGCTGGTCTCCTCTCAAACTTTGCGCCCTCGCACAATCGAAGTAAGCGCGGACTGTCCCAAGTCGATCTTTCGAGAGGAACGCTAGTTAATGCCTGTAAAGACTTCCGTGCGATTCTTGGCCTTCCGTTGACGATGTTGAAAGCTACCTTTCTTGCTTCATATGCGAGGTAATCGGCCGCCTGGAGTTGCACCAATCCCTTTCTTCCTTCCGGCCAATTCGTGCTCGGTTTCTCATCGCGGCCCGGTTTGAATGCTGGCGCTGGCAGGTATGGAGGAAGTGCTTCGACAGATGAAACCAATCCGCCCTTGTCCGGCCCTCCGTCCTCAAACACATATTCAATATCAAGTGATTGCGTCTTCGGATTTCGCGCCCAATTATTCGCTAGACCGATGCAGGCCCGTCCAGTGAGCACATAGGGAGACTTAAACCGCTCTCGTAAAGCGTATATCTGATCTGCCTTCTCGAATAGTTCACAGCTAATCATCGAAACGAAGGCCCGTTTCGCGTGAGCATTGATAATCTCAGCAGCCATTCCAAGAAACCGGGCACGCTGAGGCTCATTGTCCCTCCACTTCGCATAGCACTTTTTGCTCTGCGAAAACTCCTTCATATGTAGATAGGGAACATCGAACTTTGCCAAGAACAATTTCCAGTCCACTTCAAACCTCTCCCATGCCTCCACTCTGGCAACGTATCCAGCTACGAACATATAGCCGAGATCGTCGCCGCCCGCTTCGTCAAAGTAAGCAGTGAACATGGCGAATAGAGTTTGTGGGGAATATCGCTTCCCAGTAACGAGGGTCCTAAATGCTCTAGGGCACTATACTTCTTGTAGGGCTTTTGCACGCGAAATCATTTCCTTTCGCGGCTCTTACCTACCTGCCCGAATCATGCGCTTTAGCTCATGGGCGAGCCAAGTAAATAATTGCCTAACAAAGGGATTTCGACGACAACGCAATTCCGTAAGCGTTTAGGCAACAGCGAAGTTTTCCACAGCCCCATTGTGACATCTGACCTTGCGCACAAAATTAAATCGCGCAATCATGGTTGAGGCGTAACAGCTGGGATGAAAGTTGCTGGCATCGTAGTTAAGTTATTTGTTTTCTGTATTTTAGTACCTAAGCCCTTTAGGCCCTAGATTTTGCGGGCCAAAACATGCCTAACTCGATGAATTCAGATATCGAGGGGGGTGGGGAGGGGGGTACCCAGTAACAAGAAGGTCAACAGGATTAATCGGTCGAAGGCGTAATCCAAACGGATCGCGTCGGCACAGTTCTTTGACAACTGAATAAACACAGGCAGCAGCGAGGAGCTTACCCTCCCAATCTGGCAGCAAAAACCAGCACCAGCGTTCCGACGATGAGCCGGTAGATCGCAAACGGCACGAACCCATGCTTGCGTACGTATCCCATGAACCACGCTACAGATGCGTAAGCGACGATGAACGAAACCACGAAGCCGATGGCCAGCACAATCCATCCATGCGCATCGATCTGCGAAACCCCAATCGGATTCTCGCCCTTGCCCATGATCGACTTGAACAACGTGTACCCTGTAGCGGCAATCATGGTCGGGATCGACAGAAAGAAAGAGAATTCCAAAGCCGCAGCTCGCGACATTCCGGCAATCTGACCGCCCGCGATAGTCGACATCGACCGCGACGTCCCCGGAAACACTCCCGAGAAGATCTGGCAGAAGCCAATCCAAACGGCTTGTCCCAGACTCATGTTCTCCATCTTCCAGGTGTGGATGCGCCCACCCCCCGCCGACGGCCCCGCCGCCTCCGACTTCGCATTCATCGCGTCAACGATCCACATCACGATTCCGCCGATCAGCAAGGACCAGCCGATGATGTACAAGTTCTCCAGGTGTTTGCCGATCACTTTGGTCAGCAGAAACGAAGGAATCGCCGTCACCACAAACGCCACGGTGACCAATCCCAGAGGATGCGTGAGCGCCGTTCGATCACCACGCTCGCCGCGAGGAAAAGTAGAAACAAACGTCGCGATGCGGCTGCGAAAGTAAACTGGCAAGCAAAGAATCGCCCCCAGTTGAATGACAATCGAGTACATCTTCCAGTATCCATCCGACAGGCTGATGTGCAGCAACGCCTCTGAAAGCCGCAAATGAGCGGTCGAACTGACCGGCAGAAATTCCGTGAGGCCTTCGACAATCCCCAGGATCAGCGACAGCAGGTAATCGTTCAATAGTCCTCCAAAGATGAGGGGAACAGTATCTCAGAAAAGCGCGAAGATAAGATCAAGCAAAAGAGTTCATTCGCTGCGCGAAGGAATTTGTATGAGGTGAACCTAACCAACGTTCAGTGGTCTATTCGCAATCAGCCCACCAGGAGTGCGTTGTGCGTTCAACTTGGCTGTAATGAAAGTACTCGCAAGACTTGCCGTTTCTTCGCCCAGTCCACTCGGGCGGTTGCCCATCGATCGGACAAGCATTCTTCGCCCGTTCACATCCCGCAGTAGTCAGCAGAACCAGCACGAGGCCTAGGCGCAATGACATGTTTGCCTTGCTAAGGAAATCAGGATCTCAATCAGTAGCATTTCCGTAAGTTGGAATGCCTTGCTGCACATAAAACATCAGCCGCTGCGCGCGCAAAGCCCAAGCGCTCTGCGGATACTGGCTCATGATCCTCTGCGCGAGCGCAATCGCGTGGTCTTTGGATTCCGCAGCCTTCTTCTGGTTCGGTTCCGTCCGGTAAATCTCGATCAATGCCGATCGCCGCCAAGCCGCGTCGTACAAGGCTTCTGGCGCCGACGCAGATTGCGGATGTTCTTTCGCATAGCTCTCATAAAGCTCAGCCTCTTTATCCGGACACTTCGACAGCCCTTCCCATTCGCCGCAGAGCTTGTTCTCGATCATGCGAAACGCCGCCAGATCAGCCCACTTCGTCCCAGGATATTTCTTGATCACCAGCTTCATCCATTCTTCATTCATTTGCCCGCGCATGTACGAATCGCGTTCGCGCGCGGAAGGCCGCGTCATCACATCAGCCCGCTCAACTTGCCACCGAATATCGGCGGCGCAATAAAGCGCCTCCGAAGCCAGCGGAGAAGTCGGCATCAGATCATAGATGCGATAGTAAAGCCGCAACGCATCTTGCGCGGCATCGCGACGTCCGCGTCGATGGCTCGCTTCCTCCTCCGAATCCGCCGCTTCGCCGAAGAGGATTCGATCGCCGTCTTGCGTTGTGCCGCTCACAAACGCCTTCGCCGAAACCCATCCTGTAACAGTCTTGCCTTCCTCTTCTTCTTCGGTCGCGCCTTCGTCGTGGCTCGGTGGACGAAGAATCGCCTGCACATGCACCCAGTCGCGGCTCGTATCGAGGATGATCAACTCGCGCCCGCGTTGCGCTTCGCCAACCTTCGCGGACTCGGTGCTGGGAGCGACGCGCATGGTTTCTTCGTGCACCAGAGTTCCGCGCTGCGCCTGCGCTGCGGCAAACGGAGCGCAAAGAATAATTCCCGCCGCAAACGTGACTGCAGCAATCGTTAACGATGAGATGAATTCAAATCTTATTTTCATGACCTTCCAGGTGATGAGGGCTTGTTCAATCTGAACTACTGACTAAGAATGGACTTGGGTTGGACGCGGTTGCAAACCGTTGGCATTTATTTCGCGCGCGCCATGTTCAACGAGTACAGGTTAGGGCTCGCGGATACTCCGGTCAAAGGAGTCCGACCCGACGCGGATGCACCTTCTTGAAACGCTCCGCAGTCGGGGGGCCCGTCCACGAACTTGCTCAACTCCGCTGTCGGACGAACTTGACCTCAGCCAGATTTCCTTGCCTCAGCGAGCGGGGAAGACAATGCCTTCGACGGCGTGGTCGCCCAACGAGACAATGGGGCCAGCACCCTTGCGCACGATCAGCTCGTGTTCGCCATGGAAATAGAGTGTCACCGGAACGAGGATGTTCCCCTTTGTCTCACCTAGCGATGGATGTCCCTCCGTTCTCCAGCCCTCGAACTCTTTCCCCTGAGGCAGCATATCGGGGGAGACAAGCAGTTCCACTGCGAGGGGACGGCCCCCACCCAGAGTTTGCGGGATGCTAGGGAACACTTCAACATATAGCCAACACGCGAGAAAGATACAAACGATGTAGATGGCGACGTTTACGAAGTGGGCGACGGCGGCGACTCGCAGGGTCCACTTGAGGGTGGGCGCAACGCTGTTTAGCAGTCGTTCTCGGCCTGCGCCCCCCGCGTCGGCGTTCAGAAAGGCGAGCGGGTCGGTCTTGGCGATCCTCTTTACCAAGTTGATATAGGCCCTAAAAGCCCGCCTATACAATTGCTTCATCGGCCCCGCTAGTCCAAACGGCGCCGCGAACAGAGCGAGCGAGCCAAGCCAGAAATCAACGATTTGAAGAAAGAGGTCTTCTAAGTTGTCGCTGTTCTTGTCGAATTGCTCGCGGATCCCTCCCGCTTCTTTGAGCGATTGGACCAGGGTGCCGACCGCTCGCTTACTGGCAACGTAAATCTTATCTAGAAAGAAGGCTACGACTGCCAATGGGGCGCCGATCCATATGTTGATCGGCTCAACAAGCTGCAATGTAGGTATGCCTAGCCGGTAGGTGTGCACCATTATTATAAGAAAACCGAACATGTACGCCACGCCGGCCCACTTCAGGACTGGTTCGATGTTACGCCAACTGGCTTCGTCCGGCATAAGCGAGCCTGGAAATGCGTTGCTTCCGCGCATGATATCACGCCAGCTGAAGCCATATCCGATCAAATGATTTGCCGTCACCAGACAGAACGGAGGACTCCTCAGTTCCGTACTCTTCTCGGGCCGCGGGTGGTCAACGTTCCGCTCGGTTGCGGGCCTCGTCTCGCAATATTCCATGCGCGTCGTACCGACGGTTTGGAGAGGTTAGCCTTTGGTAGGATGGGTCGTGCGTGAACGTGGCTGAGGTAGGACACCTTTTGTGACGCCCTTATCTATCTTCGGTCTGTTTGCCGTAACGGCGATGCTGGTTTGCTATTCGCTCGAAGCGCGCAGTCGGTGGTTCATCCTCGCCTTTGCCGGATCATGCGCGCTCGGCTCCGTCTACGGTTTTCTGCAGGGAGCGTGGCCGTTCGGATTGGTCGAGGCTGTGTGGTCCGTGGTTGCGTTGCGACGCTGGGTCTTGGCTGGACGCATGAAGTGATCGCGCAAACGAAGCAATTAGCAATTGGCGATTAGCAATCAGCCGTTCTGAGTTCTTACGCTTAGTCGAGGAGGAGGATTGCGAAGCCGCTAATTGCTTGCTAATTGCTCTGCCGCGTTCTTCGCCGAAATTCTTCCAGCATCTTCGGGTCGATGTTGCCGCCGCTGATGATGGCGACATTGATCTTCGTTTCCGGAAGCTGATCGCGATGGAACAGAAATCCCGCTACAGACACGGCTCCGCTGGGCTCGGCCACAGTGTTCGGATTCGCCGCCAGCAGTCGAACTGCTTCGCGGATTTCATCTTCACTCACGGTGACGATGTCGTCGACGTAGCGGCGAATGTGCTCGAAGTTGATGGGGCCGATGCTTTGCGTGCGCAGCCCATCGGCAATCGTGTGCACAACTTCATCGGCAGGGAATTGAACGATCTTTCCTGCGCGGAAACTGGCCCGCGCGTCGCCGGCGAGTTCCGGTTCCACTCCGATTATTTTGACCGAAGGCTTGCTCAGCTTGATGGCAGTGGCAACGCCGCTGATCATGCCTCCGCCGCCGACCGGAGCGAAAGCCGTTTCGACCTCCGGCAAGTCTTCGAGAATTTCTAATCCGATCGTGCCCTGGCCGGCGATGATCTGTTCATCATTGTATGGAGGCACGATTACATATCCGTGCTGCGCCGCCAGTTCCTCAGCCTTGCTCTGGCGCTCGGCGCTGCCCGGGCCGACGAAAACAATTTCAGCGCCCAGTGCCGCCGTGGCCTCGCGCTTAATCGCCGGAGCGTTCTGCGGCATGACAATGACAGCCTTCACGCCTAGAGCCCGCGCAGCATAGGCCACGCCCTGTGCGTGGTTGCCGCTGGAGTAGGTAATGACCCCACGGTTACGATCTTTTTCAGAGAGGGATGCGATCTTGTTATAGGCTCCGCGAAGTTTGAAGGCGCCGATGGGCTGCTGGTTTTCGGGCTTCAGGAAAAGGCGGCGAAAGTTGGATTCTGGATGACTGAATTCGATCAGGCGAGTGCGGGTGGCGATATCGCGCAGCCGGGATTGTGCTTCTTGGATATCTGCGAGGCCGACCATGGGCATAAGCTTCCAATGTACCATTGGCCGCACGGAGAGTAGTCTTGACATCATGATGTCTTGTGAATTAGCATCATGATGTGCGAACCACTCTTACTCTCGACGAGGACGTCGCGGCCCTGTTGAACAAGGAAGTCCGGAAGACCGGGGAGCCGTTCAAGCAGGTGGTGAACCGGTACCTGCGCCTGGGGTTGACGACGAAACAGCCTCCGAGGAAGCCATTCAAGGTGACACCCATCAATCTAGGCCTTCCTGACTTCGACAAAGTGGAGGAATTACTCGAGTACCTCGAAGGCCCGGACTACCGGTGATCGTACTCGACGCGAACCTTCTCATCTACTCGTATAACAGAGATTCGTCTCATCACGCGCGTGCACGTGCATGGCTCGAAAACACGCTGTCGAGCATTGAGGTGGTCGGGCTGCCCTGGCAGGTGGTTTCTGCCTTCCTGCGGGTTATGACCAATCCCAAGTTGCCTGCCGAACGCTTTGATCTGGAGCAAGCGGCACGGATCGTCGACCTCTGGCTGGCGCATCCCAACGTACAGGTTCTGACGCCGGGTGTCGCTTATTGGCCGTTGTTTCGGCGGATGGTGATCGAAGGGCGGGCGGCGGGTCCTCGAGTGAGCGACGCCGAGATCGCGGCACTGACAATGGAATATGGTGGCGTGCTTTATTCAGCGGACCGGGACTTCGCGCGGTTCCCGGGGTTGCGGTGGAAGAATCCGCTTAGCTAGAGCCGGGTTGTCTCTCCTTATTACCGATCACTGTTCGGTCTTCGTGTTTCCGCGCCGGAGATCTTGAACGACAAAGCCAGCGGGAACCTGGAACATTGCCGGATCCGGTTCAGAGCGCGAAAGATCGACTATGTGAATCACCTGCGTGCCTTCCCTCGGGTCCTTGCGGGTGACGGACAAGTTTACTTGAAGGTCGGGAGAATACCAGAACTCTCTTGTGGTAACGAGCGGCTGGCTATTTCCGACCACACCGAGGTTAATGGAAATCGTCTCACGCGTGCCAACGACATTGAAACCGTCGATAGAGTCGGTTCCCAGGCTCTCGCGGGCCAGGGACCGGGTTCCCTTGTCGAAGGGGCCAACAGGAGGCGGAGTAAACGAAGTGGGAGTGTAATAGTTGGTGATGGTGCACTGCCTGGTTGCAATAATGCAGGTTGTGCCCGTGTGAGTGACTGGGTCCAGCAGCACCATGTCGATTCGTCTGGATGGCTGATTGCTGTTGGCGGGGACGAATGTGACGTGTTCGCGGTAGATTCGGCCCTGGCTGTCCCTCGCAAGGGTGGCAAAGAGATGTGTCGTGACCACGCTCCCGTCCTCGATGTTGCGCGTCCACTCTATGTTGTCGCGGCCTGAGAACGGCCTTGCAGTGGCGGGAAGGATCTGTATGCCGTGGACGCGAAACCGGGTGCCTCCGTCAGGTCCGCGGGATGGCTCGTCGGACTCTTGAGCCGCCAAGGTGCAGGCGAGAAGGAGGGATACGGCTAGCAAGGCGTAGGGTTTCATGAAGTCACCTCACCATTAAAGCGAATGCAAGTATAGCATTTGGCGGAGATGAATTTCCAATACAGCCCATTACGCTCCGACCTAGATCTCCAGTATCACCGGCATGATCAGCGGCCGTTTCTGGGTCTGCTTAGAAATATAACGGCTTAAAGTCCGTCCGCGCCTGTGCTTGCCATCAGCGTTCGTACACTCCGCTCCGGTGACGGATGCGCGTCACCTCCACCAGCAATTTCGTGTCATCGACGGTGTAGACAGCGCGGTAGTCGCCTATCCGAATGCGCCACTCACGGTCTCCGCCTTGCATTTTCTTGCAGCCTGGTGGCCGTGGATTGGCTGCGAGACTTTCCAGGCGCGGAACGATGCGCGCGATCAATTGAGCAGGTAGTTTCTTGAGTTCTTTTGCCGCGCTCGCCGTTAGCGCGACATCATAGCTAGCCACGAAGTTTTCCGCTCTTGACGAGATCCGCCTTTACCCTGGCGAGCGGGATGCGTTTTTCGTGCCGCCGGGAACGGGAAACCAGCACATCCTCGAGGTCTTCCCAAAGAGCCTTGTGCTTCTTGAGGTCGATGACGACCGCTTTTTTCTGGCCCGCTTCGTCGGTGATGAACTGAATTCCGGTCATTGGGCTTCTCCTTCGCAGATACTAACACTGCTGCCATGGGCCGAGAACAACATCCTACGTCCCGGGAGCTGTTCCCACGAGCAATGTGCCGCGAGGTCAGATCTCCAGTATGACCGGCATGATCAGCGGCCGTTTCTGGGTTTGCTTGGAAATGTAACGCTTCAAGTCCGCGCGAATTTTTTCTTTGATCACGCCGTAGTCGGCTTTTTCTTCTTCGCTGGAGTGCGCCAACGTATCTTCCACGATGCGCTTGGCACCATCCATCAGGCCGTCGTCTCCGGGATTGAAGCCGCGCGTGACAATCTCTGGCGCGGTTTCGACTCGGCCGGTAAGCTTGTTGATAGCGATAATGGGTAGCACGATGCCGTCTTCGCTCAAATGCCGCCGGTCTTTGATGATTAAATCCTCAACCACGTCGGTGCGCGAGCCGGAATCGATGCAGACGCGGCCCACATTGACGCGTCCGGCCTTGCGGGCGTTGTGTTCGTCGAACTCGAGAACGTCTCCACTCTCGATCAGAATTACTTTTCCTACCGAGCTATGCATGGCTCCGGCCATTTCGGCGTGCAGCTTCAGTTGCCGGTATTCGCCGTGAATGGGAATAAAATACTTCGGCCTCACTAGGTTGATAATAAGCTTCAGTTCTTCCTGGCTGCCGTGTCCGCTGACATGAATTGGAGGCGTCGTGCCGTCTTCGTAAATTACATACGCCTCGCGGCGGAAGAGGTGATCGATCATGCGGTAAATCGTCTTCTCGTTGCCGGGGATGATGCGCGACGAGAGCACGACGGTGTCACCCTTCTCGATCTTCGCGTGCTTGTGGTTGTCGACCGCGGCGCGCGAGAGCGCGGACATGGGCTCGCCCTGAGTTCCGCTGATCATCACGCAAACTTTTTCCGGCGGAAAATTCTTCATCTCGCCGGGATTGATGACGAGTCCCTCGGGAATTTCCAGGTAGCCCAGATCCTCGGCGATCTCAGCGGAGTTGTTCATGGAACGGCCGATGAAGGCCACCTTGCGTCCGTGCTGATGAGCCAATTCAACGGCCAGCCGGATGCGGTGAATCGATGAAGAGAAGCATGAAATGAAAAGCCGTCGCTGCGTGTGCGCGAACACTTCGTCAAACTTGCGCCGAACGGCGCGCTCGCTGGGTGTGTAACCTTTACGCTCGACGTTGGTGGAATCCTGAAACAGCGCCAGCACGCCCTGCTTGCCGTATTCCGCGAAGGCGTGCAGATCGAACAAATGATTGTCAGTCGGAGTGGGATCGACTTTGAAATCGCCAGTATGAATGATCACGCCGAGCGGGGTGTGAATGGCGAGCGCAACGCAATCGACGAGGCTGTGCGTGACTCGAATTGGATGAATCGTGAACGGGCCGAGCTTGAAGCGCTCGCCGGCCTGCATCTCGTTCAGGTTGGCGTCTTCAAGCAGTCCGTGCTCGTCGAGTTTATCTTCGACGTACGCAAGCGTGAACTCCGTGCCCCACACCGGCACGTTGAGTTCGGAAAGAATCCAGGGCAGCGCGCCGATGTGATCTTCGTGGCCATGGGTGAGGAGTATGCCCCGCACCCGCTGCCGGTTCTCAATGAGATAAGAAATATCCGGGACCACGATATCGACGCCGAGCAATTCAGCCTCAGGGAACATGAGGCCCGCATCGATCACAATAATGTCGTCACCCCAGCGTACGGCCATGCAGTTCATACCGAACTCGCCGAGGCCCCCGAGGGGGATAATCTGCAATTTTCCAGTTGGCATCAGATATTTGATGCTAGCACAGACGGTGTGTCGCACCGCACGGAAGGATGCGTCTACGGCCCGCGCCCGATAGCTTTCTCCCGCGCACTGAGTTAAGGTGAAACTAATGGCGACGGATTCCAAATCGTGGCTTCGCACGCGCGTCGAAAAATCGCTGGTCAAGGGACTGACTCGCGCCTATTCCACGGTGCAGGTCGATCCGGAAAAATTTCTTGTGCAATTGCGCACCGCATACCGTATGCCCATCAGCGGTTATCACGGAACGTATTCGCTTGAGATGGGCGAGCTTGACGCGGTGGCTGACGATGTAATTCGCAGCGCCATGAAGCTTGCTGCGGCCGAAGGCGCGGGTTTTGGCTTGGGCGGGCTCATCACGATTCTCCCTGATCTCGGAATTTTGTCGGCGATTACCATGCGCACCATTCAGAAGCTGAGCCTGGTTTATGGTTTTCAATTTAATAGCGACGGCGAAATCGCCGAACGCTGGATTGCCGCCGCTAGCGCCGCGGGAGTCGACATCAGCCGCGAACTGCTGGAAAAAGAAGTGGTCAACAAATTCGTCCCGCGGGTGATTCGCAGCATCGCGGCGCGTGCCAGCGCCGAAGTCGTGGAGAAGTGGGCGGGACGCATGATTCCGCTCGTGAGTTCCGCTATCGGCGCGGGTTTGAACTATTGGTTCGTGCGCGCCTGGGGCGAACGCGCCAAGGCCCACTTCCGCCGGCGGCATTTGCAACTTCGCGAGCAAGCTCACGCAACGTTGGATGCAGCCCCGCAAACTTTACCCGCACGGCTCGGCTAGCCTCTCTGTGATAAAAAAAGAATGACAATCTTTCGCTGCGCCGCCGTTCTGTTCGATCTCGACGGAGTCCTCGTCGACTCTACTCGCTCAGTCGAGCGGCAATGGCGCGCCTGGGCCCGCGAGCAGGGAATTGATGGCGACAAAGTAATGGCAGTCGCCCACGGCGTCCGCACTATCGAAGTGATTCGAGCCGTCGCTCCTGATCTCGATGCGGAGGCGGAAGTGCGCAAGCTCGAAAGCCGCGAAGCAGACGATCGCGACGGCGTCATCGCCATGCCGGGGGCAATCGAACTTGTGCACGCGATTCCTGCGGGACGGTGGTGCGTGGTCACCTCCGGCACTCGTCTTCTGGCCAGCGCGCGGCTGCGTCTTTTCGGGATACCCCTTCCTAAGTTCATGATCACCGCAGATGATGTTGTCAACGGAAAGCCGCATCCAGAGCCGTATTTGAAGGGCGCAGAGTTGTTGGGCGTGAATCCGCAGCAGTGTCTGGTAATCGAAGACGCGCCGGCCGGAATCGAATCCGCGCACACGGCGGGGATGAAGGTGGTCGCGTTGGCCAGCACTTATCCGGCGTCAGCACTTGACGAAGCCGATGGAGTGGTAGAGAAGTTGGCGCAGGTTCAGGTGGGGCTCGATGGCGCGGGAAAGCTTGCGGTAAGTGTCAGCTAAGGTTTTCATGCCGAACGCAGGCGAAGCCGCGCCGCGAGACAAGAGAGGAATCTGCTGTTGGGTTGAATTTCAGTAGTGCAATCGAGTGGGGCCAATCACCGCAGCCAGTCTTCCAACTCGATACCACGGTCGGTCTTTTCGTCGCGGTACTTCACGATCACCGGCGTGTATAAAGAGATTCCTGAGTCAGCCGCCGCACCTTTTTTCACTGCGCGCGATCCCGGCACGACCACCGCGCCTTCGGGAACTTCGAGCACTGATTCTGCGGTCGCGCGATAAACTTCTCCGCGCACCAGGTCATAAAGCGGCGTCGAACGCGTCAAGATCGTTCCCGCGCCCAGCACTGCCCGCGCGCGCACCAGCGTGCCTTCATAGATTCCGCAATTGCCGCCCACCAGCACGTCGTCTTCAATGATCACGGGTGCGGCATTCACCGGTTCGAGCACGCCGCCAATCTGCGCCGCCGCGCTAAGGTGGACCCGCTTCCCGACTTGTGCGCACGACCCCACCAGCGCATGCGAATCGACCATCGTTCCCTCATCAACGTAAGCTCCCACGTTGATGAACATCGGCGGCATGCAGATCACCGACGGCGCAACGTAGCTTCCCATGCGCACGGACGATCCGCCCGGCACGACGCGTACCCGATCGGCAACCGAAAACTTACGGGCAGGAAAAGTGTCTTTATCCACGAACGTGAGCGCATCGCAGCCCGTCTCAGCCAGTTCGCCAAGCCGGAAGCCCAGAAGAATGCCGTGCTTCACCCATGTATTGACGACCCAGCGGCCGTCGATTTTTTCTGCGGCGCGTATCTTTCCCTGCGTCAGCGCATCACGGAATTCCAGAAACGCTGGACGCGCCTCGGGATTGTGCTCAACCTCGCCGAGTGCGGCAAGGCGTTCGATGGAAGTTTTTAAGGATTGCATTGAGTCAGTAATTTTTCAAACGCACTTGCACTCGCTGCGAATCAGGACGCCAGTCATGCCATGGGCGTTCTCGCGGCCTACAGCGAGCGTGGCATACGGTCCATGCCAGCGCGCGTGATTCGCATCGTGACCCGCCGGGCGTCCCTTGCCCTGATTGCATTGTCCGCACGATCCGCGATGCAGCACGATCTTATGCGGACCAGCCGTCCAGTTTTCATAGATGTAGAACTCCGCCGCTTCCGGCGCGGGCACGGCCGGCTTGGCGATCAATCCGGCTTCCATCACAATCTTCTGCAGCTTCGAACGAGTATCGCGGCGCATGGGCAAAAGCGGCAGACGATAGTTCTCTTCGATCTTGGCCATCATCGCGAGCACCGCCTTCACAGGCAAAGGGTTCGACTCGATAAAATTCGCCTGCATCAACGGCAAATACTTGCGATGAATCGTGCGCGCCGCAGCCCAGTCATTATTGAGCGCAGCCCGCGTCATGTTCGCCATCTCGTGCGGAATCTCGTTCGACGCAACCGAAACGATCCCCACACCGCCTAGCGAGATCACCGGTAACGTAACCGCGTCATCCCCTGAAAAAACCAAAAATGTTTCCGGCACAGCATTGATCGCCTCGGCAATCTGCGCCATGTTGCCGCTGGCTTCCTTCACGCCCACAATGTTCGGAACCTCCGCCAGTCGCGCCAGCGTTGCTGGTTCAATATTCGCTCCAGTGCGGCCGGGCACGTTGTAAAGAATGATTGGCTTGTCGCCCACCGCCTCGGCGATTGCCTTGAAGTGCCGGTACTGGCCCTCCTGAGTCGGCTTGTTGTAGTAGGGAGACGCGGTGAGAATGACGTCAACTCCAGGCCGCGTGGCGACCTCTTTAGCTTTTTCTACCGCGTCGCGTGTGGAGTTGGAGGTCGCGCCCGCCATGATGGGCACGCGCCCCGCGACGACATCGATCGTCGTGTCGATCACGTGCAGCCATTCGTCGTGCGTGAGGGTCGGCGTCTCGCCCGTGGTTCCGCAAGGGACGAGAAAATCTATGCCGGACTCGACCTGCCACGCTACCAGGTTGCGCAGGGCAGCGTCGTCGATAGAACCATCCTGATGAAACGGAGTGACCAGCGCGGTACCACAGCCACGAAGTTGCATGTTTATAAGATAGCGCGAATGGGGGCGAAGGGAAACGTTCACTCCGGAAAATAGGTCCGTTGAGGTTCGGCGACTAGGATTCGGCATTCCTCGATCAGCTCAGGAATATCAAATTCCCGATCCAACCCGCCGAAAGTAACAAGTTCCTTCGGATAGTCGGCTGCGACGCATAGCCCCCAAATCTCTTCTGCTGCAGCTAACGGTTCCTTCCTTCCAGCGAGAATATCCCGTCCTATCTCCTTTGCCAGAAACACCGCGGCGTCCCGTTTCGACCATTGCTCGATGCCTATTTCCTTCAGCGCTTTCTCGAACAAATCACCCACGCCGAAGTAGGACGGTTTTTGAAGCGAAGCAAGACGGCGGATTGCGGGGCCGTCGAACCCGAGCTCCAGAGCGTCACAGGCAACATTCGGTAGGTCGCTATAGGAGAGCTTGCCCAACGCGAATTCAGAAATCGCGCAATCGAGGCTGTGGCGTGACTTGGTCATGGCGAGTACGCAGGTACATTTTACAACTCCCGCCAAATATCCTTGAACTCGTAGAAGCCCTTTTTCCCGGCGAGCCACTCGGCCGCGCGTACCGCGCCATCGGCGAAGCCTTGGCGTGACTTGGCATCGTGACAGAGATAAATTCTGTCGGCATCAGACTGAAGCACGACCTCGTGCAGGCCCACGACATCCCCTTCGCGAAAGGAAGTAATCTCGAGGTCTTCGTTGTTACCGCTGCCTTCTCGGATTACGCGCTGGAGCGCGATCGCCGTCCCGGACGGCGCATCTTTCTTTTGAACGTGGTGGCGCTCGAAGATTTGTCCCGAGTAATCGTGCCGCAAAGCAGCGGCAGCCGCTCGCGCGACCTCGAGAAATAAATTTACCCCGATGGAAAAGTTAGCAGCGTGGACGAATCCAGTGCCGTGACTGTCAACCAATGTGCGGATTCGATCGACCTCTCCATGCCAGCCAGTCGTACCGACGACCATGTGCTTGCCCGCCGCAACGCAGGCCTCGATATGGCCAACGACACAAGAGGGAGCGGTGAAATCGATCACGACGTCGATTCCACGGAGCTTTTCTGGGTTGAGTGCAGCGCAGGCAGCATTCTCGACAGCGCCCGCTACGTGTACGGAGTGGCCACGCCGGCGCGCGACCTCCGCCACCAGCGATCCCGTCTTTCCGCGGCCTAGAACGAGAATGTTCATGAAGTCAAAACATTTTAACCGCAAAGGTCGCAAAGAAGAGCCGCGAAGAACGCAAAGAAATTCTGGCGAACTTCGCAGACTTTCTTTGCGACCTTCGCGGTTAGGAGCTTGTGACTTTCTCGAAGCTACGCGTACACTTCCGGGTCCAGGTCCGCAAAAAATGTGCTGTGCAGACGCTGAATCACCTCTGGCACTTCGTCCTCTTCGATCACAAACGTCAGATTAATTTCTGACGCGCCCTGCGAGATCATGCGAATCTTTTTGTCTTTCAGTTCGCCAAATACCAGAGCGGCAATACCCGGCTTGTCGCGCAGGCTTTCGCCGACCAGGCACACGATGGCCTTGCGCCCTTCATATTTCACGTCGGCCAATTTGGCCAGATCAGCGGCCAGGGCGGGGATGGCGTAGTTCGAATCCACGGTCAAGGAAACGCTGACTTCAGAAGTAGAAACCACGTCGACCGCAACCTGATGGCGGTCAAAGGCCTCGAAGATTGCGCGCAGAAAGCCGTGAGCCAGCAACATGCGCGGCGCAGCCACGTCCACAATAGTGATGCGCTTCTTCACTGCAATCGCCTTGAAAATGTTTTTTCCCTGCGGCGCGCGGGTCGTAATCTTAGTCCCTTCGCACGATGGATTCCGCGAATTCAACACGTACACGGGAATGTTTTTCTGAATAGCGGGTAGCACCGTCGCCGGATGCAGTACCTTCGCCCCGAAGTAAGCCAGTTCCGCCGCCTCGTCGAAACTAATTACCTTGATGCGCCGCGCCTCCGGGCAAATTCGCGGATCGGTGGTGAGAATCCCGTCCACATCAGTCCAGATCTCAATGCGCTCGGCGCCGAGAGCCGCACCGAAAATCGCCGCAGAAAAATCGGAGCCGCCGCGGCCGATTGTTGTGGTTATGCCTGCGCGGTTCGCCCCAATAAACCCGCCCATCACCGGAACTTTGCCGGAATCCAGCAGCGGTTTCACCTTCGATTGCAGTCGCTCGGCAGTCTCTTCCTGCTGCGGCGCCGCTGACATGTAGTTGCTATCTGTGACGAGAACCTCGCGCGAGTCCACGTGCGCGCCATTCAATCCGTGCGCCACAAAAGCGGCGGCGACAATCTTGCTGGAAAGCATCTCGCCGAAGGCTGCAACGTGATCGGTAGTGCGCGGGGTAATTTCGCCGACCGCCGTAATGCCGCGCAATAATTCATCGAGCGCCTCGAAGTCGCTTCCCAGTTCCGAATGGAAGTCGGTGAACATTGCCGTGCCGAGCAATTCACTCGCAGTGTTGTAGTGCCGTTCCTGTAGCGTCCGGCAAAGCTTGAGCGCCGTCTTGCGCTCTCCGGCCCCCGCGGCACGCGCCATGGTAAGCAGCGTGTCAGTAACTTTGGCCATGGCGCTGACCACCACGACGGGCTGCTGCGGCAGACGGTCTTTCACGATCGCGGCTACGCGCTCGATGGCCCGCGCGTCTTCCACCGAAGTGCCGCCGAATTTCATCACGATCATCGGCGTGACTCGCTTGCAGGATTATTGAAGCGCCGCTTGTAGAGGCGCGGCTCAGTTTGCATTCTAGGAAGTCGCAAGGTAGCCCTTAGCCTTGAGCAGTTCCGCGTTCAGCACCGCCGCGCCGGCAGCTCCGCGAATGGTGTTGTGCGAAAGCACGGTGAACTTCCAATCCAGGACGCTGCAAGGCCGAAGCCGTCCGACAGCCGTCGTCATGCCCGCTCCCAGATCAACATCAAACCGCGGTTGCGGACGATCGACGGCTTCCAAGTAAACTACCGGACGCTCCGGCGCGCTCGGCAACTTCAATTCTTGGGGTTCGGCACGATAGTCGTTCCACGCTGCAATAATTTCTTCTCGCGTCGCCTTGGTTTTCAAGCGAATCGAAATCGATTCCGTGTGCCCATCTTCGACCGCGACACGATTGCACTGCGCGCTCATGGCGAAGGGCGCGGGAATAATTCCGGCTCCATTCAACTTTCCCAGCAGCTTTTGGGTTTCCTCTTCCATTTTTTCTTCTTCATTGCGGATATAAGGAATCACGTTGCCCAGAATGTCGAGCGAAGCCACGCCCGGATAACCCGCGCCGCTTACGGCTTGCATCGTGACGGCCATCACCGCTTCGAGGCCGAAGCGCCGGTGCAATGGCGCCAGCGCCAACACGAGGCCGATCGCTGAGCAGTTCGGATTCGTCACAACATATCCGCCCGATTTCTTGCGCCATGCCTGCGTGTCGATCAGCTTGATATGGTCGGCATTCACCTCGGGGATCACGAGCGGCACATCGGACTGCATGCGCAGCGCGCTGGAATTCGTAATCACGGCGCAGCCCGCCTCGGCAAAGCGCGGCTCCATCTCGGCGGCAATCGAGGCATCGAGCGCGGCAAAAATAATCTTCGGCGCGCCCTCGGGCGTAGCCGGAGAGACTTTCATTGCGGCCACGTTTGCCGGAATCGCCGTTTTCAGCCGCCAGCGCGCAGCTTCGCCGTAGGTCTTGCCTTCAGAACGGTCGGAGGCGGCGAGCCACGCCACTTCGAACCATGGATGGCGCTCCAGCATCTGAATGAACCTCTGCCCAACCACGCCGGTAGCGCCCAGAATTCCGATAGCAATTTTATTGCTCATAAGAGGGTGCTTCGATTCTACAACAGCCATTGTGATTCGAAGCCGCCTACGCTCGCCGCGAAAGGCGCAGGTCTTCCGTCACCGCGCCGCCCCGCTCCTCTGCCGATAGACCAAGTTGGAGGACAGCCATGCCCGAGCTGCGCCAGAATTTCTTTACGAAGGAATGGGTGATCATCGCGACTGAGCGCGCCAAACGGCCAGAAGATTTGGCGTCGCATCGTTCCCCGCAGACCGTACCCTCTTTTGCGGAAAACTGTCCCTTCTGCCCCGGCAACGAAAGCAAGACTCCGACTGAAGTCATGCGATTTCCGGCGAACGCCACCGAGCCCTGGGCGATACGTGTCATCCCCAACAAGTTCGCCGCGCTCGACAGCGCGACCCAGCCCACCCGAAGCCTGCAGGACGTGTGGCGACGCATCGAGGGCTTCGGCTTTCACGAAGTCATCATCGACAGCCCCGATCATTCCGTGTGCATGGCGATGATGCGAGATGAACAAGTGGCCGGCATTCTCCGCGTCTACAAGGAGCGCTACGCCCGCCTCAGCATGGACCGCCGCATCAATCACGTCACCATTTTCAAGAATCACGGAAGCGATGCCGGCGCCAGCCAGCAACATCCGCATTCTCAACTCATCGCGACGCCCGTCATCCCCAGCCAGGTGCGGCATCGACTGCACGAAGCTTTGGCCTACTACGACGACAACGGAAAATGCATGTTCTGTCACATGGTGGAACGAGAAGTTGACGAGCAGACCCGCATCGTCCAAGAGAGCGAGCACTTCGTGGCCATGGAGGTCTTCGCCTCGGCGACGCCGTTCGCCACTCATATCTTTCCCCTGCGCCACATGGCCAGCTTCGGCGATATTTCGGCGACGGAAATCGCGGACTTCGGCCGCGTTTTGCGGAGTCTGTTAGCCAAGCTCTACGTGGGACTTGCAAACCCCGACCTTAATTTCACCATCCGCAGCGGCCCATCCGACTATGCGAGCGCGCGGCACTTCCATTGGTATGTAAGCGTGATCCCGCGCCTGACACGCGTTGCCGGCTTCGAGCTGGGTTCTGGCATGTTCATCAACACAGTTTTGCCGGAAGCCGCTGCGGAATTCCTGCGCAATGTCAGAGCAGAGCAAGCAGTCGGAGCAGGCGCCTCGACCGTCTAAAAGAAGGCAGAACCCAACGCCAAAAATTGAAAGGGAAGTCGGAACGCTGATAGCTGATAGCTGAAAGCCAAGAACTGAGAACTGCCCTACTTCTCTATCCCAACCTGCCCGTCCCGCACATACTCATTGAGCGGACCAAACTTTCTTTTCTGCGCATACAGCCGCCAGCGGCGGAAGACGATTCGCAGGCTCGCCATGACGGGAATAGAAAGAAAAATACCCAGAATGCCAGCTACTTCACCGCCCGCCATCACTCCGAAAATCGCCGCCAGCGGATGCAGTTCCAGGCTGCGCCCCATGATGCGCGGCGAAGAGACATAATCCTGAATCAACCGCCACACGCCGAGAAACACGATCAGCACCAGCCAGTGCTGGTAACTCGTCAGCAAGGCCACGCCTATAATGATCACTGCAGCCGCAAGCGGTCCCAGCACTGGGATAAATTCCAGCATCCCGCCGAGCGTTCCCAGCGCCAGCGCATTCTGCACGCCCATCATTGCGAGTACTGCTGAGTACATCACGAACGTAAACGCCGCCAGGGTGAGTTGCGCACGAATGAAATGCACGAGCATCTGATTCAGATCGCTGAGAACTCCCTGCAGCATCTCGCGCTGCAGTCGCGACTGCACCAGATCGAGCGCAATCTCGCTGAATCCCCGGCCATCCTTCAGGAAGAAGATCGACAACAGCGGCACCACAATCAGCAGCCACGCCTGTTTCGCCACATCCGCTACGTGAAGTCCCACCGTCTGCGCCACTTTCCCAATTTCATCGCTGTGGCTTGCCAGGTAATCGCGAAGCAGATCAACCACTCTGGCGTTCCATCCATATTGCTGTCCGAGTTGTTCGGCGATTTGGCCGGAACTTAACTGATCCATGGCCGGAAGCGATCGCACCAGGCGCGCGCCTTCGCGTCCGATGCGCGGTCCCATGGAAACAAAGAACAGCACCACCAGGCCAAGCATTACTAGATAAATGACCGCGATAGCGCGCCCACGCCCACGCAGAAGTTTTTCCAGCCGCGACACCGCGGGACTCACCAGGTAGGCAAAGAAAATGGCAAATAAGAAGGCAATCAAGGTCGCCCGCGCTTCGTAGAGAAACCCCAGGCCCAGCGCAAACAACAGCACCGTGATCAGAACCCGCGCGGTACGTCCATCCGTCACCGGCATCGTGGCTTACCTGGCAAGAAACTGCAAACTAGAAACCGGAAGCTAAATCCGCCAATCAAGCGGTGGCAACATCACCACATTCAGCTAGTCTCGCACGACCTCCGTACCAGCGTCGGGAATCGTCACTCGCACCAGCTTGAACTGGTCTTTATCATCCACCCAAAGCGCCCAGGAGAATGACTCGCCCATCAAGTTGAGCCGCAACAACTCGCGTTCCGCTCCACGGATCATAACTTTTTCTCTTCCCACCAGTTCGAGTCGGACCCGCAGCGAGGTTCGGTCTTGCGGAACCAGTACGCCAAATTCCCCCGGTTCTTTCTGGCAGCGCAATTCGCCGCCCTCGGGGTGGCAGTTCGTCTGCAGGTAACGCCACGCCAGCACCTCGCGGTGGACGAAAAAATTGTTGTCCAGAATCGCCGAAGTACTCGGCATCAGAAACGGCTGCTCCGCCGGCTTGGTCGAAGCCGAGGTCGTGATCTTCTCCAGCAGGAAATCATTGTTGGGAATTACGACCAGTGAGCCGCCGCCGTCGCTCCAATCGTAGCGGACCAACTCGCCGCTGCTGGTCATCTGCAACTCCGATTTTTGTCCCGATGCAGCCGAACCAGTCTCTTTCAACTGCGACTTCACTAAGCTGATGCCATTGTCCTGCTCGACACTGAAATTTTCAGTGACCACGCGCTGGCCTTTGACGAAAACGCCGAATGCGCCCGAATCCACTTTCTGTGGGCCTTTTTGCGGCTTGTCTTTCTTGTCGCCGGCATACAACAAAGCCGCGCAGGCTAAAACTACCGTTGCTCCGCATCGCATTCGCCCCGTCAGATTCACTGCTTTTCACCCCGTCTTCCGCGGATTCGTTTTAAACCTCGACCTGATTCTTGATCCAGGCCCAGCGCTCGGACCACCTCGGCCGCAATCTCTTCGATCGTTTTCCCGCTGGTCTCTTGCCGCAGCAATGCTTTCAAGTAATGCGGCCGTCGCGCTTCGTAAAGACTGCGAAAACTTTCCAGGCTGCCAAGCAGCGGGCGCTCCGTCCCATGCTGCTCGCGGCAACGCCGCCACAATTCCTCTACGCCCGTATCCAAGAACACTGTCGAGACGTTCGCAGCCTCGATCAAACGCGCATTATGCTTCTGCGCAAAAGCTCCACCGCCAAGGGCGACTACTTTCTCAGCTCCGGCACTCAACTCACTGAACAATTCCTTCAACGCCGCATGTTCCGCCCGGCGAAACTCTGATTCGCCCGATTCTCGAAATATCTCCGGCACGGTCCGGCCATCGCGTCGTTCGATGCGCTCATCGAGATCCTCAAAAGCCAAACCCAAAAGCTCGCCCAAAGCGCGGCCAACACTGCTCTTGCCCGCGCCCATAAAGCCGATCAAGAACACGGCACGCGTTCGAGGCTGACGGTCGTTCGACCCAGCCGTAGAGCTACGCACACCCGCCTTTCTAGCCGGGCCCTGAGCAGACCGTTTACGCCGATCCGTTTTTCGCTTCGTTTTCTTTATTTGTTTTCGGGGCGTTTTCTGAGATGGATTTTACCACTGAAGGAGCGCAGCACTACCGTAGAGGACACGGCAACCTTGCCCATGGTACCTGCAAAGGCACGTCCCTTATCGACCGCAAACCAGGTGTGATTTTTCGGTTGCAGGGGAATATCGTCATGCACTTCTCCGCGCGTGGTGCGGGCGCTCACGTCGGCGGAGGTCCACTCCGGAATGGTCGCTTCGATATCGCCGCTATGCGTCGACAGCCGGTATTCGCCGCTATTGCCGAAGTCGCCAATGTAGTTGATGCGGCCACTCGTTGAAACCACCTGCACCAGCGGCCCATTTACGCTGCGCATCGTAACTTCGCCGCTCAGCGAGTCAACCTCAACGTGCCCATTTTTGATGTTGTCCAGATTCACCGCCCCGTTCATGGTTTTCACATGCACGTGTGCATCCGAGACATCGCGAACGTCGACTTCCGCTCCAGCGCCTTCCAGGCTGACATCACCATGCAGTTTCTCCGCGCGCAACGTCCCTGTGCTCGAATGCAGGGTTACGCTCGCATCGGCGGGGACCCAGACTTCATAATCCACTCGGCCCGATTCGGCGTCAGCGCCGGCCAACAGGTGGGACTGAATATCCACGCGGTTGCCGTTCTGGTTGTTATCCACTTCAACTTTGTCGGAGTGCAACACCGCGTTCACCACCACGGTGTTGTTCAAAGACGGCTTCACCGAGATCGAGCCATACGGATTCATCACCGATACGCCCGCCTTCGGTCCGACCGTGAAGTGGTACTCTTTCTTGCTCTCGGCCACCAGAGTGCCCGCCACGATCACGCCAATCGCCACGAGTTTTACGGTACGTCCGCTCACCATATACAACTCCCCCAAGCCCTAATTGTCATTCCGAACAAGCGTTCTTTGCGCCGTGAGGAATCTGGGCGAGCCGCGCGAAGCGTCGCGCTCTTTGCGATGCAACAATCGCGCGTTTGGCTCGCTTCCTCATCTCTGCCTCTACGGCAAAGGCCGATCCATCGCCATCTCAAACAGCATGGACTTCTGATGGTACGCGTCCATCAGCGAGCGCCGGGCATCTGCATCATTCGGGCTCTCATTCACCAGCCCCTGTGCGTCGCGGATCGATTCATTCACCTGCCGCAGATTCTCTGCATATTGCGTTTTCATCGCGGGCTCGTTTTCCGCGACCTCTTGCATCAACTCGTCGTCGTTCAAGTCAGACTGACTCGCTACCTGGTTCCCCATCGAGGTCACAAGAGCCTGCTGCGCTGCATGGTCCGCCTGGGACTCCCGTCGCATATAGATTCCCAAAGCCAGCAACAACATCGCCGCCGCCGGCACCAGCCAGCGCGCCGCGCCCCATCGCGCGCCAAACGAAGACACAAACGGCCGCTGCGGACGAATCAATCCCTCTTGCCGCAATGCCGCTTCAATGGAATTCCACACTCGAGGACTGGGTTCGTCTGCCTCTTGCAGTTGGCCGGCCGCCGCCACAATCAGATTCAATTCTCTCACCAGCGTAGAGCACGCCGGACACTCGCGCAGATGGGTTCTCTGCTCCCAACTGCCTACGTCTTCCTGTTCCGCCAAGCTCTGGTGCAGCTCAACGCACGTCATAACTTCTCCCCAAGTTTTGTTGCGACTTCAACTCTCACCGCAACTCTTACGCCCCTGCTCAGGTTCAAGTTGTCATCCCGAGCAAGCGTTTTTCGCGCCGCGAGGGATCTGGGCGAGCCGCGCGAAGTGTCGCGTCCTTGGCGACACAATAATCGCGCGTTTGGCTCGCTTCCTTAGCATCATTTACTGCTTGCCTAACCCACCCGAGACTTCCCGGCCTTTTCGGCTCTATTCATCTTGAGCAGGTCGCGCAACTTCATGCGCGCCTTGTGCAACTGCGACTTGCTATTGCCGATCGAGCATCCCGCGATTTTCGCGATCTCATTATGCTCGTATCCTTCAATGTCGTGAAGCACAAAAATCATTCGATAGCCGGGAGGCAGACTTTCCACCGCCCGTTGCAGCTGCATCCGGTCGATGGACCCGGTCAGCGCCACATCATCCGCTCCGAAATCTTTCTTCGGAGATTCTTCCTCGCCGCCCTGGGTCATCTCTTCCAGCGAAACCGATGGAAGACTCTTCTTCCGCAAATGCATCAGCACGACGTTGACCGAAAGCCGGTGCAACCACGTCGAAAATGCCGACTCACCCCGAAACGTAGCGATCTTGCGATACAGCTGCAGGAACGCTTCCTGCGCCAGATCTTCCGCCTCTGCCGTATTTGCAGTCATCCGCAGACACAGCGAATATACCCGCCGCTTGTGCTTATCGTAGAGCGCCTGGAACGCTTCCGCATCCCCTAGCTTGGCCCGTTGGATCAGGTCGGCTTCGCTAGGCTCGGCACCCTGTTGCTGTCGTGGCTCGGTCAAATCGCCTGTTTCCGGCCGCACTCGTTGGGATGCGGCATAAGTAGTTTGTGTTGTACTGTTTGCGTGACTTTGGTGCGAAGGCAAGGGCATCCTCACCTCCAGAATATCAGACTATTTCTACCAATCTTAGAAGGCGTATTGCCAACCCCGATCCCAACCCCGCCCCCGCCAGAAACCCTTTGCCATCGCACACTTGAATGCATCGGAATCCCCCACAACGTAAACCCCAACCGAGAAGAAGAGTAGCAATCTTCGTAAATTGGTAGCTCTTGCTCTACCCTGTGTAACTCTGTGCGTTCCTCAGTTCCCTCTGTGGTAAAGATTTTAGTGGTCTAAAATACTAAGCCGCACCCTTGGCCGTAGTAATAGTCTCCAGCCCATGCCCAGAAGGTCCCATTTCCCGCTGCCGCAGCAGAAACGCAAACAGCACGCCTAGCAACCCCAGAACAGAGAAGATCCACATACCAAGCCGGTATCCGGCCGGGTTCGACGCATCGGCATGGCTGTATTCATTAGCCCATCCCACCAGCAAGTTCAGCCCGAACAGCCCGATGTTCTGGATCATCGTCATCAACCCATAAGCCGTCCCCAGCTTGGATTGATCGACAATGTAAGCCACCGAAGGCCACATCACCGCCGGAATCAGCGAAAACGCAACCCCCATCATCACCATCGGTATGTAAAGGTTGATCTGCGTATAAGCCATCATCAGATACACGGGAATGAGCAGTACCGATCCAAACATCATCAAGAGCGCCCGTTTACCAACGCGATCAACCCATAGGCCAAACAGAGGCGTAGCGATCATGGCGAACAAAGTCAGCATGCTGGACAAGAACCCGCCAAACTCCCGCGATGTTCCATGCGCCTCCATGAAAAACTTCACCGCGAAAGTCTGAAAAGGGAAGATCGCCGAATAGAAGACAATGCAGAGCGCGACAATCAGCCAGTAACTCACGCCGAACTTCCACAAGTCGGCGAACACAACCTTGTCGGTAGAAACCGCTCCCAGACTGTAGTTTTTCTCGGCCCACGCTTCCATAAACCAGTAAACCGCCGCGCCCACCACACAAAGCGCCGCGAAAGCCAGCGCAATCAGAAACGGAGTTCGCCAGCTGGCATAAGCCCATCGTGCCCAGGTAGGAGAATTCAACGCCGCAAAAGTTCCTAATCGAGAGGCCGTCAGGTTCAATCCAAATGCGAAGCTAAGTTCCTTGCCTTTGAACCACCGCGCCAGTGCGGTAATCACAGCAACATTCAGCGATTCCGCGCCCACCCCAAAAACAAACCGTCCCGCGGCCATAACCGAGAGATGCCTGGACATCACCGTAATCGCCGGACCAACAAAACAAAGCACGCCAAAGATCATCAGCGACTTCCGCAGCCCGATCCGGTCAATGATGAAGCCGCCAATCACCACCGTGAAAATGTTAGGAAAGCTGTAAATCGCCTGCAGAAATCCAATATCCAGATCGGTGAACCCAAGCTGTTGTTTGAGAACATCCGCCAGCGGACTAAGCGCGTCGTAGACGTAGTAACTCCCAAACATGGCCAGGCTGACAAAAATCAACACCAGCCACCGGTACATCCGGCCCGGTTCAGGACGCACAAGCTCAGGACGCACAGTTTCCGTCATCCCCACTCTCGATCTTCAGCAGAATTGAACCCAATTGCGAAGCAGGAAGATTAGCAGATTCCCTGTCATCCTGAGCGCAGTTTGTGCTTCGCGAACGCGAAACACAAACGCAGTCGAAGGATCCCTAGCTAGTCAGCACTGCCATCGGCCGGGGAATTCTATAGGCGGCATCGGGGCAGCGCGGTAATGCAGAGCTTCCACTACCTGTCATTCAGACCGGAGCCGGAGCGCCAGCGATCCAAAATTGACGTCATCCAGACCGGAGCCGGAGCGCCAGCGCCGGCGGAGCGGAGGAACCTGCTTTCTCGTCGCTCAACCGCTGCCGCCGCGCTCACAGACTACTTCACAACCTCAAACACCGCCCCCGGCCCGCTTCCGCCATCCCCGGCAATGCCGCCTAACCTCGTCGTGCCAAAAAGATCACCCGAGGCATCCATCGCCAATCCGTCGAGCGGATAGTTCCCGTCGCCTCCATTGCCGAAGTCGTGCAGGATCCTCTCCGTCCACGTTCCACCAGACCCAGGCGTCAGCTTGAACACCGTGCCGCCCACGAACGAACAAAGACATCCGTATTTGCCGCCTTGGCTCGTCGTGCCATACAAGCTGCCGGTGCTATCGATGATCAGGTTGCCATACGGCGCGGCTCCATCGGAGCTATCACGGCCAAAGCTGTGCAGAATCGTCTCAGTCCAAGCTCCTTCCGCATTCGGTGACAACTCAAACACGGTTCCGTTGCTGAAGTACTGCCCACCCGAAGAGGTCGTGCCGTAAAGATTGCCGGCAGCGTCGAAGACCACGCTGGCGAACGGGCCGGTCGCATCGTATTTAATCTGCGGAAAGCTATACAAAATCTTTTCCGTCCACTCGCCGCCCGCCGGCATTAACTCGAACACCGTTCCAGAATAACTGCCCTCCGTGTGGTATTGGTTGGCGCCGCCGGAGAGCGTCGTGCCGTAGAGGTTTCCGGCAGAGTCAAAGATTACTCCGGCCTCGGGAGTTGCTCCATCCGCGCCCGTGCCGCTGAAGTTGTGCAGGACCTTCTCAGTCCAAAATCCGCCCTCCTGCGGGATCAATTCGTAAACGGTGCCCAAGCCATAAGTACCGCCTTGAACGGTAACGCCATAAAGGTTTCCGGCCGAATCGAATGCCAGGTTGCCGACGGCAGCCGAACCATCCGTCCCCTGCCCGAACTGATGCAGCCACTTCTCGGTCCAACCACCGCCCTCCTGAGGTGAAAGTTCGTAAACCACGCCTCCCAGATAACCGCCCCCGCCCACCGTCACCCCATAAAGATTTCCGGCGCCATCAAAGATCACGCCGCCGTTGGGATGGCCCACGCTGGCGCCGAAATTCGCCAGCACCTTCGGCGTCCAGGTTCCACCACTCGATGGCGTCAACTCGAATACTGTGCCGTTGGCCTCGACGAAGCTTCCAGCCCCGTTCGTAGTGCCATAGACATTTCCCGCCGAGTCGAGAGTCACGTTCCATGTAGGATTGTCACCGTACGCGAAACTCGGGCTGTCGCCGAAGGCATACAACACCGTTTCAGTCTGTGCAGCAGCCAGCGCAGGCGTCATAAGCAGAAACATCGCGACAGCCGCCAATAGCGCCGTCATTCCGATCGAGTTTCTCGTGTCTTGCATAAACCCTCCTAAAGTGTGCCGTCGATTTTGAACCGGGGAAAGAAGTAGCGACAATCAGATGCTCCCGAGCGCCTCCGCGGCTGAGGCGCGAATCGACCACCCGCCGGCGTACTCGATGCCGTTACCCGTTCCGTCATAAATTTCCCGCGGCATCGACGATAGAATTCCCAGAAGGCAGGTCCGGAGCGATCCGTACCATCGAAATTGAACAGGGCAGTCGAGCTAGGAGCAGCTTCTCACTCGGGGAAATTCAAAATACTTCACGGCTAATGAGTTGTCAAGAGAAAAAGATAAGTTACTTAGGTAGTTTAGTAAGTTGAGTGCAAGCAGGGCCTCACCAAGACTGTGGGCTGCGCGGCCCGTGATTGCATCGTGCTAGCTTGCCCCGAGCGCCGACAACGGAGTTGCAACAGGGCTCGTACTCTGTCGAAGGGAAAGCTCAGCAGGGAACGTACACTCCTTCGTTGTTGGAACCGAAGTTATACAGTACGGTTTCCGTCCGCGCGGCCGCCCGCACGCCCGCACGCCAACCATAACCGTGACCACAGCAAACATGGTCAACATCAAAATACTACGCGGAAAAGTTTGTCGCTTCGCATTGCGGTGCTCGTGAATGCGGCCCCGTGCACGTTATCTTTCAGTTGCTACGGCGTAATCTCAAACACCGTCCCCCACCCATAAGCCCCGCCGCCGTTGGTAGTCCCATACAGATTCCCGGCCGCATCAACGATGAGCCCGTCATAGGGATGCGCCCCATCCGATCCAACCCCGAAGTTATGCAACACATTTTCGGTCCAGCCGCCGCGCGTGTTCGGTGTCAGCTCATAGACCGTTCCGCACCCGTTCGAGCAAGCTCCCGGACCACCCAGCAAAGTCGTCCCATAAAGATTGCCGGCTTTGTCGAAGATCAGGTTGCCGCACGGTTGGCTGTTGTTTCCACTTTGAAAGCCATCCAGAATCTTCTCGGTCCACTTCCCGTCCGCTTGCGGCGATAATTCAAACACCGTCCCGGTATCGCCGGTGGGCCCACCGTAGCGCGTCGTGCCATAAAGATTTCCGGCACTATCAAGCAGCAATCCGTATTGCGGCTGCGATCCGTCGCCGATCGAAGGCTCGAAGCTATGCAGAATCTTCTCCCCGAACCCTCCGCCCGCCTCGCGCGTCAATTCGAAAACTGTTCCCTCGCCATAAACCCCGCCAGCGCTGGTTGTGCCGTAAAGATTGCCGGCTCCATCCACGATCAGGTTGCCCTCGGGATGGTAGCCATCCGTGCCCGCGCCGAAGCTGTGCAATGTCTTCTCCGTCCAGGCTCCATCCGTTCCCGGCGTCAACTCAAAAACGGTTCCAAACCCGGTGGCATAACCACCGCCCACATACGTCGTGCCATAAAGGTTTCCCGCCGAATCGAACACCAGCGGGCCGTTCGGACCCACTCCATCCGTCGGCTTGCCCTCGCCGAATGAATACAGCCGCTTCTCCGACCAGCCGCCACCCGCCTGCGGCATTAACTCGTATACAACTCCGCCGCTAAAAGCGCCGCCGCCCGCTGTAACGAAGTAAAGATTTCCCGCGGCATCGAAAATCACAGCGCTGGGTCCGCCCTTGCCATAGCCGTACTCCTCCAGCCATGTGGGCGTCCAATCCTCGCCGCTGGCAGGCGCCAACTTAAAAATGGTACCGGGAGCAGTTGAACGGATGCCGCCATAAGCGGTAGCGCCGAAAAGATTGCCCGCGCCATCGAACGTCAATCCGGCAAGCGGCCCGTAGCCGGACGGGCTGTCGAAAGAGTAGAGCACCGTCTCCGTCTGCGCCGCCGCGCCCGTGCCTGTCATGAGAAGACCTGCCGTAAGTGCTGTCAATACCGCCGTCATGCCGATGGAAACTTTCTTGCCGCGCATAGTTATTCTCCCTAGGGTGAGTCGCGCCGCCGCGCTCGTGCCGCGCAGAATCGTGGCGAGTGCAAACATGGGCAACACCAAAATCAAAATGTCAGAAAGTTTTTTGCTTCGCATGGGAAATCCTCCACAAACTCGCGCCGAGCAGTCATCCAGAATGCCTCTACCGCGCGATTTCAAAAACCGTGCCGTCGCCGTAGATCCCGCCGCCAAACGTCGTTCCATAAAGATTGCCGGCGCCATCGAAGACCAGCACGCCAAAGCCTGGGTTTACCCCGTCGCCGCTCGAGCCGAAGTTATGCAGTATCGATTCTGTCCAGGTTCCCGCCGTGGGCGACAATTCAAACACTGTCCCGGAACCATACGTGCCCCCTCCGACGGTCGTGCCATAGAGATTGCCGGCGTGGTCGAGGATGAGGCCAGAGATAGGGTCGTCCCCGTCTTTGCCGTTCTGGAATAAATGCACAACCGACTCGGCCCATCCCCCGCCCCTGGCCGGAGTCAATTCGAAAACCGTCCCATAACCCTCGCCGCCCGAGCTTGTCGTGCCGTAGAGATTCCCCGCAGAGTCGAAGAGCAGGCTTCCCTGGAGATTTGCCCCGTCCGCATAATCGAAGCTGCACAACACCGTCTCCTCCCATTCGCCGCCGGTCTTCGCTAACTCAAATACAATTCCGTCGTCGTAAACCCCGCCCAGAAGAGTCGTGCCGTACAGGTTGCCGTAGGAATCAAAGATAAGGCTGGCCTCAGGAGAGTATCCATCGCTGCCGTTGTCAGCGAAGTCATGCAGAATCCTTTCCACCCAGCCCCCGCCTGTATCCGGAGTCAGCTCGAACACCGTTCCGTAGCCGAAAGCGCCGCATGAGTAAGTCGTCCCGTAAAGATTTCCCGATCCATCCAGAATTAATCCTGCCAACGGCGCGCATCCATCCGTACCGTTGCTGCCGAATTCATGCAGAATCTTTTCTTCCCAACCACCAACCGCCTTGGGCATCAATTCGAACACCACGCCGTAACCGTGAGAGCCTCCGTTGGCTGTAGTGCCATAGAGATTGCCGCCGGCATAGAGCAACCGGCCGATCGCACCGCCTCCGTCCTGCCCGCTGCCGAAGTTGTGCACGATGCGCTCCGTCCATCCCCCACCCGCTCTTGGCAACAACTCGAAAACTGAGCCATACCCATAAGCGCCGCCGTCCTCCGTTGTGCCATACAGGTTCCCGCTGCTATCGAAGACCACCCCAGCTGTCGGCTCGTTGCCATCCGTGCCGCTGCCGAAACTGTGCAGCACCTTCTCTTGCGCGACAGCGCGTGGCCCCGTCATAGTGGCGGCGGCAAACAGAGTCAATGCCACAGCCCATCGACCAAAGATTCTCTGGCTTCGCATTTCGAGCGCTCCTACAGATTTCGACACGTGATTTCTAAGCGATGACAGTGAGGTTTCGACCGAGCCCAGGCGGAGTGGATGCTAGGCCGACACTCAATAATCAGTTGAAGACGTGAGAGCTACTCTCACTCGGGGAGGAGCCAGAACTATAATCCGGCCATTTTTTAGTGTCAAGGCGATGGCCACATCTTTTTGAATGAAAGCTCGCGCGTCGGCTTCCGCAGAATTCCCTTGACTCCGACCCGCAAGAAGGTTTCTAATATTTGTTAAAGCATTAGCTCTTTGACATAAAAATAGCAATCGGATAACTGACCCGGCATCAAGATTTTTCCTGCAAGCCCTCTACTCCCAATATTTTAGATTTAACGCCCGTTGTACCCCCGGGGTGGCCAACTGATTACAAAGGACTTAGTCCAAGAGCACCCAAGCTAAGTCCTTTAGATCAAGCATTTTACGGGTAAAATATTTAGAATCAATATTTTAGCCGGATTAAAGTGGTATCCAAAGCGCATAACTAATTGATTCCAGAGATTTTAACGGCAGGCATGCCAAAATATTCTATCCGGACCAAAATCCAGCCCGAAGGGCGGCATGTGAAAGCCCGGCACGGCAGTGCCGGGAACGAATTCCTAAGCTGAATAGAGTCCCGTCAGGGACGGCACGATGCGACATTAGTTATGCTGATGAACGCATAAATTATCTTACAGATATACTGCTCGGTGAGCCGGAATCAGTTCAGTACTTCACAATCCCCGCCAACGATTTCGCATCCAGCGACGCACCGCCCACCAGCGCACCATCAATCTCTTCCTGTGCCATCAAAGTGGAAGCGTTATCCGGCTTCACCGATCCCCCATAAAGAATGCGCAGTCCCGCGGCGAACTCTTCGCCAAACACCTCCGCAGCCTCCCGCCGGATCACCGCATGAGCCGCCGCCGCCAGCTCTGGCGTGGCCGTCTTGCCCGTGCCAATCGCCCACACCGGCTCGTACGCCACTGTCATCTTCGCCGCCTTCTTGGCGGAGATTGCATGGAAGGCACGCACGCATTGCCGCCGCAGCACATCGTCGGTGAGCCCGGCCTCGCGCTCTTCGAGCACTTCGCCGACGCAACAGATCGCCGTGAGCCCGGCTTCCAGCGCGGTCTTCAGCCGCAGGTTCACCGTGTCATCGGTTTCGCCAAAGTATTGCCGCCGCTCCGAGTGCCCGACGATCACGTGCGTCACGCCGAGGCTCAACAACATCGGAGCCGATATCTCCCCAGTAAAAGCGCCATCGGCCTTCCAGTGCACGTTCTGCACGCCGATCGCGACACTCGACCCAATCGCCGCCTCGAGCGCCGCAGCCGCGCTGGTGTAGGGCGGGCAGACCACTATCTCGTCGCGTGTATGACCGGCGACCAAAGGCAGAAACTCGCGGAAGAAGGCGCGAGTTTCGTCCGGGGTTTTGTTCATCTTCCAATTGGCGGCAATCAACTTCTTTCTCATGAAGGTCCCTTCTCGATTTTGCAGGATAAAGATGAAGATGAAGCGGAGTCTGAGTTCGCGAACCTCTCAGCAGTTCGCGCATACGCTTTCAAAGTGGAGACATCAAACAGAATAAATCGAACGAGCTTCACATGCTGAGCAGCACCCAAAGCCTCAACCGCAGCGGCGATCGCGATGGGCGCAGCTTCTGAAACCGGATAGCCATAAGCCCCAGTCGAAATGGCAGGAAAGGATAACGACTGAAGGCCGTGCTCATCGGCGAGGCGAATCGATTCGCGATGACAACTCGCCAGGTCGTCCGCTTCAGCGTTCTGTCCGCCGCGATAGATCGGGCCCACCGTATGGATCACATGTTGAGCAGAGAGGTTGCCGCCGGAAGTGATCACAGCTTTTCCCGCAGGCAAACTCCCAATCTTGCTCACAATCTGCCGGCATTCGGCCAGTATTGTAGGTCCGCCGGCATCATGAATTGCGCCATCCACGCCGCCTCCGCCAAGCAGAGACGAGTTGGCTGCATTCACGATTGCATCGGTGGTTTCGCGAGTGATGTCGACCGGACCGTGAAGCTCGATGGTCTTAATTATCTCGACGCCGCTCGTTTCCACGCCGCTCCCCGCAGCCCCGGCCCGATGCAGCACGAGTCGAATTGTGAAATCGCGCACGCCCGTATCCAGAACAATCACTTTTTGTCCGTAAGGGCTTCGACCCCGGGAAGCTTCTTGCCTTCCAGAAACTCGAGCGACGCGCCGCCGCCAGTCGAGATGTGCGTGATCTTATCCGCGACCTCGGCGCTGTGCACGGCCGAGACCGTGTCACCGCCGCCCACAATCGAGATCGCGCCTACGTTTTCCGCCACGGCCTGCGCGATCTTGACAGTCCCGCGCGAGAATCCCGGAACCTCGAACACGCCCATCGGCCCGTTCCACACGATGGTGCGCGCGCGAGAGATCTCCTCGGAGAACAGTTCGATCGTCTTAGCGCCGATATCGAGCGCCATGCGATCAGCCGGAATGGGCTGGCCTTCGCCGATCCGCTGCACTACTGCGTTTGCCTCCGGCTTCATCGCTACCACGTGATCGACCGGCAGCAGGAACTTCACGTTCCGCTCCTTCGCTTCTTTCAGCAACTCTCGCGCCAAGTCAACCTTATCGGCCTCAAGCAAGGACTTGCCAATCTCCTGCCCTTGCGCTTTCAGGAACGTGTACGCCATGCCGCCGCCGATGATCAGCGAATCGACCTTCGTCATCAGATTGCGAATCACTCCGATCTTGTCGCTGACCTTCGCACCGCCGAGGATCGCCACAAACGGCGCTTCCGGATGTTCCAGCGCCTTGCCCAGATACTTCAGCTCTTTTTCCATCAGCAATCCCGCTGCTGACTTGGATATGAACTTTGTAATCCCCACTGTGGAGGCGTGCGCCCGGTGCGCCGCGCCGAACGCATCATTCACGTAGAACTCCGCCAGACTCGCCAGTTGTTTGGAGAACTTCTCGTCGTTGGCTTCTTCTTCGGCGTGAAAGCGCAGGTTCTCAAGAAGCAGGGTCTGGCCTTTCTCCAGTTGAGTAGCGACTTCTTCCGCCTCAGGCCCAACACAATCGGGGCAGAAGCCTACGTTCTCGCCGCGCGCCAGTTCTTTATCGAGCACCATGCGCAGCCGCTCGGCAACCGGCTTGAGGCTCATCTTGGGATTGGGTTTGCCTTTGGGCCGCCCGAGATGCGAAGCCAGAATCAGCCTCGCGCCGTGCCGCAGGGCGTACTCGATGGAGGGCAGGGTTTCGCGGATGCGCGTGTCATCGATCACGCGGCCGTCTTCCAGAGGGACGTTGAAGTCAACGCGCATCAGGATGCGGGTGCCGTTCAGAGGCAAATCACGGATGGAAAGCTTGGACATTGGCTGGTTCGTCCTTATTTAAGCGATGAAATCAGCGCCGCCGTTCCTTCGACTTTCGTCTCAGGACAGGTTCCGGCGGCTGGCCCTTCGACTAGCTCAGGGCAAGCATGCGGGCGTGCCGGCCCGCACACCTAAACGCCGGCGAGACGCCGGCGTTACAAACTACAAACCCTTGTCGCCGATATAGTGAATCAGATCACGCACGCGGCAGGAGTATCCCCATTCATTGTCGTACCAGGAGATCACTTTGACGCAATTGCCGCCCACCACCAGGGTCGAGGGCGCATCGACGATCGAAGACCGCGAATCGCCCTTGAAATCCGACGACACCAACTCGTTCTCTTCAAAGCCCAGGTAGCCCTTCAATGGTCCGCTCTCAGATGCTTTTTTCAGCACAGAGTTTACTTCTTCTTTTGTCGTTTTCTTTTCCACCCACACCACGAGGTCGACCACCGAAACGTTCGGCGTAGGCACGCGCATCGAGAAGCCATCGAGTTTCCCGGCTAGTTCGGGAAGCACAAGCTTTAAGGCTTTGGCCGCGCCGGTAGAAGTCGGAATCATGTTAATCGCCGCCGCGCGCGCCCGCCGCAAGTCTTTGTGCGGGAAGTCGAGAATCACCTGATCGTTGGTGTAGGAGTGAATCGTGGTCATCGTCCCGCTGACGATTTTGAATTCGTCATTGATAACTTTGGCGATCGGCGCCAGGCAGTTCGTCGTACACGAAGCGTTCGAAATAATGTGATGTTTAGCGCCGTCGTATTTCTCATGGTTCACGCCCAGCACCAGAGTGATGTCCTCATTCTTTGCCGGGGCGGAGATGATCACCTTCTTCACCGTTCCGCGCAGGTGCTTCTTGGCGTCGTTGGCGTCGGTGAAATGTCCAGTCGACTCGACCACCACCTGTGCGCCCACAGACTCCCAGGGCAAAGCTCCGGGATCTCGTTCCTTAAAAACCTTAATGGTCTTGTTATCGATCTGAATGCCGTCGGCGGTCGCGCTGATTTTGTTTGGCAGGTTGCCGAGAATGGAATCGTATTTCAACAGGTGGGCGAGCGTCTTCGGATCGGTGAGATCGTTGACGGCGACGAATTCCAGGTTGGGATCGTTGAGCGAGGTCCGCAGCACATTGCGGCCGATACGGCCGAATCCGTTAATGCCAACTTTGATTGCCATAGTGTCTCCGTTCTTATGAGTGCAATATCAGAAATCGTTCCAACCGGTATGCAGACAGATGATGTTAGCAGGACGCGGGAGCGGCGTAAATGATCCAAGCTCGATTACGTAAGGCTCGGCCTTCCCGTCGGGAACTCGCCGGCGGCGGTCATCGATGAGTCTTACGGGAAGCTTATTTCCAGGAACACATCTGCCCGGCTGAAGGGCGAAGAGAGCCGCGCCAGCAAGTATTTCCGGTTGACGGTCTTCCGCGCGTGCGCATGTTCTTCAGGAGGCAGAATGCGCGCCAACGCCGCGATCTCGGGCCCAGTCAGTTTTCCGTGAATTGTGCAGGGAGCAACCGTTACCTGCGGATTGTTGCGAACGCGCTTCGTCTTGCCCATTTTGCTGAGCGTCATCACGTAAAGATTGTCGCCATCTTCTCCAAACCATACCGGCGTTGGAACCTTCACCCCGCTCTTGCGAAACGTGCCGAGAGAGATGTATTTCTGTCCGCTGATCTCGGAAGGGATTGCGTTGGGCATGGCGATATTGTAATAGCTCTATTCGAAGTCGGCTGTCGCGTCTGGTTCGCCCACCCCTTCGCAGATTGATACTACCCCCGCTTTGTGTTAAAAGCCGTACATGCGTAAATGGATGCGCGAGCGGATGCAACGCCGCAAAAAGACTCCCGCAGAAGCTTCCGATCAGCCTGCACCTCCGCCTTTGCAGCCAGCGTATTTCGACGCGGAACAGGCGGCCGGTGCAGCGCCTGAAGGCGCCAAAATTGAATCCGACATTCCGGCACCACCACCTCCGCCCGAGGCTCGGCCCGGTCGCAGAGCGCGCGCGAGTTCCGTAGAACGACCGCCTCAACCGCAGTCGTCCGAACATCGGTTGTCTGAACCTGAGCTAGCAGCAGGTCTGCCGTCAGATGAACAGCCGGCGGAAGTGTCGTCTGCCGCGTCAGTCCCAGTCCGTTCTTCGAACGCTAGCCGCGGGCGGCGTCGCCGCGGTGGGCGCGGACGCGGTGGTCGTGGTCGCGAGCAGGCAGTCGCTCAAGCCTTTGCTCCCGCTGCCGTTAAAGGATCGATCCCAGCCGGGCCAGTAGAGGATGAGGACGAACTTCCGGACACCGGCGATGCAGAAGCTCAGGCGCCGACTCCGCCGGTTGTCGCGGCAGCGCCGCAAGCTCCGGCAATACCTGCACCCGCGCAGCGTCCGCCGAAAGGCGTGGTCGTGCTCGCGATTGGTTTGCCGGGCTCGGGCAAGAGTTCATGGTTCAAACGGCACAACATCGTCCCGCTTTCGAGCGACATGGTGCGCACGTTGCTCTTTGATGATGTTCGCGAGCAGCGTTTTCAGGATCTTGTCTTTTCCAACTTGCGCTCCATGTTGAAAGGGCGGCTCATCGCCAAGCGTCCTATGAATTATGTGGATGCGACGAACCTCACGCCGCAGGAGCGCCAACACTGGATTAAGCTGGCGAAGGATTATCAGTATGAAGTGCACGCGGTCTTTTTTGACGTGCCGCTTGAGGTCTGCATTGAGCGCCACCAGCGCCGCGACCGTGTGGTTCCAGAAGACGTGATGCGCCGCATGGCCGCGAAGTTAAAGCCGCCCGCGTTCGAAGAGGGCATCGCGAAGATCACCGTCGTGCGAGTGAAGAAGAAGGAGCCGGAAGCGAGCTAGCGTTGCTGCGACCTTTAAATCGGCAAGAACATTTTTGTCATCCCGACGCGAAGCGAGGGATATTGGTTCTTGTCGGCGCCATCCTTCGTGCCGCTGCGGGCAAACACCAGCGGTCCCTCGCTACGCTTCGGGACGACAACCTCTTCTCACTCTGGGATGACGACCGATCTTCATCCCTTTAAATGCGGGAGCATCTCTTTGAATGCCGGTGACGACGAGGAGCGCATCAGTTCGTAGATCATCATTTCAGTGGATGAAATCACCGCTCCTGCGGCGCGCATTCTTTCCAGGCCGATCTTCCAATTCCATTCGGTTCGCGAGCTGACTGCATCCGAAGCGACGTGCACGATGTAGCCTTCGCGCAGCGCGGCCAGGGCTGTCTGCATCACGCAGATGTGGCTTTCCATGCCGCAGAGCAGCAGCGTGTTGCGGTTGCCCGGAAGCCGCTTGAGCAGATTACAAAACATTTCGCTGCCGAAACAGGAGAATCGATCTTTATCGATGGCGTCGGTTTCCGGCAGCAGGGAAGCGATCTCGGGGACGGTCGGCCCGAGTCCCTTCGAGTATTGCGTGGTCACGACCGCGGGAATCTTGAGCACCTCTGCCGCGCGGATGAGCAACTTCGCGTTGCGCACGAGTTCGTCTTTGTGAAAAATCGGCGGGAGGAGTTTTTGCTGGATATCGATTACGAGGAGTGCACATCGCTCGGCTTCGAGCGATTGGCGGGCGACCTCGGCATAATCGGCACCCAGCTCGGAAATGTTCCCTAGCACGGATGACATGGTTTTCTCCCTTACGGGCAAGCTCAATCCGATTCTACGCGCGGAGAACGCAGAAAGTGTTGACCGCTCTTTGCCTTGAAACGTAGAATCAGAACGGGCTGGATGGATTGGCTCCAACCAAAATCACTGCCCCCTCGTTCAACGGCTAGGACACCTGCCTCTGGAGCAGGCTATCGGGGTTCGAATCCCTGGGGGGCAGCCAGACATTTTTCCAGCGTGTCGTCGCCGGAATCCGCTAGGCCGGCTCTAATTCAATCTTCTTCGTCGCCGTGTCCAGCTTTGTGATTTTGAATTTGCGAATTTGTCCGGCTTGAACTGGATCCGGCTTCGCTCCCTCGGCCGGTGTTCCACCTTTCCATCGCGCTTGTAGCATCGAACCTAGCGAGGATAAATCGGGCTTTGCGTTGTTTGCCTCGGATGACTCCGGCGTTGGCGTTTTCTTCGGCGATGCTGAACTTGCCGTACCCATGCGGCAGCTGGCGTGGATGCCTTCGCCGAGTTCTACGCGCGCTCGTTCTCCTGTAGCCTCAACGATGCGGCCGGTGACTACATCGCCTTCCTTGTGTTCGACGATGTACTCGTCGAGGCCGCTCGGCACCAGTTGCTTCATGCTCAGGCGCAATTGCCGTTTTTCTGTGTCAATGGCGAGAACTTGAGCTTTAACGAGCTGGCCTAGCCTCACCACTTCTTGAGGATGGTTGATGCGCTTGTCAGCGCTCATCTCGCTGATGTGAATCATGCCCTCGACGCCTTCGGCGAGCTGCACGAACGCGCCGAACTTCATGATGCTGACAACTGGTCCTTCGATGGCTGAGCCCACGGGGAAGCGCTCCGGCACTTCGGCCCACGGATCGCCCAGCGTCTGTTTCAGGCCGAGGGACATGCGGCGCTCGGCAGTGTTCACGCCGAGGATCACCGCGTCCACAACCTCGCCCGGCTTTACCAGTGTGCTGGCGCTCCGCATTTTCTTTCCCCACGACATTTCGGAAACGTGGATCAGGCCTTCAATGCCCAGCTCCAACTCGACGAACGCTCCGAACTCGGCGACGCGCGTGACCGTGCCGCGCACGCGTTCGCCCACGTTGTACTTTCCGGCGACCGCGTCCCAGGGATGCGGCAACAACTGTTTCATGCCTACGGAAATGCGGCGCTTATCCGCCTCGGTGGAAATCTTGAGAACTTTGACTTCGATCTGCTGTCCTACCGAGAGCACGTCCGCAGGCTTGCTGATGCGACTCCAGGCGATGTCACTCACGTGCAGCAAGGCGTCCACACCGCCGAGGTCGACGAACGCGCCGTAGTCAGTGAGGCTGCGCACAGTTCCACTCACGGTGTCGCCTTCTTTCATCTCGGAGTAGCGTCGCTCTTTCACCGAGCGTTCTTCCTCTTCGACCACAACGCGGCGATCGACCACCAGGTCCTCTTCTGCGACGTCGAGCTTGATGATGCGGCAGAGAATTTCCTGCTCGACGAGCTTCTCCATCTCGGCGGCGTCATGCGCTCCGCTGCGCGAGGCCGGCATGAATGCGCGCACGCCTACATCTACGCTTAGCCCGCCCTTGATCACGCCAGTCACCGTGCCCACGATGGTTGCCTTGTCGGCGAAAGCCTTTTCCAAAGCCGACCAATCTTTTGGCCGCTCGACTTTAGCGCGTGTGAGTTGGTAGTAGCCTTCGGGATCGCGGCCTGTGACTGAGACCGGCATCTTATCACCGGGCTTCACAGTTTCTCCGGCGGACTGCAAGACAGCCAACGGCAGAATGCCTTCGCTCTTGAAGCCGATGTCGAGCAACACCGAGTCGGCGGTAACAACAATTACCGTGCCGACAAGCTGCTTGCTGCCGTCGTCGCGTTTGCGCGAATGGCTCTTGTCATATTGTGAAAGGAGGTCGCTGAACGACTCATCGGGCGCGACGGCGGATTCAACACTTGTTTGGGATTCTGGAATGCTCGGGTTTGCCATGATTAATTCAGGAAGAACTAAGTTTGGGATGAAGGCACAACGAAACTCAGAATACCAGAATCCGGGTTCGTTGCTCGGAGTCACAACGAAATTCACACTCGGCAGGCAACTTATGGGGAACAACCTCCAATCTGTATAAAGGGGTACGGTAAGAACGCGCCTGTTCCGACCCACCAGCGAAGAATCGAATAGGAGAATCAATGGTGTACGCCGAAGGCAATCTGCAGCCTCGCAACGAGCCGGAACTTCATCTTCTGTCCGACCTGAGTCAGCCTCTGTGGAAGTCGCTGTTTCACGGACTCGAAGATCGTTTCTTTCCTGAAAAGCTTCCCCCGCTCAAACTGGAATCCCAGGCAATCCCAGTGAAGGAGATTTGGGGGTTCTACGACTACAGGAAGAATGGCGTTCTCGGTTCAACCGCGGCTCACGTCGTGGTGTTGGGTTTGATTATCGGCGCGACGTTTATCACAGTGCGCCGTCCGATTCCGGCCGTACCTAAACCGCGGGCTGTGACCAGATTGATTGTTCCGGATGACTATCCGCTGAAGCCGGCGAAGACTCAGGCAGGCGGAGGCGGCGGGGGTGGCGATGGTGACGTGCTTAAAGCTTCCGTGGGCCGGTTGCCGAAGTTTTCGATGGAACAGCTTACGCCTCCGTCGGCAGTGCCACGAAACCTAACTCCAAAGCTGCCGGTTGAGCCTACAGTGATTGTTCCGCAGGACATCAAGATCGCCATGAGCGATATGCCAAACCTTGGCGACCCGAAATCTACCGCGGTCATTCCATCGAATGGACCGGGGAAACTGGGCGGCATGGGCGACGGCCGTCTCGGCGGGGTCGGCCCGGGAGACGGGCGCGGTGTCGGTCCGGGTCACGAGGCGGGTACAGGCGATGGCAGCTTTCGCATGGGCAAGGGAATGACGGCACCGCGAGTTATTTATCAGACTGATCCTGAGTTTTCTGAAGAAGCGCGCAAGGCGAAGTACCAGGGGAACTGTCTTCTGGGGCTGGTCGTGGATGCCAACGGACATCCAACAAAAATTCGTGTACTAAGCGCTCTCGGCATGGGCCTCGACGAGAAAGCGATTGAGTCAGTGAAGAACTGGAAGTTCGAGCCGGGCAAGAAAGATGGGCGTGACGTGGCAGTGGAAATTGCAGTCGAGGTCGACTTTCATTTGTACTGAGACGTGCGCACTGAAACGTGCGTATTGAGATGTACCATTTTGACCCCGATGCCTGTTCGCGTTTCGTAACAGGCACTAACAACATCTTGATTCCTTGCCGCGCTGTGCTAACTTTGCCTGCGTCCAACGGGCCAGCATCGATTCGAATCATTGCAAAAGGCTCGGCTCCTTCCCTGACTAGAGTTTCGCGAAAGGACTCCGGTGGTAGCTTCGCCCTGCCTTGATTCGCGTTCGGCTAGGCTCGAACGAAAGGAGATTTATGTCCACTCCGAATAAAACGTTTCAACTTGCCGGTAGTGAGCGCGCCCCGTTAAAAGGAGCGCGAGAGATAGGTCCAGCCAATCCCAGCGAAATAGTAGATGTGACAATTCGTTTGCGATCCCGTGCCGGGAAGAAGCCGATTGTCGATCCCAATGAATACAAGAAGCCGGTCGCGGAACGGAAGATTTTCAGCCGTAAAGAATACGAGCAACTTCATGGCGCGGATGCCGACAGCATTGCCCGGGTCGAGGCATTTGCCCGCCAACACAAACTCACAGTAAAGGAAAAGAGCGCAGCCCGCCGGACCGTCATTCTTTCCGGAACCGTGACTGCGATGAATGAGGCGTTCGGCGTCGAACTGAAACAATATGACCACCCGAGCGGCCAGTATCGCGGACGTACTGGCACGGTCCAGCTTCCGCCGGAATTGCAGGATGTGGTCGAGGGCGTCTTTGGCCTGGATAATCGTCCGCAGGCGAAGCCGCATTTTCGTAGGCGGCGCGGAGCCGGTGGCATCCGTCCCGCCGCGCAAGCGCAGGGAGAATCTTACACGCCGCCGCAAGTCGCCACGTTCTACGACTTTCCCACGAATGAAAATGGCTCGGGAGAATGTATCGCGCTGATCGAGTTGGGCGGCGGATATAACCCTACCGATCTGACGAATTACTGGAAGCAACTTAACCTCACCCAGACGCCAACCGTATCTGCGGTTTCGGTCGGCAACGGCAGCAACAGTCCAACCGGAGATCCGAACGGGCCGGACGGCGAGGTGATGCTGGATATTGAAGTGGCCGGATCGATCGCACC